>Ga0164242_10003455_pt1 | contig 18036 bp, 18 predicted proteins | sample OricomgcompostMG_FD_108783 | JGI IMG/M metagenome (GOLD analysis project Ga0164242, IMG submission 108783) | Miracle-Growth compost microbial communities from Emeryville, California, USA - Original compost - Miracle growth compost (MG) ... | reverse complement strand
GCGCCGGTCGAATCCGCTCGACGAACTCGTGCCCCACACGATTCTCGAGGGCATCGAAGGGCAGGGCCATTACGTCGGCACCTACATCGCCTGGGGCGTGAACTCCAACGGCTGGTGGGGCGAAGGCGAGATCAAGTTCTACATGGACGACGACACCGACCACCCCACGATCTGCGGCACCGGCACCGAGGACTACTTCGGCGGCGCATGGAACTTCGACGTGCCCGGGCAGGGGTACACCGCGTTCTCGACGCCGTATCTCGGGATGCCGCAGGTCATCCGTCCCGACGGGCTCTACGTCTCGCAGCAGCGGTTCGGCATGTACCGCTGGCACGTCGCCGACCCGATCCACTTCGCGACGGGGCTGCCCAAGGTCGACATCCAGGCGCTCGGCTGGCGCAGCGGCTGGCGATACCTGCCGCTGCGCGACGACATCGCCTCGACGGCGATGTTCTATCTCGACCGTCCGACCGCCCGTCACCCCAAGACGCCGTCCGCCGATGACCTGGAGGTGCACCTAGGCACCGCTCCGGTGCCCGACATCGGCGCAACGCCTCCGCGCGAGCCGTAGGGGCGCCCGCGGCATCCACAGAAGGAGAGAGTCGATGAAGCCTCATAGCAGAAGGGCCTGGTCTGCGGCAGCGGCTGGGCTGGCGATCGCCGCCTTGTGTGCCGCAGCCGCGATCCCGGCGACGGGTGGCGGCGCTCGCGCGACCGCCGCGGCCGACTCAGCGCCCGCGAACACCCTCAAGACGGGAGCGGTCGCGATGGCGGACCAGGCGACCATGGCGGCCTCGGCATCCACCCCCGCCGTCGTCGTCGAGAAGCTGACCGGTCCCGACGCACCGAACAACACGGCCGGCCGCTGGGACATCAAGGCCGCCGATCTCGGCATCCTCTGGGATGACGGCCACGGCAAGGTGCTCGCCGCGTTCGGCGACACTTTCGGTAACGCGTGGACAGGCCCCGGCGGTGGCGCACCGGCGAACGGCAACTGGCGCAGCAATGTCCTGACCCGCTCATCCGACACGAACCTTGCCGACGGGATGCTGTTCGACAGCGCCCCGCAATCGCCCCAGGGCGTCGCGAAACAGCTGATCCCGTCGAAGAAGATCAACGGCGACGAGATCACGACGATCCCGACGGCCGCGATCTCGGTCGGGCACCGCCAGTACATGGGCTTCATGTCGGTGAAGCAGTGGGGCGACCCGGGCAAGTGGGACACGAACTATGCCGGCATCGCCTACTCGGATGACGACGGTGAGAACTGGACGGTGTCGAAGACCCGCTGGGACAACAACGCCGACGGCACCGATCCGTTCCAGATGCAGGCGTACGTGCGTCGCGGCGGCGACGTCTACGTGTTCGGCACCCAGAATGGGCGCAACGGCCCGGCCTCGGTCGCCCGCGTGCCGGCGCAGCGGCTGCTCGACAAGAGCGCGTACAGGTACTGGGACGGCCGCGGCTGGAACCGCAGCGAGTCGAAGGCGAAGCCGATCATCGAAGCTCCGGTCAGCGAACTCTCGGTGCAGTACGACGCCTACAGTCACCGCTACCTCCTGATGACCCTGTCGGGTCCTGACATCGTGCTGCGCACCGCGAAGAGCCCACAGGGACCGTGGACCGCCCCGCAGACCGTGGCGTATGCGGCTGACTACCCAGGGCTGTACGGGGGCTACTTCCACCCCTGGAATCGCAACGGCGTGATCTACTTCACGATGTCCTCGTGGAGTCCGTACAACGTGTACCTGATGCGCCTGCAGATCAATCGGGACGGTACGATCGTCAACCCCAACCTCGTCGTGAACCCGAGCTTCGAGCGCGGCGTGGCGATGGGTGACGGTGCGTGGTCGTGCACGAACAACTGCGGCATCGACACGGCACCGGCGAGCGCCTTCAGCGGTGATCACAACGCTTTCGTCCGCTACAACAGCGGCTGGCGCAACATCTACCAGGACGTCACCGTGCAGCCGCACACGAAGTACCGACTGACCGGGTTCATCCGCACGTCGATCAACAGCGACAACGGGTACTTCGGTGCGCGGACCGCTGCCGGTCAGGTCATCTCAGAAGCGCACTTCGTCTCGGTCGGCGCGTGGACGCGCTTCACCGTCGACGTCGACAGCGGCGCGAACAGCACTCTGCAGCTGTACGCCGGCGTCTGGACGAACAGCGGCGACATCTGGCTGCAGCTGGACGACGTCGCCCTGATCAGAGACTGACGAGTGGATGCCGCGGCCCGGCGCCGCGGCATCCACTCACCGGCCCGTTCGGAGTGGCCCGGCGCCTGCGCACAGGCTTCGGAGGATCGCACCGACTTCGGAGCTTTGCCGCGAAACCATCCGAGCTTCGCGCGATGCTCCGAACTCTGTGAGCCGCGAGCGATGACCCCCACGCTCTCAGCCCGCGACACCGACCCGCGCGCGCAGCCCCTCGACCAGCAGGTCGACGCCGAATGCGAAGGCGGCGGCCGAGGCATCCGGCCCGCCCTCCACCGTCACGCCGAGGCTGTCGTACTGCAGCCGCTGCTGCTCGTGCGATACGTGTCCGAGCACGAAGTGCAGCAGGGCGGTCGCAGCCTGCCGGGTCGTCGCCTCGTCGAACCCGCCGCCGGCCATTGCCACCGCGAGCCGGTCAAGCGCGGCATCCGCCCCCAGCCCCATCGACAGGGTGCTCGAAACGACCTCGGCGCCGTCGCGATAGGCGAGCAGGCTGTCGCGCAGACTCGAGGCCGACGCGCGTACGTCAGCGGCCCAGCCGCCCGAAGACGACACCGCGGGCAGCCCTGCCACGATCCGGTCGGCCAGCTCGGCCAGCAGAGCCTGCTTGTTCGGAAAGTGGTGGTACAGCGCGCTCGGCTGCACATCGAGCGCGGCAGCGAGCCGGCGCATCGTGAGGTCGGGCAGCCCGACGTCATCGAGCAGGCGCAGCGCGGTGCGGGCGACATCGTCGCGAGTGTGTCGTCGCGCATTTTCGCTCAGAGCCATATCCTCACTATAGTGAACGGCGTTCAGGTGAACACCGTTCAGGTAAGGAAACCCATGACCGACACCTCCACCGTCACCCGCGCGCGACTGAGCGCCGCCGACATCGCCCGCGTCGCCGTCTTCGCCGCGGTGATCGCCGTGCTCGGCCTGCCCGGCGGCTTCACGATCTTCGGTGCCGTGCCGATCACGGCACAGACGCTGGGCGTGATGCTGGCCGGCGCGATCCTCGGGCCGTGGCTCGGCGCGCTGTCGATGACGGTGTTCCTCGCGCTCGTGGCGCTCGGTCTGCCGTTGCTGTCGGGCGGACGCGGCGGTATCGCGGTGTTAGTCGGTCCCTCGGCCGGATACCTCATCGGCTTCGTCGTCGGCGCGTTCGTGATCGGGCTCATCGTGCACGCCGGCGGTCGCAAACCCACACTCTGGCGCACGGCGACCGGTGTGGTCGTCGGCGGCATCCTCGTCGTGTACGCGTTCGGCATTCCGCTGCAGGCACTGATCACGCGCCTGCCGCTGGGCGAGACGTTCATCACCAGCCTGGTGTTCATCCCCGGCGACCTCATCAAGGCGGTGCTGGCCACCGCGATCACGCTGACGCTCGTGCGCGCATACCCGCGGGCGTTCCATCGCACATGGTGATCTCGCTGCGCGATGTCGTCGTGCGTCTCGGAGAGGTCGATGCCCTCCGCGGTGCGACCCTCGACGTCGACGCGCGCACCGTCGCGGTGATCGGCGAGAACGGATCGGGCAAGTCCACGTTCGCCCGGTTGCTTGCGGGACTGGTGCCCGCAGCATCCGGCACCGTCCGCGTGCTGGGCCTCGACCCCGCCCGCGACGTCGCCGAGCTGCGCCGGCGCGTGGCCGTGGTCTTCAGCAATCCGGATGCGCAGATCGTCATGCCGACGGTGGCCGAGGACGTCGCCTTCTCGCTGCGGCCGCAGCGAGGTCGCGAACGACTGGCGAAGGATGCCGCGGCCGCCCGCGTCGCCGCAGCACTGGCCCGCTTCGGACTGACCGAGCTCGCCGAGCGCCCCGCGCACGATCTCTCCGGCGGTCAGAAGCAGTTGCTCGCCCTGGCCGGGGCGTTCGTGCGCGAGCCCGATCTCGTGATCGCCGACGAGCCCACCGCCTACCTCGACGCCCGCAATGCGCGGCTGGTCGGCGACCACCTGCTCGTCGACACCGGACACCGGCTCGTGCTGGCCACCCACGACCTCGCGCTCGCGCGGCGCTGCGACGTCGCGGTGCTGTTCGCCGACGGACGCGTGCGGTCGACGGGGGCGCCGGCCGACGTCGTGGCCGAGTATGAGGCGCTGCTGACATGCTGAGCCTCTACCGCGCGGGCACCAGCCCGCTGCACCGGATGCCCGTGGGCCCCAAGCTCGTGCTGCTGGTCGCACTGGTGCTCGCCGTCTCGTTGCTGCCGACGGCACCGTGGGCGGCCGGGGCCGCCGTCGCCGTGTGCATCGTCGCGTACCTGTTCGGCGGCGGGATGCCGTGGCTCGCTGTGCTCGCGCAGCAGACGTGGGCGCTGAAGTGGGTCATCGCGTTCATGCTGATCGGGCAGCTGATCTTCTTGGGCCCTCTGTCGGCCGTGCTCAACACCGTGCGCGTGACCGCTGCAGTGCTGCTGGCGGCGCTCCTGGCCCTCACCACCCGCGTCACTGCGCTGCTCGACGCGCTCGAGCGCGGCCTCGCGCCGCTGCGGCTGGTGCGCATCGACCCCGCGCGCGTGGCGCTCCTGCTCACCGTCACACTGTCGACCTTGCCGGTCATGGGGCGCATCGCCCACGACGTCCGCGAGGCGCAGCGCGCCCGTGGAGGCCGACCGGGCGTGCGCACGTTCGCGGTGCCGTATCTGGTCATGGCGCTGAAGCACGCCGATGAGCTGGGCGACGCCCTCGCCGCGCGCGGCGTGCGCTGAGCCGCGGCATCCACTCATCCCCGCATGCGCAAGGTCGCGGCGCCCGCTCCGCCACCGGTCATCTCGCAGGAAGATCTGCGCGAGCCACCCCGACACGCCGCGCAACACACCCGGGATCGCGAAAACGTCCTGCGACGTGAACGTCGGCGCGCGGCCGGGGCGCCGGTCACACCACGAGCACCGCGTCGATCCACCGGGCGACGGCATCCGCCGCCGCGTCCGGCGTGAGCTCGGCCGTATCGACGGCCGGTGAGACATGGTCGCGCAGCCACGCGCCGAAGGCGTTCTGCTGATCGATGTCGCGTGCGCGCCATGGCGGGCGCGCACGGATCCTCCGCTCGCGCTCGTCATCAGGGCAGTCGAGCACAAGAAAGTGGATGTCGCCGACCCATGCCCGCGCGGGGAGTTCGTCGAGCTGCCCGGGATGGAACGGCGACAGCAGCACCACGGGCTGGCCGTTCTGCGCGGCGCCGTGGGCGACGGTGAGCCAGGCGTCGCGGAACGCATCCCAATCGACCTCGCCGTCCGCGCGCTTCATCGGGTCGATGAGCCAGTCGACGTCGAACACCAGGCATCTGCCGCTCAGCCTCTCGAGCAAGAGCGGGAACAGCGTGCTCTTTCCCGCTCCCGACGCACCGGTGACGATGAACAGCGGCATTCTTCGCGCGGCCGCATCCATCCGCCCGCACGCCGGACACTGCGCGCCATCATCCGTCGGCACCATGAGATGCGGCGCGTCACACGACTGGCAGTAGTGCATGCGCCCTATTTCAGTCCGGCCATCTTGATGTTGCCGATGATCTGGCGCTGGAAGATGAGGAAGAGAATGATCACCGGCGCGGCCGCCAGCACCGAGCCGGCCATCAGCAGCCCGAGCTCGGAGCTGCCCCGCCCGGTGCGGAAGGTCGCAAGGAACTGCTGCACGACGAACTTGTCGGGGCTCGTGATCGTCAGAATCGGCCACACGTAGGAGTTCCAGTACGCGAGGAACGCGGTGATGCCCATGACCACGAACGGCGGCTTGGACAGCGGCAGGAACAGGAAGAAGAAGATGCGCAGCCGACCGCAGCCGTCCAGCATCGCGGCCTCTTCGAGACTCGACGGGATGCTGAGATAGAACTGTCGGATGAAGAAGATCATCGCGGCGGTCGCGGCGCCCGGGATCACGAGGACGGCGAGGCTGTCGAGCATCCCGAGATCGGTAACGACGATGAAGCTCGTCAGCAGGATCGTCATGCCGGGGATGAACATCGTCGTGATGACGATAGTCCAGAGCGTCCGCTTGAAGCGGAAGTCGAGTCGCGCGAATGCGTAGGCGGCGAGCGAGTTGACTGTCAACGAGAGCACCGTGAACAGCACCGCTCCGAGGAAGGTCCAGCCCATCGTCAGGAGAAAGGTGGGGTCACCGAGGATCTGCGCGTAGTTCTCCCACTTCCAGACCTCCGGGAAGAACTGGAAGGGGGTGGAGATGACCTCGGTCTTCGACTTGAACCCCGCGATGACCAGCCAGAGCAGAGGGAAGAGCGAGGCCACGATGAAGATCGCTCCGACGACGGCCTTGCCGACCGCATAGAGCCACCACGAGGTGGTGCGCTGCGGGCGACGGTGGATCGCGGCGACTTCCTGTGCGACGACGGCCATGTCAGTCCACCAGCCTCTCGGAGTTGACGAATCGGAAGATGAGCGCCGAGACCGTGCCGAGCACGACGAACAGCAAGAGCGCGGCGGCGATCGAGTAGCCCACGTTCACGTCGTTCGTGAAGTGATTGAAGATGAACAGATTCGGGAGGGTCGTCGAGTCGAGCGGCCCGCCCTGGGTCATGACCAGAGGGAGGTCGAGCTGCTGGATCGCGGCGACGAATCCGGTGACGAGCAGGTAGAGGATGATGTTCTTCATCTGCGGGATCGTGATGAAGAACGTCTTCTGCCACCAGTTCGCGCCCTCCATGGCGGCGGCCTCGTAGTACTCCGTGGGGATGTCGATCATGGCCGCGACCATGATCAGCGATGTGAGGCCCATTCCGAGCCAGATAGCGGGGATGGCGATCGCCAGCAGGGCCCACTTCGGGTCGCCGAGCCACGCCACGGGGTCGATGCCGAACAGACCGAGGAACGCGTTCAGCAGGCCCCCCGAGTAGTCGTAGATGACGACGAAGATGATCGACGTGATCACGGTCGAGATGATCGTCGGCAGGTAGATCGAGACCTTCAGCGCGCCGGCGAAACGTCGCGCGACGGCGACGACCAGGCTCGAGAAGCCGAATGCCAGCAGCAGCATCGGCGGGACGGTCATCGCGACGAAGACGAAACCGCGACCGATCGCCGCCCAGAAGAGAGGGTCGGTCAGGACGTTGGTGTAGTTGCGCCATCCGACGAACTCGGGCGCCTTGTAGAAGCTCCAGTCGTGGAACGAAAGATAGGCCGCGTACAGCGCGGGCCAGATCACGAAGATCCCCAGCAGCACCACGGCCGGCAGCAGCAGCCAGTAGGCGATCTTGCCGTCGCGGTACAGATAGCGTCGGTGCCGCCGTCGCGCGTTACGCGCGTCGGGCACGACCAGCGCCTCGGTCTCGGTCATCGTCGGATGGGTCACGGTCATCTCTCACCTCGTCGTCACGAAGACAGCCGGTTCGGGGATCGACGGCGCCGACCCCCGAACCGGCCGCACGGCGTCAGTTCTTCGGCGCCTTGCTGGGCAGGTCGTTCTGCTGGATGACCTTCGCGATGGCCGCGTCGGCGGTCTTGATCGCGTCATCCGGCGACTTCGCACCCTTCATGACCGACTCCATCGCCGTGCCCACGGCGAGCGAGACGTCCCAGGGGTAGGTCGGCTCGGGGATCGCGGTCGGAGCGATCTTGTTGATGAGGATGTCGGACCACGGCGCATCGGCCGCGCCCTCGTCCTTCGACACGGCGTCCTGCACGCTCTGGCGCACGGGGATCTTGGTGAACTGTGTGTTCACGAAGAACGGCAGCACGTTCGCGGGATCGCCGGCGATGGCCCACTGCAGGAACTGGCCCGCGGCCTTCGCGTGCTTCGACTTCGCGTCGATGACCCACTTGAAGTTGCCGAGCGTGGTCGCGGTGCGGCCGTCGGCGTTGGGTGCGTCAGGGAAGGCCCCGACCCCGGTCTTGGTGAGCAGATCCTTGTAGTCAGACCCGATCTCCGACATCATCCACGAGCCCGAGACCTTGAAGGCGACCTTCTTCTGTCCGAAGTCCTTGCCCTCGACGTACGCGGCGAGCGCCTGCTTGGGCATGTAGCCGTTGTCCCAGAGCTGCTTGTACTCGTTCATCAGCGCACGGTAGCCGTCGTTGTCGATGTTCGGCTTGGTCCAGTCGTCGGTGAGCGCGGTGTGGCCCGAGAAGTTGTACTGCTGACCGACCGTCGACCAGGCGAAGGTCGCGGCATCCATCGCCGGAGAAATGCAGTACTGCCCCGACTTCAGCGTGGGCTTGATCTTGGCGCAGTCGGCCATGAGCTCGTCCCAGGTGGTCGGTCCCTGCTCGGGGTCGAGCCCCGCGGCGGTGAGCATGTCCTTGTTCCAGAACAGCACCGTCTGCGCCTCGACCAGCAGCGGATAGGCGTAGAACTTGCCGCCGATCTCCGACACCGACTGCGCGATCGGCAGGATCTCCTGCAGCGCGGACTTGTCGACGACCTCGTCGAGGTTGTACAGCTGACCCGCGTTGACGGCGTCCTGAATCGGTCCGGAGTGTGTGTAGATGTCGGGCGCCTTGCCCGCGGCCTGCGCGGCCTTCATCTTCTGATCCCAGGCGTCGGCCGGCACCTCGGTGTCGACGACCTTGATCTTGGACTGAGACGCGTTGAACTGCTTGACGATGTCCTTGTACCAGGCGTTCTCGGGCGGCGTGAACGTGCGATGCCAGAATGTGATGGTCTGAACGCCGTTCGCGTCGCTGCCGTCGCTGGACCCGCCGGAGCATGCGGAGAGTGCCAGGCCCGCGGCGAGCAACGCAGCCCCCGCGGCGATGATCCTGCCCTTGCTGTTGCGCATTCGTCCTCCTCAGGAACACGACTCACCCGTGAGCCGTTGCTGTGGCCGGTGATCACCGGCATGTGGGCGCCGAGAGGAGCGACCGGGACTGCACCGCGAGTCGCCCTTGACCTCGTCATCGGCCAGAGTAGACGAAATCGATTTCATCCGCAATGACCGCAATAAAACGGTGATCTTGCATCGAAGTGCTTCGAGAGACGGGATGCTGCGCCTCGAAGCCAGGAATCGATTTCAGGTGAATGGAGCAGCCGTTCGTGCGCCGCGCCGCAGCATCCACCCCTTCCGCTGCCCGCCGACCTCCTCACCGCCCCGTGCTACCGTCATACCGACCGGACGGTATCTGCAAGGAGGCAGGATGGACAGGTTCACGGGGCGTACCGCGCTCGTCACGGGCGCGAGCCGCGGCATCGGGTTCGCGATCGCGCAGCGCATCGTCGCCGAGGGCGGCTCGGTCGTCATCACGGCGCGCAAGCAGGACGAGCTCGACGCCGCCGTCGCCCAGCTCGGCCCGAACGCCTCTGCCGTCGCCGGGCACGCCGACGACCCCGGACACCGCGCCGCCGTCTTCGCACACATCGCCGAGCGCCACGGCCATCTCGACCACCTCGTGAACAACGCCGGCATCAACCCGGCTTACGGTCCGCTGCTGACCGTCGACGACGAGCCCGCCCGCAAGATCCTCGAGGTCAACGTGCTGGCCACCCTCGCCTGGACCCGCGAAGCGGTCGCCGCGGGGCTGCAGCGCTCGATCGTGAACCTCGCCTCGATCGCCGGCGTCTCGGCGGCACCCGGCATCGGGCTCTACGGCATCTCGAAGGCTGCGGTGATGAACCTCACGATCCAGCTCGCGCACGAGCTCGCCCCCGGCCTGCGGGTGAACGCCGTCGCCCCCGCCGTCGTCAAGACCCGCTTCGCGCGTGCCCTGTACGAGGGGCACGAAGTCGAGGCTGCCTCCGTCTATCCGCTCGGCCGACTCGGCGAGCCGGAGGACGTTGCAGGCCCGGTCGCGTTCCTGCTCTCCGACGACGCCGCGTGGATCACGGGGCAGACCATCGTCATCGACGGCGGCGCCCTGCTGCACGGGATCGGCTGAGGCGCCGCCATGGTCAAGGGCACGACCGTCGCCGACGACATCACCCGCGCCGCGGTCGAGCTGTTCGCCGCGAACGGCTACGGCGGTACCAGCGTGCAGCAGATCGTCGAGGCTGCGGGCGTCACCAAGGGCGCGCTCTACCATTACTTCGGCTCGAAGGATGACCTGCTGTTCGGCATCTACGACAGGCTGCTGGGCACCCAGCAGCGGCACCTCGAAGCGATCGTCGCCGCCGGCGGCGACATCGATGAGGTGCTCCGGGCGGCCTGCATGGACGTCGTCGAGACCACGGTCGCCCAGCTCGACGAGGCGGTCGTCTTCTTTCAGAGCGCGCATCTTCTGAGTCCCGAGCGTCACGACGAGGTGACCCGACGCCGCCGCACGTACAACGACGCGTTCGGCGCCCTCATCTCGCGGGGACAGGCCGAAGGCCGCTACCGCACCGACATTCCGCTGCCGGTCCTCCTCGCCCACTTCTTCGCCGACGTGCACTATCTCGGTCAGTGGTACTCGCCCACCGGCACCAGCAGCGCCGCGGTGCTCGCCCAGCAGCTCACCGATCTGTTCCTGGCGGGTATCCGGCGGGTGGATGCCGCAGCCGTCGACCCGGCCGGCTGACGGCGCGGCCGCGGGCAGCGGCATCCACCCCCGCCCCCTCAGCGCCGCAGCTCGGCCCGGCCCAGCGAGTTGAGGTGCACCTCGTCGGGGCCGTCGGCCAGGCGCAGCGTGCGCACCCCGGCCCACAGTGCGGCCAGCGGTGTGTCGCCCGAGACGCCCGCGCCCCCGAACAGCTGGATCGCGCGGTCGAGGATCTGCTGCACGGCCCGCGGCACGGCGATCTTGATCGCCTGGATCTCGGTCATCGCCTGGCGGTTGCCCACGGTGTCCATGAGCCACGCGGTCTTCAGCACGAGCAGCCGCAGCGCCTCGAGCTGGATGCGCGACTCCGCAGCCCACTCGCGCACGACGCCCTGCTCGGCGAGCGTCCGCCCGAACGCGACCCGCTCGTTCGCCCGCTCGCGCACCAGCGCCAGCGCCCGCTCGGCCATGCCCAGCGCGCGCATGCAGTGGTGGATGCGACCCGGCCCCAGGCGCGCCTGCGCGATCGCGAATCCCTCGCCCTCCCCTTTCAGGATGTTCGCGACGGGCACCCGCGCCCCATCGAACACGACCTCGGCGTGCCCGCCGTGGTCGCGATCGTCGTAGCCGAACACGCTCAGCGGCCGCACGACATGTACGCCCGGGGTGTCGCGCGGCACGAGGATCATCGACTGCTGCCGGTGCCGGTCGGCGTCGGCGTCGGTCTTGCCCATGACGATGAAGATGGCGGCATCCGGGTTCATCGCCCCGGTCGACCACCATTTGCGCCCGGTGATGACGTAGTGGTCGCCGTCGCGCTCGATGCGCGTGCCGATGTTCGTGGCGTCCGACGAGGCGACGTCGGGCTCGGTCATGCAGAACGCCGAGCGGATCTCACCTCGCAGCAGCGGCTCGAGCCAGTCGTGCTTCTGCGCGGGGGTGCCGAAGTCGTGCAACACCTCCATGTTGCCGGTGTCGGGGGCGTTGCAGTTGAACGCGGTGGGCGCGAGCTTGGGGCTCCACCCCGTGATCTCGGCGATCGGAGCGTACTGCAGCTGCGACAGGCCCGCGCCCTCGTCGCCGGGCAGGAACAGGTTCCACAGCCCCTGCTCACGCGCCGCGACCTGCAGCTCGCGCAGGATCGGCCGGAACGACCATTCGCCGGGAGCATCGGCCAGCTGCTGCTCGAGCACGGGCTCGGCGGGCAGCACGCGTTCGTCGACGAACGCCCGGGCCTTCTCGCTGAGTTCGCGCGTGCGCGCGTCGGGTGCGAAATCCATCAGGCCCACTCCATTCCTGCCGCGGCGAGCGGTTCGACCAGCTCGCCGATGTGATCGAATCCCGCGCCGACGGTCTCGCCGGCGCTGTGGCGCAGGTGGATCCCCTCGAGGATCACCGCGAGCTTGTACGCCGCAAAGGCGCGGTACCAGTGCAGATTCGGGATGCTGCGCCCCGACCGGCGCGCGTACGCCTCGACGAGCGCCTCGAACGTCGGGTATCCGGCATCCACGTCCACCGCACTCGGCACGATGCGGCCGGCACCGGGCAGATCGGCGACGTTCCAGTACAGGCTGAGGATGCCGAGGTCGACGAGCGGGTCGCCGAGGGTCGCCATCTCCCAGTCGAGGATCGCCGAGATGCGCGGCTCATCGCCGGAGCCTTCGACCAGCGCATTGTCGAGGCGGTAGTCGCCGTGCACGATGGCGGCGCGGCCCGACGCCGGCACCTGATCGTGCAGCCGGCCCTGCAGCCGGTCGAGGGTCGGCGTCTCACGCGAGCGCGAGGCGTCGAGCTGGCGCTGCCAGGTCTTCAGCTGCCGGTCGATGTAGCCGTCGGGGCGGCCGAAGTCGGCGAGCCCGACCTGGGCCGGATCGACCGCGTGCAGATCGGCGAGGTGTTCGGCCAGGGCCGTGCTCATCCGCTGGATGCCGACCCGGGTGAATTTGGCGTTCTGCGCGCGGCGCGTGATCGTGCGGCCGGGGGCGCGCTCCATGACGAAGAACGGAGTCCCCGTCACCGCGGCGGTCTCGGTGTCGTCGACGAGGTCGACCGCGACCGGGATCGGGATGCCGCTGCCCGCGAGCGCTGCGATGACCCGGTGTTCACGCCGCATGTCGTGCGCGCTGGCGAGCACGTGGCCGAGCGGAGGGCGGCGCACGATCAGCGGCACCGCGGCGCCGTCGACGGCGTAGGTGAGGTTGCTCTTGCCGCCGACGATGACCGACGCTTCGAGCTCGCCGCGCGCCAGTTCGGGGTGGGTCCGCTCGAGCCAGGCGCGGAAGCCGGCGAGATCGAGCCCCGGTGTGGCACCGGCCTCGTCGGGCGCGGGTGTGGCGCCGGGTTCGCGGGTCTGTGCCTTCGCGGTGTCGTCGGGCTGCGGCATCCTGACCTCCTCGTCGTGGTGATGCTCGCTTCATCATACCGACCGGCCGGTATGTACGGCTGACACGCCCGCCCCACACGGGCGAGCAGCATGCCGTCTTGGCCCCTCTCAGCTCTAAGGTCAACACATGAGTGCACTTCTCGGGGCCAACCTCGCCTGGCTGCTCGGCACCCTTGTCGTGCTCGTGATCGACGTCACCGCCCTCATCGTGATCCCGCGCGGGCGCAAGCCGACGGCCGCGATGGCCTGGCTGCTGCTGATCCTGCTCGTGCCGTTCATCGGTATCGCCCTGTTCCTGCTGATCGGCAGCTACCACCTGCCCAAGCGCCGCCGTGAGGATCAGACCCGCATCGACGCGATCATCCGCGAGCGGATGGATGCCGCGCCCACGGCCGACACCTCGGCCTGGCCACGATGGCTGCAGCGGGTGGCCGAACAGAACCGCACGCTCACCGCACTGCCCCCGGTCGACGGCAACACCGCATCGCTGATCGGCGACTACCAGGGGTCGGTCGTCGCGATGGCGGAGGAGATCGCACGCGCCGAGCGCTTCGTGCACGTCGAGTTCTACATCGTCGCGTGGGACGACACCACCCGCGGATTCTTCGCGGCCATGGAGGCGGCCGTCGCCCGCGGCGTGACCGTGCGGCTGCTCGCCGACTACATCTCGTCGCGCAAGATCCCCGACTCCGACAAGACGTTCGCCGAGCTCGACCGCATCGGCGTGGAGTGGTCGTGGATGCTGCCGGTGCAGCCGTTCAAGGGACGCTACCAGCGCCCCGACCTGCGCAACCACCGCAAGCTGGTGGTCATCGACGGCCGCGTCGCGTTCATGGGGTCGCAGAACCTCATCGCCCGACACTACAACTCGCCCAAGAACAAGAAGCGCGGCCTGCAGTGGCAGGAGCTCGTCACCCGCGTCGAAGGGCCTGCGGTCGCACAGGTCGACGCCGTCTTCCTCACCGACTGGAGGATCGAGACCGGCGACGACGTCTCCGCCGAGTCCGCGCCGACAGAGCCGGCCGAGGGCCGGGATGCCGCGACACCCGTACCGAGCGAGCGGCAGCGAGACGAAGCATCCCTCGCCTGCCAGCTGGTGCCGAGCGGACCGGGCTATGCGACCGAGAACAACCTGCGACTGTTCCTCTCGCTGATCCACGGCGCGACCGAGCGCGTCATCATCACGAGCCCCTATTTCGTGCCCGACGAGGCGATGGTCTACGCGATCACGACGGCGTGCGAGCGTGGGCTCGACGTGCAGCTGTTCGTCTCCGAGCTCGGCGACCAGGGGCTCGTCTACCACGCGCAGCGGTCGTACTACGAGACGCTGCTGCGGGCGGGCGTACGCATCTTCCTCTACCCGGCGCCGTACATCCTGCACGCCAAGCACTTTTCGATCGACGACGACCTCGCCGTGATCGGGTCGAGCAACATGGACATCCGCTCGTTCAGCCTCAACATGGAGATCTCGCTCATGGTGCGCGGCGCCGGGTTCATCGCGGCGATGCGTGCCGTCGAGGACGGATACCGGGATGCCGGCCGCGAACTCACCCTGGACGAATGGCTGCGCGAACCGAAGCGGGCGACCTTCCTCGACGGGCTGGCGCGCCTCACCTCGGCGCTGAACTGAGGGCGGCGCGGCGCGGCCGCCGATGTTCGTCTCGCAGGAAGATCTGGCCCCGCACCCTCGACACGCCGGGCGACACTCCCGGGATCGCCAAAGCGTCCTGCGAGATGAACACGCGGGGAGTGGATGCCGCGGCTCAGCGCTCGTTGCCGTGCTTGTAGTTGCCGGTGGCCCGCTGCAGCGCGGCTTGGTCGGTGGCGTCGTCGACGCCGAGCCGCTCGACCAGGCGCGCCGCGGCCGCGCCGCGGACCACGGTGACCAGGCGCCCGGCGCGCGAGATGAGCACCTCACCGGATTTGGTCACCCGATACGCGAACGGCTCATACTGCGGCATCCCCACCCCCCCTTCCTCCTCTTCCTCCTCCGTCGAATTCATATGGAACTGTCCCATGCACACCAAACCGTCGGCAGTTTGATGTGCACGAGACAAATTCATGTGAATTCGGCGGGAATGCGGGGCAGGTCAACGCTCGTCGGGACGCTGCGGGCGCCACAGCACGATGTCTGTGGAACGGCGCACGCGACGTCCGTGGCGCAGCGTCACCGCGGCGCCGCTGGCGCCCGCGGCGAACACGCGCGCACCGGGGCGGTTCTGCACCTCGACGCGCACGCGCTCTTCGAGCACCTGCACGCGAACGTGCAGCTCGCGCACATGCTCTTCGAGCTCGAGGATGCGCACGATGGCCGGCAGGCTCATGCCCTCGGCCGACATCTTCGACACCTCGCGCAGCTGCGCGACGTGCCGCAGCGAGTAGCGTCGTGACCCGCCCTTGGTGCGGGCGGGCACGACGAGCCCCATGCGGTCGTACTGCCGCAGGGTCTGAGGGTGCATTCCGGACAGCTCGGCGGCCGCCGCGATCGCGAAGATCGGGGCGTTCTCGTCGGGCTTGTGCTCAGGCATCCGGATTCACCTCCTCGCTACTCTAGGGATTTCCGCTCTGCCGCCGGCGTTTCGACTCGCCTGCGGCTCGCTCGACGACCGACCTCAACGGCCGGCACCGGCCTTCGCCATCAGCTCGGCCCGCGGGTTCTCCTTGGGCTCGAGGTCCTGGAAGCGCTCGAGCGCCTCACGAGCCGCGTCGTCGAGATGCGACGGCACGGCCACCTGCACCTCGGCGAGCAGGTCGCCGGTGCCCTTCTTGCTCTCCACGCCGCGGCCCTTCACGCGCAGCACGCGTCCCGACGGGGTGCCGGGCGCCACACGCAGCCGCACCGGGTCGCCACCGAGAGTGGGCACCTCGATGGTCGCGCCGAGCGTCGCCTCGGTGAACGTCACGGGCACGGTCACGCGCAGGTTCAGCCCATCGCGGGTGAACACCGGGTGCGGTCGCACGGTGATGGTCACGACGATGTCGCCGCTCTCCCCACCGTCGGGCGAGGGATGCCCCCGCCCGCGCAGTCGGATCTTCTGGCCGTTCGATACCCCGGCCGGGATCTTCACCTTGAACGGCTTGCCGTTCTCGCCCGACAGGGTGATCGTCTCACCCTTGACGGCCGTGATGAAGTCCAGCGTGGTGTGGGCCGTGACGTCCTGCCCCTTCTGCGGTCCGCCGTATCCGCGGTACCCGCCCGTGGAATCGCCGAACCGACCGGAGCCGAAGCCGCCGCCCTGCTGTCCGAACATCGAGAAGATGTCCTCGAAGTTGGCGTCGGTCTGGAAGCGGGTGCCGCCGCCGCGGCCCTGGCCGAACATTCCGCCGAAGACGTCGTCGAAGCCGCCGGCGCCCTGGCCACCCGCCGTGAAGCGGGCGCCCGAACCCATTGCGCGGATCTGGTCGTACTCGGCCCGCTGTTCCTTGTCGGAGAGCACCGAGTAGGCCTCGCTGATCTCCTTGAACTTCGCCTCAGCGGCGGCGTCGCCCGGGTTCGAATCCGGGTGGTACTTGCGCGCGAGCTTGCGATAGGTCTTCTTCAGATCGGCGTCGGTGACGTCCTTCGACACCCCGAGCGTCTTGTAGAAGTCCTTGTCGAACCAGTCCTGACTGGCCATGGATGCTCCTTCGCGGTCAATCCGCCGGAACGGCGACGACCACCTTCGCGGGTCGCAGTTCCACGTCGCCCAACCGGTACCCGGTCTCGACGACCTCGAGCACGGTCGCCTCGGTCACGCCCGGCGTCGGCTGTTGGAAGACGGCCTCGTGCTGCTGCGGGTCGAACGCGTCGCCGGCCGCGCCATACGAGACGACGCCCAGCTTCTCCACGACACCGCGCAGCTTCTCGGCGATCAGCGCGAACGCGCTGCCGGCCTCCAGGTCGCCGTGCTTCTCGGCACGGTCGAGGTCGTCGAGCACGGGCAGCAGGCCCTTGGCGGCCTCGCCCTTGGCGCGGTCGATGTCGGTCTCGCGCTGCCGCTCGGTGCGCGCCCGGTAGTTCGCGTACTCCGCCTGCAGCCGCTTGAGGTCACCCAGCAGGGTCGACTCGAGGTCGGCGAGCTTGGCGTCCTCCGCCGCGGCGTCGGGGTTCTGCGCGGTCCCGAGGATGTCGTCGACGGTCAGTTCGTCGTCGCCGCCCTCGGCGCTCTGCGCACCGGTGGGGTTGTCGGCCGCGTCCTGCGCGTCGGGGCCGGAGGCGTAAGCCTCCGACCCCTCTGCGCCCGGACGGACCTCGTCGTTGTCGTCGAAGCCCTTGTCGGTCATGTTCCCTACTTCTTCTCGTCCTCGTCGTCGACGACCTCGGCGTCGACCACGTCCTCCTCGGGGTTCGGCACGTCGCCGTTGCCCGGGTCGGCGACGTTCGGGTCGCCCTGTGCACCCTCGGCCTGCGCCGACTGGTAGATCGCCTCGCCCAGCTTCTGCTGGCTCTCGTTGAGCTTGTCGAAGGCGGTCTTCACCGCGTCGTCGTCCTCGCCGGCCAGAGCCGTCTTCAGGGCGTCGACGTCGGCCTGAACGCTGTCCTTGACGTCGGACGGCAGCTTCTCGTCGTTCTCCTTGATGAGCTTCTCGATCGAGTACGCGAGCGATTCGGCCTGGTTGCGCGTGTCGGCGGCCTCGCGGCGCTTCTTGTCGTCGGCCGCGTTCTCCTCGGCCTCACGCACCATGCGCTCGATGTCTTCCTTGGGCAGCGACGAGCCGCCCGTGATGGTCATCGACTGCTCCTTGCCGGTGCCCTTGTCCTTGGCGGACACGTGCACGATGCCGTTGGCGTCGATGTCGAAGGTGACCTCGACCTGCGGGATGCCGCGCGGTGCCGGCGCGATGCCGGTCAGCTCGAACGTGCCCAGCGGCTTGTTGTCGCGGGTGAACTCACGCTCGCCCTGGAACACCTGGATCGCGACCGACGGCTGGTTGTCGTCGGCGGTCGTGAACGTCTCGCTGCGCTTGGTCGGGATGGCCGTGTTGCGCTCGATGAGCTTGGTCATGATGCCGCCCTTGGTCTCGATGCCGAGGCTCAGCGGGGTGACGTCGATCAGCAGCACGTCCTTGCGCTC
>Ga0164242_10003454_pt1 | contig 18038 bp, 20 predicted proteins | sample OricomgcompostMG_FD_108783 | JGI IMG/M metagenome (GOLD analysis project Ga0164242, IMG submission 108783) | Miracle-Growth compost microbial communities from Emeryville, California, USA - Original compost - Miracle growth compost (MG) ... | reverse complement strand
TGGCGCTCAACTATCTCGGCTATGCCGAAATCGAGCATGGCGAGGACCTCGTTGCCGCGCAGAAGATGCTGGAGAAGGCGAGCGCGCTCAAGCCCGGCGATCCGGCGATCACCGATTCGCTGGGTTGGGCCTATTTCAAGCGCGGCAGTCCGGCCAAAGCGCTGCCGCTGTTCGAGCGCGCGGTGCAGGGCCAGCCCGCCGACGTGACGATCAACGAGCATCTCGGCGACGCTTATTGGAAAACGGGGCGCTTCTACGAGGCGCGCTATGCCTGGCGCGCGGCGGCGGTTAACGCCGAGGGCAAGGACAAGGACCGGCTATTGGCCAAGATCGAGAACGGCCTCGGCGCCGGCCCCGTCGAAAACTGACGTGGCGGTGACTGCCGAGGCCGCGCCGGCCAAGATCAATCTCGCGCTCCACGTCCGCCGCCGGCGCGCCGACGGCTATCACGATATCGAGACGCTGTTCGCCTTTCTCGCCGACGGCGACGCGCTGACGGTCGAGGATTCCGACCGCGACAACTTCGCCATCACCGGGCCGTTCGCTGTCGGCCTGTCCGGCGGGGGCACCAACCTCGTCACCAGCGCGCGGGATGCGTTCGCCGCCATGTTCGGCCCGACCGACCCGTTGGCGATCACGCTCGACAAGCGCCTGCCGGTCGCTTCGGGTATCGGTGGCGGATCGGCCGATGCGGCGGCAATGCTGCGCGTGCTGGCCCGGCGTCGCGACATCGGGCGCAACGATCCGGCGCTGCTCGCCTGCGCGGCCCGGCTCGGCGCCGACGTGCCGGCGTGCCTTCTCGGCCGCACCGCCTTCGGGACCGGCACGGGCATCGACCTCACGCCGCTCGATAGCCTGACCGGCACGCCGGTCCTTCTGGTCAATCCGGGGGTCGCCGTCTCCACCGCCGAGGTGTTCCGCGGCTGGGACGGCATCGACCGCGGCGGCCTCGCGCCGGACGATCCGTTCGCCAGGGCAGGGCGCAACGATCTCGAACCCGTCGCCCGCCGCATCGCGCCGGCGATTGGCGACGCGCTCGAGGCGCTCGCCGGCGCGCCGGGCGTGATGCTGTCGCGCATGTCCGGCTCCGGCGCGACCTGCTTTGCGCTATTCGAGACCGAAGACGCACGGTCGGCGGCCGCCCGATCGATTCGCGCCGACCGGCCCGACTGGTGGCTCCTCGAATCGGTTCTCGCATGACGATCGTCCATCAGCCCGACATCATCCCCGGCAACGGCGATATCCTGCTGCTGTGCGACCATGCCTCGAACGAAGTGCCCGAAGGAATTGACCTCGGCGTGACGCCCGAGCAGCTCGGGCTCCACATCGCGCTCGATATCGGCGCCGAGCCGCTCACCCGCGCGCTCGCCGCTCGCCTCGGTGCGCCGGCGATCCTCGCCACCGTCTCGCGGCTGGTGATCGACCTTCATCGCGAGCCCGACCATCCCGGCCTGGTCCCGACGATCAGCGACGGCCATGTCATTCCCGGCAATGCCGAGGCCGACGCCGCCGCACGGATCGCGCGCTTCCACAAGCCCTATCACGAGGCGTTAGCCCGGCTGATCGACCAGGCCCGGCCGAAGCTTCTCGCCGCAATCCACAGCTTCACGCCGCGGCTGGAGACTGCCCCGGCCGATCGCCCCTGGGAAATCGGCATCCTCTATAATGGGGATGATCGCGCCGCCCGCATCGCCATCGATATGCTCGCGGCGGAGGGGCTCGTGGTCGGCGACAACCAACCCTATTCAGGCAAGCTCCTCAACGCCACGCTCAACCGTCACGGCGAGGGCAGGGGCATCCCGTATCTCGCCATCGAAGTGCGCAACGACCTCATCGCCGAGGCCGCCGGCGTCGCGCGCTGGACCGAAATTCTCGCTCCTGTGATCGCGGAGGCGCGCAACAGGGTTGCGTAAACCGGCGGAAACGGGAAATAGCCTGTCGCCATGACCAACCGTTTCGACAAATCCCGCCTGCCCAGCCGCCACGTTTCCGTCGGCCCCGAGCGCGCCCCGCACCGTAGCTATTATTACGCGATGGGCATCCCCGAGGAGGACATCGCCAAGCCCTTCGTCGCGCTCGCCAGCGCCGGCAACGATTCGGCGCCGTGCAACATCACGCTCGATGCGCAGGCCGACGCGGCGCGCGCCGGGGTGATCGCCGGCGGCGGAATGCCGCGGCGGTTCAACACGATCACCGTCACCGACGGCATCGCGATGGGCCATCAGGGCATGAAGTCGAGTCTCGTCAGCCGCGAGGTGATCGCCGATTCGGTCGAACTGTCGGTGCGCGGCCATTGCTATGACGCGCTGGTCGGCTTCGCCGGCTGCGACAAGTCGCTGCCGGGCATGATGATGGCGATGCTGCGGCTTAACGTGCCGTCGATCTTCGTCTATGGCGGCTCGATCCTGCCCGGCCATTTCCACGGCAAGGACGTGACAGTTGTCGACGTATTCGAAGCTGTCGGCCAGCACGCCGCGGGCGCTTGCCCGCTCCACGAGCTAATCGCGCTGGAGAAGGTCGCCTGCCCCGGTGCCGGCGCGTGCGGGGGGCAATATACCGCCAACACCATGGCCTGCGTCGGCGAGGCGATCGGCTTGTCCCTGCCCAATTCGAACATGATGCCGGCGCCCTATCCCGACCGCGCCGCGCTCGCCGTCGCAGCCGGCGAGCAGGTGATGGAACTGGTTGCGCGCAACCTCCGCCCGCGCGACATCTGCACCCGCGCCGCGTTCGAGAATGCCGCGCGCGTCGTCGCCGCGACCGGCGGCTCGACCAATGCCGGCCTGCACTTGCCGGCGATGGCCAACGAGGCTGGGATCGACTTCGACCTGTTCGACGTTGCCGAGATATTCAAATCAACACCTTACATCGCCGACCTCAAGCCGGGCGGCAAATATGTCGCCAAGGACATGTACGAGGCCGGCGGCGTCTACATGCTGATGAAGACGATGCTGGAAGGCGGCTTCCTCGACGGCAATTGCCTCACCGTCACCGGCAAGACGCTGGGCGAGAATATCGACGCGATAACCTGGAACCCCGACCAGAAGGTGATCTACGACGTGAAGACGCCGCTGTCGCCGACCGGCGGCGTCGTCGGCCTCAAGGGCACGCTGGCGCCCAATGGCGCGATCGTGAAGGTCGCCGGCATGAAGCGCCTGCAATTCGAAGGCCCGGCGCGCGTGTTCGATTGTGAGGAGGACGCCTTCGCCGCGGTCGAACGCCGCGAGATCGCCGAGGGCTCGGTCATCATCATCCGCTACGAAGGGCCGAGGGGCGGCCCCGGAATGCGCGAGATGCTGTCGACCACCGCGGCGCTCTATGGCCAGGGAATGGGCGAGAAGGTCGCCCTCATCACCGACGGCCGCTTCTCGGGCGGCACGCGCGGGTTTTGCATCGGCCATGTCGGGCCCGAAGCGGCCGAGGGTGGCCCGATCGCGCTGGTCGAGGACGGCGACACCATCCGCATCGACGCCGAGGCACGAACGATCGATCTCGATGTAGGGGAGGACGTGCTCGCCGATCGCAAGGCGCAATGGCAGGCGCGGCAGACCGATTATGGGGCGGGCGCCTTGTGGCGCTATGCGCAGAATGTCGGCCCTGCCTATAAGGGCGCGGTCACCCATCCGGGAGCCCGAGCCGAACGCCATGTCTACGCGGATATCTGAACGGGACAATTGCTCACGCAAAGGCGCGAAGGCGCGAAGAATAGGCCCGTTGAAGGCCGCGCCAGCGGCCGGTTTTCCATCGTGTGATGAACGGGGTGGCGCACTCAACGAACCTGTGCGCGCTTCCTCTTCGCGCCTCCGCGCCTTCGCGCGCACTCTCTCGCTGTCGCCGTTTCTGATGCTCGCTGCCTGTGGCAGCACGACACAAAGCCAAAACACCGAGACCACTACCGCCGACAACGGCCGCATCGCCTGCGCGCCGCAAGGCGCGGCCGATTTCAAGCCGGTCTGCGCACTCGACCGCATCGAGGACGGCGATGGCCTGACGCTGGTCGTCCACAACCCCGACGGCGGCTTCCATCGCCTGCGTGTCACGAAGGACGGCCGCGGCGTGGTTGCGGCCGATGGCGCGGAGAAGGCCAGGGTGACGATCGTCGGCGCGGGTGAGATCGAGGTGGCGATCGGCGGCGACCGTTATCGCCTACCGGCGACGATCGAGGGCAGGACGCCGTCATGACGCTGATCGCCGGCAAGCCCATTGTCACGGCATCGGAAATGCGCGCCGCCGAGGAGCGCGAGATCGCCGCCGGCACCAGCGTCGAGACGCTGATGGATCGCGCCGGCAAGGGCGTCGCTGCCGCGGTCCACCGGCTTGCGGCGGGCGCACCGGTGCTGGTGCTGTGCGGCCCGGGCAATAATGGCGGTGACGGTTATGTGGCGGCGACGGCGCTGACGGCCGCCGGCCATGAGGTCCGCGTCGCTGCCTTCGCCGAGCCGACCAGCCAGGCCGCGAAGCAGGCGCGCGCCGGGTGGAGCGGCCTGATCGAGTCGATCGATACCGCCAGGCCCGCGCCGGTCCTGCTCGATGCCTTGTTCGGGACCGGCCTGTCGCGCGGCCTCGACGCCGGGCTGGCGGCGCGCCTGGGTGATCTCGCGCGAGCCGCGCGGCTGGCGATCACCGTCGATCTGCCCAGCGGCGTCGCCACCGATGACGGCCGGGTGCTGAGCCCCGTGCCCGATTTCGCCGTGACGCTGACGCTCGGCGCGGTCAAGCCGGCGCACCTGCTTCAGCCGGCGGCGCGCCATTGCGGCGCGGTGCGCCTGATCGACATCGGGATCGAGGCCGACAGCGACGCGCATGTCCTCGCCAAACCGTGCCTGCCAGCGCCGGGCCCCGAGTCGCACAAATATAACCGCGGCATGGTCGTGGTGGTCGGCGGTGCGATGCAGGGCGCCGCGCTGCTCGCCTCGACCGCGGCGATGCGCGCAGGCGCCGGCTATGTCGCGCTGCTCGATGGCGGCGAGGGCGGGCCGCACGCGCTGGTCCACCGCGCCTTCGCCGACCAGCCGCTCGACGACGATCGGATCGGCGCGCTCCTGATCGGCCCCGGCCTCGGCCGCACCGATCAGGCCCGCGAGCGGCTGGCGGCCGCGCTCGCCAGCGCTCGCCCGCTGATCGTCGACGGCGATGCGCTCCATCTGCTCAAGGATCATCTCGACCAGCTTCCCGGCCGTCGCGCCCCGACGATCCTGACGCCGCACGAAGGCGAGTTCGCCGCCCTGTTCGGCAAGGGCGAGGGCAGCAAGCTCGATCGCGCCCGCGCCGCGGCGCGGCGAGCCGGCGCCGTCGTCGTCTACAAGGGCGCCGACACGGTGATCGCCGCGCCCGACGGTCGCGCCCGGCTGGCCGGAGACGCCAACGACTGGCTGTCGACCGCCGGCACCGGCGACGTGCTCGCCGGCGCGATCGCGGCGACGCTTGCCGCCCGGCTCGAGCCGATCGAGGCGGCAGCCGCCGGCGTCTGGCTCCATGGCGAGGCGGCGCGGCGGCTCGGCGCGTCGTTCATCGCCGACGACTTGGCGAACGCCCTGACGGCTGTACGAGCGGCGCTATGACGCAAGACACCGAGATCATCCGCGTCGCCGCGCGCGGCGAGGGCATGACCGCGGGCGGCCGCTACGCCCCGCTCGCCGCGCCGGGCGATACATTGCTACCGTCGGGCGAGGTGATCCCCGGGCCGCACCGCCGCAAGCCGCCGTGCCGCCATTTCCCGCGCTGCGGCGGCTGCCAGCTCCAGCACCTCGATGATGCCACCTACGCCGGGTTCATCGCCGACCGCATCGCCACCGCGCTTGCCGCGCAGGGGATCGAGACCGATATCCGGCCGGCCAGGCTGTCGCCGCCCAACAGCCGCCGCCGCGCGACGCTCCACGCCGAGCGGCGCGGCCGGCAGGTCCACCTCGGCTTCACCGAACAGAACAGCCATGCGCTGGTCGATATGCAGGAATGCTGGATCCTCGCGCCCGAACTGTTCGCGCTGCTCCAGCCGTTGCGTGGCTTGCTGTCGGTGCTGCTCGACAGCCGACGCCGCGCCGGCGTGACGCTGACCCGCGTCGATCAGGGCGTCGATGTGCTGATCGAGGGCGTCGAGGCGGCCGGCCTCGCCGCCGCCGAAGGGATCACCGCCTTTGCTGAACGCCACAAGCTCGCCCGCCTGTCGCTCGACGGCGGGTTCGGCGCCGAGACGCGCTGGGAGCCCGAGCCGGCGATGATCACGCTCGGCGGCGTGCCGGTGCCGTTCCCGGTCGGCGCTTTCCTGCAGGCGACGAGCGAAGGGGAGGCGGCGCTGGTCGATGCGGTGCGCGAGGCGGTCGGCCGCGCCGGCGTCGTCGCCGACCTGTTCGCCGGCCTCGGCACCTTCGCGCTCAGCCTGCAGAACGCCCGCGTCTATGCCGCCGAAGCCGCGCGCGAGGCGATCCTGTCGCTGAAGACCGCCGCCGGCCGCGCCCAGCGCCACCTCGCCGCCGATCACCGCGACCTCTACCGCCGCCCGCTCACCATCGATGAACTCGACCGCTTCGCCGCGATCGTGCTCGATCCGCCGCGTGCCGGCGCGCGCGATCAGATAGCCAATCTGGCCGCCTCGCGGACGCCGGTGGCTGCCTATGTTTCCTGCAACCCCAGTAGCTTCGCGCGCGATGCGAAGACATTGTGCGAGGGCGGCTATCGGCTCGATTGGGTGCAGCCGATCGGGCAATTCCTGTGGTCCACCCACGTCGAGCTGGCGGCGCGGTTCAGCCGCTGACCTCGTCGGGATAGTCCGCGCGCACGAAATACAGCCCCTCTGGCGGCGCGTTGAGCCCCAACGCTGCGCGATCGCGCGCTTCCAGCGCTACCCGCATATCGTCGGGCGTCCACTGGCCACGCCCGACCAGCGCGAGGCAGCCGACCATCGAGCGCACCTGATGGTGCAGGAACGAGCGCGCCGAAGCCTCGATCGCAATCGCGCCGTCCGGGCGAGCGGTCACGTCGAGCCGATCGAGCGTCCGCATCGGACTGTCGGCCTGGCAATGGGCCGAGCGGAACGTGGTGAAGTCATGCCGGCCCAGCAGCTTGGCGGCACCTTCTTGCATCGCATCCACATCGAGCGGCACCGGAATCCGCCACGCCAGCCCGCGAGCCAGCGTCAGCGGCGCGCGGCGCGTGACGATGCGGTATTCGTAATGCCGCGCGATGCACGAAAAACGCGCGTGCCAATCGTCGGACACCTCCCGGCACGCCAGCACCGCGACCGGATCGGGCCGAAGCCGCGCGTTGAGCGCCTCCATCAGCCGGAAGGGCGCGATTCTCCGCTCGATATCGACATGCGCGCGCATCCCCAGCGCATGGACGCCGGCATCGGTGCGCCCCGCCGCCTGCACCAGCGCCTGCTCGCCGGTGATCGCCGTCACTGCACGCTCGACCGCCTCCTGCACGCTCGGCCCGTGCGCCTGGCGCTGCCAACCCATGAACGGGCCGCCGTCGAACTCGATCGTCAGCGCGAAGCGAGTCATGCCATTAGGGTGCCGGACTGGATGCGCAGTCCGCGTAAGACTTCTTCCGCCGACATTGCCTTTTTGCCGGCGCGCTGAAGCTGCTTCAGTTGGAGATAGCCTTCGCGACACGAAATTACGAATGTTTCGCTATGCTTGAGCGTGCCTGGTCTAAGAGAACTGCTCCTCGCCTCGATCAAATCAATCAGAATGCCGGGCGTTTCGTGGTAACCTGGCCATTTTTCGATAGCTCGCGCGGAGAGAACGCGAATTCTTTCTCCGGCGAACTCGAGATAGGCGCCGGGCGAGGGATTGAACGCCCGGACTCTTCTTTCAAGTTCGACTGCCGTGGCATCAAAATTGAGCCGGGCCTCGGATTTTTCTACCTTGCTCGCATAGGTAACGCCCTCGTTGGCTTGGGGCGTGAGGGGATACATATCGAGGTCGGCAAGAACCTCTACGATGAGCCGGGCACCTAATTTGCTCAGACGTTCTGAAACCCGACCTGCGTTGTCATTGCCAATCCAACTGCTCTTGCAGAGCCGCACCGGGCCGGTGTCGAGCCCCGCCTCCATCTGCATGATGCACACGCCGGTCTCCACATCCCCGGCGAGAATCGCACGCTGGATCGGTGCGGCGCCACGCCAGCGCGGCAACAGCGAGGCATGGACATTGAGGCAGCCATGCCCGGGTGCCTCCAGCACCGGCCTGGGCAGGATCAGGCCATAGGCGGCCACCACGGCCGCCTCGGCGCCGAGCGCCGCGAATGCCGCCTGCTCCTCCTGTCCCTTCAACGAGGCGGGAGAGCGCACCGGCAGCCCCAACGCCTCGGCGCGCGCCTGAACGGGGGAGGGCACCATCCTCTTGCCGCGCCCCGCCGGCCGCGGCGGTTGGGTATAGACGGCGACGATCTTGTGCCCCGCCTCGACGACAGCATCGAGCACCGGCACCGAGAAATCGGGCGTTCCCATGAAGACGATCCGCATCGGTCCGCTGTGGCCGCTTGCCCGGCCCCTGTGCAACCCCCTATCTGTTCCTCATGGCATCCCCAGAGATCGAGGCGCTGACACAAGCGCTGTCCCGGCTTCCCGGCCTCGGCCCCCGCTCGGCGCGCCGCGCGGTACTGCATCTCCTCAAGAAGCGCGAAACCGCGCTGGAGCCGCTCCGCACGGCGCTCGATGCGGTGAGCGAGCGGCTCGCCGCCTGCTCGATCTGCGGCAATGTCGACACCAATGATCCGTGCGGCGTCTGCGCCGATCCCCGCCGCGACGGCCGCGCCTTGTGCGTCGTCGAGGAGGTCGCCGACCTCTGGGCGCTCGATCGCTCGCGGCTGTTTCCCGGCAAGTTCCACGTCCTTGGCGGCCGCTTGTCGGCGCTCGAAGGCATCCGGCCCGAGGACCTCTCGATCGACAAGCTGCTCGCCCGCGTCGAGGCCGGCGGGATCGACGAGGTGGTGCTGGCGATGAACGCCACGCTCGAAGGCCAGACCACCGCGCATTACATCGCCGAGCGCCTCGAACGCTTGCCCGTCCGCCTGACCCAGCTCGCCCATGGCTTGCCGGTTGGCGGCGAGCTCGATTATCTCGACGAGGGCACGTTGGCGCAGGCGCTCCGCGCACGTCGCCCGGTCGCTTGATGCCTTTGTCGAAGCGGCACCAGCCCGCTCCTCCACCCGGCCATCCACAGGATAATCGCATTGGGTGGCCGGGTGGAGGAGCGGGCTGGTGCCGTCCCTTTACAAAAACAAAGTCGCTGCCTAGCTGACACGCCATGGCCACCCTTGAGATCCTCGAAATTCCCGATCCGCGGCTGCGGGACGTCGCCAGGCCGATCGAGACGGTCGACAACAGCATCCGCACGCTTGCGGCAGACATGCTCGAGACGATGTACGCCGCGCGCGGCATCGGTCTCGCGGCCACCCAGCTCGGCATCGAAAAGCGCATCCTCGTCATCGACCTGCAGGAGCGCGTCACCGAGGACGAGGAGAAGGAAGGCGAGGGCGAGCCGATCCGCGATCCGCACGTCATCATCAACCCCGAGCTGCTGTGGGTCAGCGACGAGCTGTCGGTCTACAACGAAGGCTGCCTGTCGATCCCCGAGCAATATGCCGAGGTCGAGCGCCCCGCGCGCTGCCGCGTCCGCTGGCTCGATGAGAAGGGCAAGGCCCACGAGGAAGAGCTCGACGGCCTGATGGCGACCTGTATGCAGCACGAGATCGATCATCTGAACGGCGTGCTGTTCATCGATCATATTTCGCGGCTGAAGCGCAACATGATCGTCAAGAAGCTCGACAAGATGCGCAAGAAGGCGGCGTAAGCTACTGATATATACACTCACGCGAAGCCGCGAAGAAGAGAGATTTTCGCGCGGAGACGCGAAGACGCACAGAGGGTTTGATTGAGACGAGGCGCCGGCCGCGCCAGCGGCCCTCCATGTTGGGCGCCCAGGAGATGAAAACCTCGCTGACGCGAGACGGGAACAGCGACCGCAACACCTCCGCGCCTTCGCGTTAACCCACTATTCCTTCAAAGGCCCGCAATAGATCAGTCCGGTCGATTTCAACGTCTTCGATTCGACCAGCATCGCCTGCGCCGATTCGGCGAAGCGGAGCTTGATGAGGTCGGGCATGGGAGGCGCCTCGGCCGTGCACATCGCATGGAGATCATAGCCCCCCGGCACCTTGTCGACGCGATCGTAGCTGCACGAAACCTCGCCCGCGGTCTCCAGATGCGTCGCGTAGAAGCGCCACGCACCCGAAGCGCACAGTTGCTCTGTCGCCGCCCAGCGCCCGACATAGCGCGGCGTCGCGCCATTGGCGGGCGGCAGCTTGCCCGGCTCGCCGCTGTCGGGAGAAGCGGGAATCGGCGATGCCGAGTTTATCGGCACCACATCATTCGCAACCGGCGTCATGACGTTTGTCGCGGCGATCTCGTTCCCCGGCTGCTGCGAGCAGGCGCCGAGCATCAGCCCCGCAGCGATGGCCAATCGTCTCATTCTCGTCCCCTTTCCGGCCGACGAACGACGCGCCCGCGGCCAAGGTTCCGCTTGTCGTTCGCGGTCGAGCGCGGTAGGTTCCCGCTTCGTTCCATACGGGAGGGCCTGTCTTGTCGTCGATCGCCGTCGTCTTCGTCATCGTCGCGCTGGCGATCGGACTCGCGATCGGCTGGTTCCTCGGCGGCCGCGAAACCGCCGCCGCACGCGCCGAGCGTGATGCGCGCAGCGAGGAGTTCAAGCGAGCGATCACCGAGCTGGCCGATTCGCGCGACGAGGTTTCGACTCTCCGAAAGGAGGTGGAAGCGGCGCGAATTGAGGCGGCGACGCTCCGTGCCGATCTCCGCGCCGCCGGCGAAGGCAAGGATATCATGGCCGCGCAGTTCGCCGAGGTCGCCCACAAGCTGCTCGGCGAGGCGCAGAAGAGCTTCCTCGAACGCGCCGACGCGCGCTTCAAGCAATCCGAGGAAACGTCGGGGCAGGGGCTCAAGGCGTTGCTCCAGCCCGTCACCGAACGCCTCCAGCGCTATGAGGAAGGCGTCGCCAAGGTCGAGAAGGAGCGCCGCGACGCGTTCGGCGACTTGAAGGGCCAGATCGAACAGATGCGGCTCGGCCAGGAAAAGGTCTCGAGCGAGGCTGCCAAGCTGGTCAATTCGCTCCGCAACGCGCCCAAGTCGCGCGGCCGCTGGGGCGAGCAGCAGCTCAAGAACGTCCTCGAAACCTGCGGCCTGTCAGAGCACACCGATTTCGAAACCGAAGTCAGCGTCGCGGGCGAGGAGGGCGGGCGGCTGCGCCCCGATGCGATCGTGCGAGTCCCCGGCGGCCGCGCGCTGGTGATCGACGCCAAGGTGTCGCTGAACGCCTATCAGGACGCGTTCGGCGCGGTCGACGAAGCCGAGCGCACCGTCGGCCTCGCCGCGCACGCCGCCTCGATGCGCGCGCACGTCAATGGGCTGGGCAACAAGGCCTATTGGAGCCAGTTTGCCGATGCGCCCGATTACGTCATCATGTTCGTCCCCGGCGAACATTTCCTCTCCGCAGCGCTCGAACACGACCCGACGCTGTGGGATTTCGCCTTCGAAAAGCGCGTGCTGCTCGCCACGCCGACCAACCTGATCGCGATCGCGCGCACCGTCGCGGCGGTATGGCGGCAGGAAAAGCTCGCCAAGGAAGCGCGTCAGATCGGCGAACTGGGCAAGGAACTGTACGATCGGCTCGCGAAGGCGGCGGGCGATCTGCGCAAGGTCGGCGGGGGGCTCACCTCGGCGGTCAACAACTACAACGCCTTCGTCAGCAGCTTCGAATCCCGCGCGCTGGTCACGGCACGCAAGTTCCGCGATCTCAACATCGAAGCCAGCGCGCGCGAGATCGAGGATGTTGCCCCGGTCGAGGCGCTGGCGCGTTACGGGGATCAGCCCGCCCTGATTGGCGATGTAGACGAGGCGGCGGAGTAGGGCAGCGACGCTGGTCGCGTTGGAGATAGGGCAGTCATGCGAAATTCGATCTTGATTTCTGCGGGGGCAATAATCGCTCTAACAGGATGCTCTCAGCCCAAACAAAACTCCACGAACAGTTCTGACGAGTCTTTGCCCTATCGATCCGCTAGCGCCTCCGAGGTTTTCAACCTGCGATCCCAATGTGCAAAACTTGGCGACGGGTTGTTGAAAGAAGAGGTCGTCGGCCCGGCCTTAAGCAAGGAAGTCGCGAGCCACTACAATTCCAAAACTAATCGTTGTTATGTCGAGGTAACCGTTATGCCCATCGACGCAACGAACTCGGATATGTCGGATTATCTCTATGACGGCCAGACGAAAGAGATGCTCGCATATATAACAACCAAAGCGGGCAAAAAGACCTACATGAACCTAGCCATGCTACCGACGGGCGATCCGCCAGAAGAAAATATTTCTACCGAGGAACAGGTGCTCGACGCAATTAGGCTGGCGATGGACGACGATCGAAAAAGTTAAGGAGCGACCATACTCGCAGAAGCAAGTTGACTAAACTTCTCGCGCAAATAGCGCATTCGCTTATGGCAAATTGCTAAGCAAATGCAGACCGGTCCAAACTAACAATTCTGGTTGTTTACCGTTCGGGCGCCAATGTCGCGTTCGAATCACTCCCATGAAGCTCGATCGCGCCGCCTTCGGCCGATGACACTCCAGCCCCGGCGATGATCTGGAAGAATTTGCCCTCCACCTCCATCCCCGGTCCGACGCACGCCATCTTGGTCGAGATCACGCGGTCGGCGGTCAGCTTTCCCTCGGCGAACGTATAGGAACCACCGAAGCTGTTGCAGCCGGCATTGCCCTCGATCCGATCCTTGGTGAATCGCACCGCGGTCGGTCGTGCGGTCTTGACCGGCTGGCCGTCGATCGCCGCGATCGTCCAGCTCGTGCCGGCGAGCGACAGCGCTTTCGCGGCGTGATCGCCCGGCGAGCCCGGTGGTGCGCAAGCGGCCAGCGCGGCTGCGGCAAGGATCGGAACAACGAGACGCATGGCTTTCTCCCTCGACCAGGGGGTAACGATCGCGAGCCGCGAAGCGTTGCAATCAGTCGGGCAATCAGCCGCGCTGCTGCGCGAGCACCTCATAGGCCATCACCGCAGTCGCCACCGCGGCGTTGAGGCTGTCGGCCTTGCCGAGCATCGGCAGCTTGACCAGCAGGTCGCACTCGGCGGCGAGGGCAGGGGGCATGCCCTGCGCCTCGTTGCCGGTAAGCAGGAAGGTGGGCGCCGCATAACGCGCAGCGCGATAGTCGCTGTCGGTATCGAGGCTCAGGCCGACCAGCTGGCCCGGCCCTTCGCGCAGCCAGCGCAAAAAGTCCGGCCACGGCGCGCGCGCGATCGGCACGGTGAACAGCGCCCCCATGCTCGCGCGCACCGCCTCGACCGAAAAGGGGTCGACGCACTCGTCGATCAGGACCAGCCCGCCCGCGCCGACCGCATCGCCGGTGCGAAGAATCGTCCCCAAATTACCGGGATCGCGAAGCCTTTCGGCGACCAGCCAGATTCCCGCACGCGATCGATCGAGCGCGTCGAGCCCCGTTTCGAATTCCTCGAACACGCCGACCACCGCTTGCGGATTGTCCTTGCCCGAGAGCTTGGAGAGGATGTCCGGCACCGTCTCGATCGCCTCGCCGCCTGCCGTCTCCACATCGGCAATCAGCGCCTCGACCAGCGGATGCCCCGCGCTCGCTCGGGCATAGAACAACCATGTCGGCACGCGGCCCGTTTCGCGGGCTTCGGTCAGGATGCGGAGCCCCTCGGCGAGGAATAGCCCTTCCTCCCTGCGATGCCGCTTCTCGCGCAGGCTCCGCATCCGCTTGATCAGGGGATTGGAGAAAGCGGTGATCTCGCGCGGCATCGGGCTCTAATCCTCGCCGAATTTCGCCTCGACCAGCTGGGTAAGCGCGGCCACCGCGCCCTCGGCACCGTCGCCCTCGGCGCTGATCGTGATCGTGTCGCCCATTGCCGCGCCGAGCATCATCAGCCCCATGATCGAAGTGCCCGTCACCGACTGGCCGTCGCGGGCGACCGTCACCTCAACCGGCTGCGACGAGGCGAGGGTGACGAACTTCGCGCTCGCCCTGGCGTGGAGCCCGCGTCGATTGGCAATGACGACCGTTCGTTCGGCCCGCATCAGGCAGCCGCCTCGCCGAGCACCTCGGAAGCGACCGAAATGTACTTGCGCCCTGCCTCGCGCGCGGCGGCGACGGCGTCCGTCACCTTCATCGCCTTGCGCGCGCCCTCCAGCCGGATCAGCATGGGCAGGTTGATGCCGGCGATCACCTCGATCCGGCCCGCCTCCATCAGCGAGATGGCAAGGTTCGACGGAGTGCCGCCGAACAAGTCAGTCAGCACGATCACGCCGCGCCCCGCGTCGACCTCGGCGATCGCCCGGGCGATATCCTGGCGCCGCGCCTCCATGTCGTCGTCGGGGCCGATGCAGACGGTGGCGATCCGCTCCTGCTTGCCGACGACGTGCTCCATCGCGGTCACGAATTCCTGGGCGAGTCGCCCATGCGTGACGAGTACCAAGCCGATCATGCCAATTGCGTTCCTGAAACTCTCATTTCCTGGCCGGCGGGTCTTCGAGCGAGTCCTGCGGCGCCGTCGCCAGATCACGATGCCTCACCGTGGGCGAAAAACCCGCGTCGCGCAACCGTGACGCCATGCGGTCGGCGACGTGGACCGAGCGGTGTCTCCCTCCGGTACACCCGAAAGCAATCGTGACATAGGCCTTTCCTTCGGCCCGATAGCGCGGCAGCAGCGTCAGCAGCAGCGCCTCGATCTGCGCCATCGCTTCGGGGTAAGCGGGATCGGCGGCAACATAAGCGGCGACCTCGGCATCGAGCCCGGTGCCGGGGCGCAAATCCTCCACCCAATGCGGATTGCGCAGGAAGCGCATGTCGAACACGAGATCAGCGTTGGGCGGCAGCCCGCGCGCATAGCCGAACGAGGTCACCGTCAGCACCGGCTCGCCGAGCCCGTCGCGGGCGAAGGTGGAGCGGATCTGATGGGCGAGATCGTTGGCGGTCAGGTTGGTCGTGTCGATCCGACGATTGGCCCAGCGGCGGAGCGGCGCCAGCAGCTCGCGTTCGCGCGCGATGCCGTGGGTTGCCGGGCGGTCGAGCGCCATCGGATGGCGCCGCCGCGTTTCGGCATAACGCCGCTCGAGCTCGCTGCCCGCGCAATCGAGGAACAGGGTGCCGACGTCGTGACCGTGCTCGTCGCGCAGCTTGCGGATGCGCGCGACGATCCGCTCCGGCTCGAAGCCGCGGGTGCCCGCGCCGAACCCGATTGCCAGCGGCCGCGAATCGCCCTCAACGCCGTCTGGCAGCGGGCTGGCGAGCAACCGCTCGAGCAGCACCAGCGGCAGGTTGTCGACCACTTCCCACCCGAGATCCTCAAGCGTCTTGAGCACGGTCGACTTGCCGGCACCCGACATGCCGGTGACCAGCAGGATATCCTTGGGCGGCTGTGCCATCGTTCAGTCCGTGATCCGCGCCAGGGCCAGCGCGACCTTGATCGGCGCCGAAAGCTCGTGCGCGACGATCGCGATTTCGGGCAGCGTGACGCCGGCGATCCGGCGCGCCGGGCGTTCCTCGGGCATGCGCTCGACGGCATCGGCCAGCGCCACGATCAGCGCGACCGGCACGCCCTCGACGTAGGACATCTCGACGATGCCGAGGCCGCGCACCTCGATCCGGCCGGCGATCGTTGCCGGCGGCTGGGCAAGGAGGCGGCCGTGGTCGCGGACGAGCATCGTGTAGTCATCGCTGACCAACTGCGCGCCGCGATCGATCAGCCGCAGCGCAAGATCGGACTTGCCGCTGCCCGAGCGGCCCTCGATCAGCACCGCGCGGCCGTCGATTGCAACGCACGAGGCGTGCAGCGTCTCAGAGGAAACCGTCGTCATCGCTCGCCCCCTGCGCTGCCCCCCAGTGGCAGTTTCACGACGAATCGCGCGCCGCCAAGGCGGTCCTCGCGCGATTCGACCGCGATCGTGCCTTGATGCCCTTCGATGATCGTCCGCGCAATGGCGAGGCCTAGACCCGAATGCTTGCCGAATGCTTCACCTTGCGGCCGGATCGACTGGAAGCGGCGGAAAATGGCCTCGCGGGCTTCCTCGGGCACGCCGGGGCCTTCGTCCTCGACGCGAACGACCAGCGTCGCGTCCTCGGCGGCAGCGGAGATGGCGATCAAGCCGCCGTCGGGCGAGAAGGAGATCGCGTTGTCGAGCAGGTTTTCAAACACGCGCTCGAGCCGTGCGCCGTCCCCGACGGTCACAAGCGAATCGCCCGGCCGCGGGTCGAACGCCAGACGGATGCCGCGTTCGACGCCGCGCCGTGCCCGGGTTTCAAGCAGCGCCGCGATCATCGCGCCGACATCGACCGGATCGAACTTGGCGCGGCTCAACTGTGCATCGAGCCGCGACGCCTCGGAAATATCGGTGATCAGCCGGTCGAGGCGGTGAACATCATCGCGCGCGACGTCGAGCAGCCTGCCCTGCAATTCGGCATCGCGAACCGTCGACAGCCCCTCGATCGCCGATCGGAGCGAGGCGAGTGGGTTCTTCATCTCGTGCGTGACGTCGGCGGCGAACGATTCGGTCGCATCGATCCGCGCGCGCAGCGCGAGGCTCATGTCGGAAAGCGCGCGGGCGAGCATCCCGATCTCGTCGCGCCGCGAGGGAAGGCGCGGCACCACCACCTCGCGGGCGCGGCCCAGCCGGACGCGCACCGCGGCGCGGGCGAGGCGGCGCAGCGGGCGGACGATCGTCCTCGCCAGGAACAGCGACAGCAGGATGGAGGCCAGCGTCACCGCGCCGAGCACGACGCCGAGGCGGAAGCGCTCGACCCGCACGGTCTGAGTGATGTCGCGGGCGTTGATCGTGGTCATCACCGCGCCGCCGCCGGGTAGGGGCGCAGCGGCGGTGATCACCGGGGTGCGATCGGGCGCGCGCCATACCGTCGAGCGCGCGTCCTGATCGTCGAGCGCTGCCTTGACGTCGGGCCACCGCCGCCCGGCGGCCGGCGGTCGCTCGCGATAAAGCGGCGGCCGCACCGCGCCGACGACGGTGTCGATCCCGGCATCGAGGAAGCGGGCGACGCTCTGCTGCCACGGCTCCTTGTCGGGATCGAGCAGCAGGAAATTGTGGATACCGAGCGCGCGGCTGTCGGCGATTTGCTTGCCCGCCGTATCGAACAGGCGGATGCGCTCGCGAGTCTCGCGCGCGAGCTTGAGCATGACATCGGTGCGCTTGGGCCGCGGCGCGGCGGTGATCGCGTCGGCGATCAATCGCGCCTCGCGTGCCGATTGCGCCATGCGATTGTCGACAATCCGCGTCCGGTATGAATCGAGGTAGAAGAAACCGCCGGCGAGCAGCGCCAGCGCGAAGATGTTGACCGCCAGGATGCGGCGGGTGAGCGAAACCCGCCCCGACCAGCGCAGCGCGAGATCACGCTCGCGCGGCTCATTCCTCGGAGAAGCGGTATCCGGCGCCATAGAGCGTTTCGATTGCGTCGAACTCGGGATCGGTCTGGCGGAACTTGCGACGGATGCGCTTGATATGGCTGTCGATCGTGCGATCGTCGACGTAGATATCGTCCTGGTACGCCGCGTCCATCAACTGATTGCGCGTCTTGACGATGCCCGGGCGCTGCGCGAGCGTTTCGAGGATCAGGAATTCGGTGACGGTCAGCGTGACGTCATTGCCGCCCCAGGTGACACGATGGCGGGCGGGGTCCATCACCAGTCGCCCGCGTTCGAGCCGTTCGGCCGCCGCTTCGCCATTTTCCTCGCCGGTTTTCTGCGTCAGCTCGGCGCGGCGCAGGATCGCCCGGATACGCGCGATCAGCAGCCGCTGCGAGAAGGGCTTGGCGATATAGTCGTCCGCGCCCATGGCGAGGCCCAGAGCCTCGTCGAGCTCGTCGTCCTTCGAGGTAAGGAAGATCACCGGCGTCGGCTGTTTCTCGCGCAGACGGCGCAGCAGCTCGAGGCCATCCATCCGCGGCATCTTGATGTCGAAGATGGCAAGGTCGGGCGGATTGTCGGTCAGCGCCTTGA
>Ga0164242_10003453_pt1 | contig 18040 bp, 13 predicted proteins | sample OricomgcompostMG_FD_108783 | JGI IMG/M metagenome (GOLD analysis project Ga0164242, IMG submission 108783) | Miracle-Growth compost microbial communities from Emeryville, California, USA - Original compost - Miracle growth compost (MG) ... | reverse complement strand
CTTCGAGGAGCGGATCGCGCTGGGGCCGCTGCCGTTCCTTGCCGCCGGCGCGCTGGCGCTGGCGATCGCGGTCGGAACGATCGCGGGGCACGCCTGGCACGTCGCGCAGACCCGCCCGATCAAGGCGCTGCGCTACGAATGAGGCCGGCGCGTCAGCCCTCCGTTCCGGCCTTGTCGTCGGGACGTGCCGATGAAGAAGCGCGCTTCCCCCGCGAGGCGAGCCAGGCGATCGTCCAGGCGACGGGATGCAGGCAGCCCATCAGCACGAAGGCGAGCTCGTAATTGCCGCCCGAGGCCAGCTTGCCGATGATCTGGGTCGACAGGATGCCGCCCAGGCCGCTGCCGGCGGCGATCAGGCCGAACACCGTCGCGACGACCTTCATCGGATAGATGTCGATGATCAGCGCGCCCATGTTGATCTGGAAGACCAGATGGGCGAACGCCACCAGCGCGCCGATCGCCAGCGTCGGCCCGATGCCGATATGCGTCGCGATCAGCATCCCCGCGGGCGCGAGCAGCGTCGCGATCCCCATGGCGATCAGCCGGCTGTTGGCCGGCGAGACGCCGCGGCGGATCAGCCGTCCCGAAAACCAGCCGCCGCCGATGCTGCCGATATCGGCGGCCGCATAGACGGTCCAGGCAAGGCTGGCGACCGCGATCAGCGACATGTGCCGTGCGTCGATCAGATATTTGGGGAACCAGAACAGGTAGAAATACCATACCGGGTCGGCGACCATCCGCGACGCCGCCAGGCCCCATACGCTCGGATCGCGCAGGATCGGGCCCCAGCGGATCGGCTCGCGCGTCCGCGCGATCGTCCCGCCCGGGGGCGTGCGATAGACCAGCAGCCACGCCGCCACCCAGACGAACCCGACCGCGCCGGTGGCGACGAACGCCATCCGCCATCCGTAGCTGATCGCCAGCCAGGCGATGAGCGGGGGCGAGATCGTCGCGCCGACCATCGCGCCGGCGGTATAGACGCCGAACGCGAAGCCCCGTTCGGCGGGCGGGAAATGCTCGGCGATTGCCTTGGGGCCGGCGGTATAGACGCCCGGTTCGCCAAGACCCAGCATGGTGCGGGCGAAGCCGAGCTGGCCGGCGCTGCGGACCCAGCCGGTCGCCATGTTGGCGAACGACCACCAGCCGAGGAACAGCGCCAGCGTCAGCCTGGCGCCGAGCTTGTCCGTCACCCAGCCGGCGACGATGTAGGTCAGTGTGTAGGCGATCAGGAAATACTGGACGATCCGCGCATAGCCGGCATCGTCGATGCCGAGGTCGCGCTGGACGCTGGGGGCGAGGATCGACAGCGTCTGGCGGTCGACATAGTTGAGCACCGTCGCGACGAACAGCATCGCGAGGATCGTCCAGCGCAGCGCGCCCGTCCCCTTCGCCGCGGCCGGGGCGGCGGATGGCGGCGACATGCTATCCGCCAATGTCGGCCGCCGCTTCGCGAAGCGCCTCGACCAGAGGCGCGGTCGCGGCCTCCGGAATCCAGCCGGACAGGGCGACGCCGGCATGGGCCGGATCGCCGGTCGAGACGGAGACGACGTGATAGTCGCGCTCGTCGGCGACATGGACGCGCGCATAGCCCAGTCGGCGGACCTCGGCGAGCTTGGCCAGCAACTGGTCGATCCCGTCCGGGAACTGCGGAATGTCGCGGCCCTCATAGAGCGCGCGCACGTCGGCATCGTCATGTTCCGACAGGAGGACGATGCCGATCCCGCTGGTCGTCGCGGGGAGCAGGCCGATGCGGCCCAGCCCGCGCGACGCCTCGATGCCAGGCGGCGCGTGGAACAGGTAGCTGACGCTGTCTCCCCACAGCACGCCGAGCGCGACGGTGTGGCCGAAGCGGCGCAGTCCTTCGAGGACCGGCAGGGCGCGGCGGATCAGGCCCGAGGCGAACAGGCTCTGCGCGGCGAGCACGTGCATCCCCGGCCCGGCGGTGTATTTGCGGTTCGCGGTCTGCCGCGCGATGCCGAGATAGGCGAGCGTCTTGAGCAGCCGGTTGACCTTGGTCGATTCGATGCCGAGCTGGCGCGCGAGTTCGCGGCAGCCGATCGGCTCGGGCGACATCGCCAGCGCCTGAAGCGTCGCGATGCCGTCGATCAGGCTCTGGTTGGGTTGCGCGTTGAGCGGTGGTTTCATCGCGTGCATGCTCGGCCTTGGGCGCCCCGACGGGAATGGCAATGGACCGTCATGATAGCGCTTCCGCGACGGCGAAGAAGCGCGCGTTGGGCTCGACCCCCAATCCCGGTCCGGCGGGCAGCCGATAGCCGCCCTCGCCATAGCCCATGCCGCCGTCGAGCAGCGCCAGATGGCGCGCGAAGATCGAATGCTGCCATTCGTGCTTCCACAGGTGCGGCAGCGTCGCCGAGACGTGGAGGCTGGCGGCGAGGAACAGGCCGATGCCGATCGTCGCGTGCGGCGCCACGGCGATGCCGCGGTCGGCGGCAAGCGCGGCGATGCGGCGGAACTGGGTGATGCCGGTATGGCCCATCTCCGGCTGGAGATAGGCGAGGCCGCCCCATGCCAGCCGGTTGGCGACGTCATAGGCGGTGTACCATTCCTCCCCCGCGGCGACCGGCACGGGCGACTCGCGCGCGACGCGGGCGAGGCCGGCCATGTCCTCGGGGCTGACCGGGGCCTCGATGAAGCGCGGGGCGTAGGGCGCGAGGCGGCCGGCGAGCGCGATCGCCTCGTCGGGATCGAACTTCCAATGCAGGTCGATCATGAGCTCGGCGTCGTCGCCCAGCGCGCCGCGCAGCGCCGCCATTTCCTCGACCACGCCTTCATGGCTCACCACCGCGGCGAACTTGAAGGCGCGATGGCCCTCATCATGCAGCGCCCGCGCCATGCCGACGCGCTCGGCGAGCGTCGCGGCGGGCAGGCCGGAGACATAGCCGGGCACCGTATCGCGCACGCGGCCGCCGAGCAGCGCGCTCAACGGCTCGCCGCGCTCGCGCCCGAGCAGGTCCCACAGGGCGATATCGAGCGCGGCGATGGCGTCGACATGGAAGCCCGAGGTGCAGCCGCGCACCCGCATCAGCCCGTAGAGCCGGTCCCACAGCCGCTCGACATCGCTGCCGTCGGCGCCGATGAGGACGGGCGCGAGCAGGTCGTTGATGATCTCGCACGTCGCCCTGGGCGCGCAGATCCCGTAGGTCTCTCCCCAGCCGGCAAGCCCGGCATCGGTCGTCACGCGCACGACGATCGAGCGGTCGACGGTGGGATAGATCGTGCCGTTGCCCTTGCGCACGACATAGCCGCGATCGTTGACCTGCTCCCCGGCCGCCAGCGGGCCGAGATAGGGCGTGTCGCGCGGCAGCGTGACGATGAAGGTCTCGACCGAGGCGATGCGGCCCATCAGCCGGGCACCTGATCCAGCGGGAAGATGTCCGCGAGGCGGGCGAGCAGCGCGTCGAGCTCCGCCATGTCGTGGCGGTCGAGGGCGGCGCCGGGCGCGCGCACGAAGGTGTCGTCGATCAGGCCCCGGCGGCGAAGCACTTCCTTGGTCAGCCGCCAGCGGAACACCGCCTGCATGCTGAGCAGCGGCAGCGTCCGTTCGAACAGGTCGCGCGCGCCTTTCTCGTCGCCCTCCGCGTAGCGCGCCAGCATCGCGACGTGGAGTTCGGTGATCTCGCACGCCGGCATGGTCCCTTGCGCGCCGCGCGCCAGCTCGTCGATGACGTAGCGCGCGCCGGCGCCGCCGAACACCGCGTCGAGCGCCGGGCCGGCGAGTTCGGTCAGTCGGGTGATCCGCTGGCCCGAGGGCGGGGTCTCCTCCTTGACGAAACGTACCCCGTCCACCGCCCTCGCGAGTTCGGCAACCTTGTCGAGCGACATGCCGACGCCCATCGGCGCCGGCGCATTCTGCACCATGATGTCGATGCCCGAGCCGGCATGGGCGGCGCGGAAGAAGTCGGCCATCGCGTGCGGATCGTCGGCGAAGGCCTTTGGCGTCAGGATCATCGCCGCCGCCGCCCCGGCAGCGGCGCCCGCCGCGGCATAGGCGACCGCGTCGTCGGCGGTCGCGGCGCTGGCGCCGACGACGAACGGGACGCGGCCGTCGATCCAGGCGCCGATCCGGGCGGTCAGGTGCAACCGCTCCTCGCGCGTCAGCATGTCATATTCGCTGGCGAGGCCGGGGAAGACGACCCCCTGTGCGCCGGCGGCGACGATATAGTCGACGACGCGCCGCGTTCCCGATTCGTCGATCGCGCCGGTGCCCGTGAAAATCGTGGGAACAATCGGCAGAACGCCCTTCAGATTCGCCACGCTACCCCCTCCTGTCATTCGATCCCGGCCATCGTGTGTTGCTATATGTGTAAGCATTGCTCCTGCCAAGCGGCTTGTCAAACACTTTAAGCAAGGCGTGGAGCGCCTTATCTGCCCGGAAAAGGTATCTTGCAAGCGCGATATTGTTGCTGTAATAGAAACGATAGATCGGCGGCACGAAGCCGCGGACGGCCGCATTCCGACGGCAGTCAAGGGAGAGGGGAACGGGGATGATCAATCGCGTCCATCGCTATTTACTGCTGTCGTCGGCGCTCGGTTCGTCGATGATCGCGGCGCCCGTCGCGGCGCAGACGGCGTCCGGTCCGTCGAGCGCCGATCCCGCCGCGGCCGCGACGCAGAGCGACGCCGGGGCCGCGGCCGATCAGGGCGCCGGCCAGGACATCGTCGTCACCGGCATCCGCCGCAGCCTGGAGGCGGCGCGCGACATCAAGCGCGATTCGACCCAGTTCGTCGATGCGATCGTCGCCGACGACATCGGCAAGCTGCCCGATCGCAACGTCGCCGAATCGCTGGCGCGCGTGTCCGGCGTCCAGGTCGATCGCGGCATCGGCGAGGGCACCGACGTGTCGATTCGCGGGCTGCGGCAGAACGTCTTCCTGTTCAACGGACGCCAGATCGACGACGCCACCGGCCGCGGCGGCAACGGCCTGGAGACGCTGGGCACGTCGAGCTACGGCATTCTCGCGCTGGTTCCCTCGGAGCTGATCGCGCGGCTCGACGTCACCAAGCTGGCCGGCGCCGACCAGATCGCGGGCGCGCTGGGCGGCATCGTCGACATCCAGACGCGGATGCCGCTCGACAGCCGCAACCAGGTCGCGGCGGAAATCTCGAGCGTCTATGGCGAGCAATCGCGCCGCAGCGGGTTCGAAAGCTTCGGCCTGGTCTCGCACAAGTTCGCGGGCGACACGCTCGGCATCCTGCTGTCGGCGTCGTACAATCGGCGGCCGGTCTCGCAGCAGGGGATCGACACCTTCTCCGGCTATCTCCGCTACACCGATCCGTCGGGCACCGTGCGCTTCGGCAATTCCGACGTGCGGCCGGAGACGATCAGCGAGACGCGCAAGAACCTGGGCCTCGACGCGGTGGTGCAATGGAAGCCCGTGTCGGGCGTCGAGATCATCGCGGACAGTTTCTATTCCAGGCTCAATTCCGACCGCTCGCGCTGGTGGCTGTCGTTCACGCCGACCTCGGGCCTGTCCAACGCCACCTATTCCGACAACGACATCCTGCTTTCGGGCACCGCCAAGGGGCCGGTGCTGACCAACACCGAATTCCTCACCACAAAGGCGGACGTCTGGTCGTCCGCGCTGCGCGGCAAGTTCGACCTCACGAGCCGCCTCAAGACCAGCGTGGAAGTCTCCTACGACCGCTCCACGTCGTCGGCGCGGCAGATCTATTTCCGCCTGCAGCCGATCGCCTCGATCACCCCGACGGTGGATTTCGATTTCACCAAGGGCGACCTCGGCAGCTATCAGATCAACGGCATCGACCTTGCCGATCCGTCGCAGCTTCGCTTCACGATCCTGTTCGACAACGATTATCGCGCGAAGACCAAGGATTTCGCCGCGCGCAACGACTGGAGCTATGCGTTCGGCGACGGCTTGCTGCGCTCGTTCGATTTCGGCGTGCGCTACGACCATATCGACACGGCGAACAATCCCCTGCGCGCCGACATCCGGCCGACCGGCGGCATCCCCGCCACGGCGCTGTCGAAATATGTCCGGCTGCACAACGATTCGCTGACCGACAGCCTCGGCCTGCCGCCGGTCTATCTGACCGCCAATTCGCTGGTCGACAGTTGCGGAGCCTTCGCCGACGTTCCGTCGATCTCGCAGAACGCGCAGTGCCTGGACCCGATCAACAACACCAACGCGCTGTCGAGCACCTTCACGATTAAGGAGCGCTTCATCGAGGGCTACGGCAAGGTCAATTTCGACACCGACATCGGCTCGGCGCGGCTGACCGGCAATGTCGGCGTGCGCTATCTCGACCGCCGCCTCACCTCGATCGGCAATCTTATCGCGGGAAGCGGCGCGGCGACGCCGACCACCTTCCGGCGCAGCGACAACGAATGGCTGCCCTCGGGCGTCGCCAAGCTGGCGCTGTCCGACAATCTGATCTTCCGCCTGGGCGCGGCCAAGGTGGTGGCGTTCCCCAACACCGCGGACCTCAACAACGGCGTCTCGCTCGCCAACAACGCGGTGTTCGTCGACGGCGTGCAGACCGTGCTCGGCACCGGCACCGGCGGCGCGCCGAACCTCGATCCGTTCAAGGCCAACCAGGTCGATTTTTCCGCCGAATATTATTTCGGCAAGCAGGCGCTGATCTCGGCCGGGCTGTTCTACAAGGACGTTTCGACCTTCATCGTCCAGCAGCAGAGCGCCGAGACCTATGGCGGCGTCAACTATCTCATCAACCGCAAGGTCAACGGCGACGGCGCCACGGTGAAGGGGGTCGAGGCGCTGCTCCAGCTGCCCTTCTATTTCCTGCCGTCGCCGCTCGACGGCTTCGGCGTGGTGGCGACCTATTCGTACATCGATTCGAAGACGCCGATCAAAGACGTCGCCGGCCGCAGCCTGCCGTTCCCTGGTCTTTCGAAGAACAACGTCAACCTGATCGGCTATTACGAAAAGGGGCCGTTCAGTCTGCGCCTCGCCTATAACTGGCGCGACGATTATCTGGTCGGGCTGTCGGCCGCGGCGACCGGCCTTTACAGCAACGCCTATACCGATTTGTCGGCGACCGCGCGCTACGACGTCAACGAGCATTTCACGCTGGGCGTCGAGGCGAGCAACCTTCTCGACGAGAAGCGGCGGACCTATGATGGCGTCAACGAGGCGTTGCGCACCAACGTCTTCTTCGGGCGCATCTACAAGATAAGCGCCAGCGTGAAGTTCTGACGCCGGCGCGGGGAAAACCGGAAATGGCTGAGCTGGATGGCCGTGTCGCATTGATAACCGGCGCGGCGAGCGGGATCGGCGCGGCGATCGCCAGGCGCTTCCGCGCGGAAGGCGCGCGCGTCGCCGGGCTCGATCTGAACCCTGTCGACGATGCCGGCATCTGGAGCGTCGCATGCGATCTGCGTTCCGATGCGGCCGTGGCCGAGGCGGTCGCCGGCGTTCGCGACCGGCTCGGCGCGCCCGAGATCGTCGTCCATGCCGCCGCCGCGACCTGGCACGGCGGCGTCATCGATACGCCGTCGGCGGCGTATCTCGACCTGTACGACGTCAACCTGGTCGGCGCGGTGCGGCTGCTCGGCAATTGCGTTCCGGCGATGCGGGACGCGGGCGGGGGTTCGGTCGTCATGCTGTCGTCGATCAACGCCAGCTTCGCCACCCCGACGCTCGCCGCTTATGCCGCGACCAAGGCGGCGCTCGACAATCTGGTCAAGACCGCGGCGCTCGAGTTCGCGCCGTCGGGCATTCGCGTCAACGCCATCGCCCCGGCGAGCATCGACACGCCCGCGATGCGCGCTTCCTATGCGCGCCAGCCCGACCCCGAGCGCGCGCGGTCGGACAATGCCAGGCGCCATCCGCTCGAGCGGATCGGCACGCCCGAGGAGGTCGCCGAGCTGGCGCTGTTCCTCGCATCGCCCCGCGCGGCGTGGATCACCGGATCGATCTACGCGATCGACGGAGGCGCGCATGTCACCCGGCGCTGACCACCGCCCGATCGTCGGGATCAACTGGGGCAGCAGCAATTTCCGCGCCTATCTGATCGCCCGCGACGGCACCCTGATCGACAGCCATGCCGAGCCTTCGGGCGTGGTCGGGCTGGATCGCGCGGGCATGGCGGCGCTGGTCGATGCGATCGGCCGCCGCTGGCCGGCGGCGCACGCGCGCTACGCCTCGGGGATGATCGGGTCGAACGTCGGCTGGGTCGAGGTGCCCTATGCCGAAGCCCCCGCCGGCCGCGCCGAGCTGGCCCGGCGCGCCGTCGCGGCGACGATCGGCGCGGTCGAGCTGGTCATCGTGCCGGGGATCGCCTGCCGCCACGCGATCGACGACGCGCCGGACGTGCTGCGCGGCGAGGAGATCGAGATCCTGGGCAGCGCGCCCGCCGACGGCGAGGCGATGATCGTGCTGCCGGGCACGCACGCCAAATGGACGCGGGTCGGCGACGGCCGCGTAGTCGAGTTCGTCACCAGCATGTCGGGCGAGATTTTCGACCGGCTGACGACGCAGGGCCTGCTCGCCTCGGTGACGGACGGCGAGGGCGACGCCGACGACGACTTCCTGGCGGGCGTCGAAAGCGGGCGCGCGCGGCGCATGGGGCTGGGCTCGCTGTTGTTCGGCGCGCGGGCGCGGGTGGTGCGCGGCGGGATGCGCAAGGACGCGGCGGCGTCCTATGTCCGCGGGCTGCTGATCGGCAGCGAGATCGCCGATGCGCGCGCGGCGTTTCCCGGCTTCGGCGACGCCCCCGTCACCCTGGCCGGCAACGGGCCGCTCAGCCGCCTCTACGCCGCGGCGCTCGACTCGGTCGGGGTCGCCAGCACGCAGATCGGCTCGCAGGACGCCTGCCTGCGCGGCTTCCTCGCGCTGCACGAGGCGCTCGATGGCTGAGTCGGTGCGCCTGCTGTGCGACGCGCGCGCGGCGATCGGCGAGACGCCGATCGCGTTCGAGGGCGGCGTGCTGTGGACCGACCCGGTGTCACGGCGGTTGCTGCATTGCGCCGGGCCGCTCGAAACCGCAGCGACCGATCGGCCGGTCTGGTCGCTGGCGATGCTGCCGGAAGGGCAGGTCGCCGGCGCGAGCGACGATGCGTTCGGCCTGATGGCGCGGGACCGCACGTGGCGCTTCGGCCCCGCCGCGACGCTCGATCCTGGGTGCCGCTTCAACGACATGGCGGTCGATCCCGACGGCGGCCTGTGGGTCGGCGCGATGCATCGCGGCGTGCTGGCGGCACGGGGATCGCTTTATCATGCCCCCTCGATCGACGCGCGGCCGGTGCGTGTCGCCTCGGGGCTCGGCGTGCCCAACGGCATGAAGGTTTCCGCCGACGGCGCGACCCTGTTCGTCGTCGATACGCTGGCGCGGACGCTGCTCGCCTATCCGCGGCGCCACGGCGCGCTCGGCGAACCCGTCATCGTCACCGACTTCATGGGACTGCCGGGCAAGCCCGACGGCATGACGGTCGATGCCGACGGGACTTTTCACGTCGCCATGTGGGGCGGCGGGGGCGTCGCGCATGTCGCTGCCGACGGCGCGACACTGGGCTTCACCGCGCTGCCGGCGCCGCATGTCAGCAGCCTGTGTTTCGCCGCGCCCGGCCGGCTCGCCGTCACCACCTCGCGGATGCGGCTTTCGGACGCAGCGCTGGCGGCGCAGCCGTTTTCCGGCGGGCTGTTCGAGATCACGCTGGAGGCGGCGGCATGAGCGACCTGCTCCGCGCCAGCGCCGCGGTGGCGATGCGCTGGAATTATCGCGTCTGGGGCTTTGGCGAGGCGATCGCGCTGCGCGGGCTGCTCAGGGCCGGCGACCGGCTCGGCGATGCGACGATGCTCGGCTTCGTCCATGGCGTGCTGCGGACCTGGCTTGGCCGCGGCGTCGCGCGCAGCAACGAGGACCATGTCGGCGCGGGGCGCGAGCTGGTCGAGCTGTATCACCGGCTGGGCGATCCGCAGTTCCTCGACGCGGCGCGAAAGCTCGCCGCGCTCAATCAGGGGTTTCCGCAAGGCGCCAACGGCGAGCGATACCATCGCGCCGACACGCCCGGCTGGCGGTGGCAGATCTGGGTCGATTGCATGGACGTCGACGGGCCGTTTCTCGCGGCGCTCGCGCAGGCGACGGGCGAGGCGCGCTATTACGACCAGGCAGCCGAAGAACTGCTGGGCTATGCCCGCACGCTGCAGACCGCGGACGGGCTGCTCCATCACGGCTTCGAGCGCGACGCCGGGCGCAACGGCCAGCGCTGGGCGCGCGGCAACGGCTGGGCGCTGATGGGGCTGGTCGATACGCTCGCGCTGCTGCCGCGCGCGCATCCCGCCTGGGTCGAGCTGCAGCAGCGGACGACCGCGCTCGCCGAGGCGCTCGCCGCGCGGCAGGACGACGGCGGGCTGTGGCATACGGTGGTCGACGACCCCGGCACCTATCTCGAATCCACGCTTGCGGCGATGGCGGCCTATGCGCTGCGCGAAGCGTTCGCCAATCATGTGCTCGACGCCGGACGGTTCGCCGACATGGAGCGGCGCGCGCGCGCCGCGATGCATCGGGAGATCGCGCCGGACGGTGCGCTCCGCCTTGTCAGCGACGCCACCCCGGTAGGCGAGCACGCGACGTACGCCAGCAGGCCGTTCGGCGTGTTCCCCTGGGGCCAGGGGCCGCTGCTGCTCGCTTTGTGTCAGGAGGCATGATGAAGATTGCAAAGGTCGAGGCTTTCCCCATCCAGGCGAAGCCGAGCGACAGCCGCGCCTATTGGGGCAGCCGGGCGTGGGGCGACGAGCGCCCCGCCGGCCAGGCCGAGCTTTCGACCGAATATCCGGTGCCGCTGCGCCGGCGCTTCGTCTATTCGCGCACGATCGACACCGTGGTGGTCAGGATCGAGACCGACGACGGCAGGGTCGGCTGGGGCGAGGCCAAGGCGCCCGTTGCGCCACAGGTCACGGCCGGCATCGTCGACCGGCTGCTGAGGGACATCCTGATCGGCGCCGACCCGCGCGACGTGCTGGTGCTGTGGGAGCGGATGTATGCGGGGATGCGGGTCCGCGGCCACCGCGCCGGCTTCTATCTCGAGGCGATCGCGGGCGTGGATATCGCGCTGTGGGACCTTGCCGGGCAAGCGGCTTCGGCGCCGATCTCCACCCTGCTCGGCGGCAAGATGCGCGAGAGTATCCGCGTCTATGCCTCCGGCATCCCGGCGCTGCCGCTCGAAGCGCCGGATGCGGCAATCGAGGATCTCGGCGAGGAGGCGCGGGCGCTGCGGGCGACGGGCTATACCGGCGTCAAGATGGCGATCGGGCGCGGCGTGGAGGGCGACCTGCGCTCGATCCGCGCGGTGCGCGACGCGACCGGCGACGGCTTCGCGATCTATGCCGACGCGGCCGGCGTCTATTCGCGCGCCGACGCGATGCGGCTCGGCGAGGCGCTGGAGGAGCTGGGCGTCGGCTTCTTCGAAATGCCGATCCCGCCCGAGGACGTCGAGGGCTATGCCGAGCTGGCGCAGCGTCTCGCGATCCCGATCGCGCTCGATTCGATCATGTCGCGGCACGAGACCGTCGAGCTGATCCGCAACCGCGCGATCGACATCGTCCAGCCCGACGTCTGCCGCGCCGGGGGCATCACCGAATGCCGGCGCATCGCCGAGCTGGCCGACTGTTTCGGCCTGGCGTTCCAGCCGCACGTCAGCATCGGCTCCGCCATCCATGTCGCGGCGAGCGCGCACCTCGCGGTGGCGATGCCCAACAGCATCGTGTGCGAATATTGGATCGGCGACAATCCGATCGGCGCATCGGTGGCGCGCACGCCCGCCGAAGTCCGCGACGGCTATCTTTTCGCGCCCGCCGGCGCCGGATTGGGGATCGATCTCGATAGCGAAAAGCTGCTCGCGCACATCGCGTCGTGAGCGCGCGGGCACCGCGCCAACAACCAACGGGAGGAATGCCGTGACGAAATGCAGCAGGTTGATGGCGGGCGCCGCGGCGATCGCGGCGATGGTCACGGGGGCGGCGGCGCTGGCCGGTTCCGCGCCGACCGATGCCGGCTACACGCTGCGCCCCGGCAAGGACGGCGCCGTGATCGTCGCACGCGGCGCGGCGCGGGAGCCGTACCGGCCGGTCTTCACCATCGTCCGCGCCGACGCCGACCCCAAGCTGCAACTGTCCGGATTCACCTCGACGCCGGGAGTGCATGAGGAGAACGTCAATCCGGAGAATTATCCGCTGCCCGAATGGCGCGCGGCGAACGGCGCGGGGCTGACCGACAATATCTATGCCGCGGGCGTCGTCACGACGATCGCCGCCAGCGCGAGCCGTCCGCTGCCGGACGGCGGCACGGCATGGAGCTTCCCCGACAATCCCGACTTCACGCTGAGCGCCGAATTGCGGCCCATCGCCGATGCGCCGCCGCGGCTGAGCTGGACCTTCACGGCCAAGCGGGCCGGCTGGTACACGGTCGGCTACACCGGCGGGCCGGCGGTCGATCCGGCGCGCGCCGACGGCTTCCTGCAACCCCTGATCTGGCAGGAGAAGCGCTTCCCGCGCGCGCCGCTGACCAGTGCCGAAAGCATGGGCGGCCTGCCGCTCACCCTGTTCTCGCGCGGCGGCGTGACCAGCGCGCTCAGCGTCGATCCGGCGGAGAGCCCGTTCCGGCTGCCGACGATCCGGAACGCCCGGTTCGGCGTGGTCCTGCGCAATCCCCAGGGGCAGGCGCAGCCTTCCGCCTTCGCGCCGCTGTTCGGCGGGCCCGGGTCCCACTTCGCCGCGGGGCAGAGCGCGAGCTTCGCCGTGCGTCCCCTGCTCGTTTCGGGCGGCTGGTACGACGCCTTCACCGAGGCGGCGCGCGACCTGTTCGGCTTTTCGGACGTGCGGCAAAACGGCGACCAGTCGCTCAACGCGACGATCGACACGATGACCGAATTCGCGATGGACGATGCGCATTCGGGCTGGAACGCCGACCTCAAGGGCTTCGATTACGACACCGACGTCAAGGGCACGGTGAAGGTCGTCTCGGCGCTGCACCCGCTGTCGGCCGCGCTGATCCAGGACGATCCCGAAATCTACCGGCTGCGCGCGCTGCCGATCACCGAATTCCTGATGTCGCGCAGCAAGTATCTCTACAATTCCGATCCGGAGGTGGCGGGCCAGAACGCGGCGCGCGACATGAAGGGCCCGGCCGCCGAGGTCTCCGAACTCGCCGAACTGTATGCGATGTCGCGCGGCGAGAGCCCGGTGTTCAAATCATATGCGCTGAAGCTCGCCGGCAAGCCCCGCGCGCTCAACCTGCTGATGGTGAGCAGCGGCGAGGAGTTCTGGAACAAGCTCGCGCTCTATCGCCTCACCGGCGACAGAAAGCTGCTCGACGAGGCGAAGGCCGGCGCGGACGCCTATATCGCACGGCGCATCGACCGGCCGCAGACCGATTTCTCCGACGTCCATCTCGACCAGGGCGGGCAATTCTGGTCCGATTTCGCGCCGCGCTTCGTCGAACTGTTCGAGCTGTGGCAGGAAACGCACGAGCCGCGCTATCTCGCCGCCGCCGACGCCGGGGCGCGCGAATATGCGAGCTATGCCTGGTATTTCCCCGCGATCCCGCCGGGCACGGTGACGGTCGACAAGGGCGGGCATGCGCCGGTCGGCTATTTCGACGCGCACCCCGGCGACCAGGGCATCGCCACGCCCGAGCAGACGCGCCCCGCCTGGCAGGTGTCGCAGATCGGCCTGACGCCTGAGGCGCAGACCACCTACAACCTCAACCCCGCCGTGTTCCTGGCGCACCATGCAGCCTATGAGCTGCGCATCGCCGCAGCGGCGCATGACGACTTCCTGCACGATGCCGCGCGCGCGGCGATCGTCGGCCGCTACAAGACCTATCCGGGCTATGACATCAACATCGCTTTTTCCGACGTTTACGATCGCGCCGATTATCCCGACCGTCCGTTCCGGCAGCTCAACTACAACGAGATCTACTACAACCACGTCTGGCCGCACATCGCGCTGCTGATCGATTATCTGATGTCGGATTTCGAGACGCGCAGCCATGGCGCGATCGCCTTCCCCTCGCGCTATGCGCAGGGCTACGCCTATCTGCGCAGCAAGGTTTACGGCGACCGCCCCGGCGTGTTCATGGGGGACAAGGACGTCCACCTGTGGATGCCGCGCCATCTGGTCAACACCAGCGACCCGCAGGCCAATTACGTGACCGGCTACGGCAACGGCAAATTCTATCTCGCCTTGTCCAACGAGGCGCCGGGCGCACGCGAGGTGACGGTCACGCTCGATCGCGATCGCATCCCGTTCGTGCCGGGCCGCGAATACACCGCGCGGCTGTGGCGCGACGGCAAGCCGGCCGGATCGACCGTCGTGGTCGACGGCAAGGTGACGCTGCCGCTGTCGAGCCGGGGCATCACCGCGATCGCGGTCGACGGACTGCCGGTGTTCACGCGGCTGCAGGCGCGCTATTTCACCTCTGCCGGGCAGGCGCCGGCGGCGAGCGATGCCAGCTACCGCACTGACACGACCGCGGCGGGCAACGTCACGGCGATGATGCTGGGGCTGGCCGACCAGCGCGATTTCTACGTCTGGACTTCGGCGTCCGACAGCGACGTACGCGAGGTCGAGTTCAAGGTGACGACGCCGGGGCTAGAACGGGACTATACCGACACGCGCCATCCCTTCGAATTCAGCGCGCCGATCGGCGACGCGCGCAAGATCACCTATCGCGTCTCGTTCGTCCGCAAGGACGGCACCAGGGTCGAGGCGGGCGACCGTTCGGTGTCCCGCTGATGCGCAGGGCTCCCTGTCACAAAAGGTCAAAAACCGCAGGGTAGCGCGGCGTCACGTTCAGGGGGTGTTCGTGAGCTGGTTCCGACCGATCGACATATGGTTTTCCGAGCAGGTGCTGCCGCACGAACGGCATTACCTTCGGGTCGCCAGGCGTTGGTCGCGCAGCTCAGACGAGGCCCTGGACCTGGTGCAGGAGGCGTATCTCAAGCTGCTCCAATATGACGATTGGCGGGTGATCCGCGACGCGCGGTCCTATACGGTGACGATGATCCGCAACCTGGTGCTGCAGCGGGTGCGCCGCGCGCAGGTCGTGGCGATCACCGATATTCCGACTCACGATATGCCCGACCTTCACGACGAGAAGCCGAGCGTCTTCGACGTCGTGGCGAGCCGCGAGGCGCTGCTGAGGCTTCTCGAGGATGTCGAACGGCTCGCGCCGGTCTGCCGGCGCGTCGTCCGCATGCGCAAGTTCGAGGACGTGCCGCCGCGGGAGATCGCGCGGCGGCTGAACATCAGCCTTTCGACGGTCGAGACGCATCTCGCGCGCGGCATGCAGCAACTGATGAAGATGCGGCGCGACGTCTATGTGCCTGACCCGCGGCTGGCCCCGGAAGGCAGTGAGGACGAAAGGCTTGCCTCCCGCTGAGGCCGGCCAGCCCCGATGGCCGCAGTAGCGGTTTTGCAGGTGCCAAGCATCCAGCCGTGTTGTACGGGCTAACCGGCATGGGCAAGGCAGTGGTCGACCAGGAACAAATCGATGCCGAAGCGGCCGACTGGCTGGTCGCCATCGATTGCGGGACCGCGGATCGCACCGCTTTCGAGCGGTGGCGCCAGGCCGATCCGGCGCATGCGCTGGCCTTCATCCGGGCGTCGCAAATCAACAGGGGATTGGACCTGCTGCGTGAAACCGGACAGGCCGTGCGCGGCGCGCCGGCCCGCGCCGCCGAGCGGCGGGGCGACCGGCGGGCGGTCGATCGCCGGCGGTTCCTGAAGATCGGCGCGGCGGGCGCGTTCGTCCTCGGCGCGGCAGGGATCGGCCTGTCGGTCGCCGCCGCGGCGCGCGATGCCGAGACCGCCGTGGGCGAGCGGCGGCGCATCGTGCTCGGCAGGGGCGCGGTGGTCGACCTGAACACGGACAGCCATATCCGCTGGCACCGGGACGGCGACGGCATCGACATACATCTGCTCAAGGGCGAGCTGCTTCTCGAACGCCGGCCGGGAGGCGTCCCGTGCAGCATCTATTGCCAGGGGATGCGGATCGAGCCGCTGGCGGGGCGGGTGGACGCCCGGCTGCGCGACCGCCGGCTGGAGGTGGCGGTGCTGCATGGGGAGGCGACCGTCCGGTCGTCCGCCGGGGCGAGCGCGGTGCGCGTCGCCTCGTTGCAGCGGACGACGCTCGCCGCCGACACCCGGCCGGTGCTTTCCGACATGACGCGGATTCAGGCGGCGGCGGCGGAAGCGTGGCAACAAGGTGAGGTGCAGTTCGACGGCGAGGACCTGGCCGAGGCGGTGGCGGAATATAATCGCTATCTCTCCCGGCCGATCGTCATCGAAGATCGCTCGATCGATCGCATACGGCTGGGCGGGCGTTTCTCGAACGCCGATCCTTCCGATTTCCTGAAAGCGCTGGCAGCCATTTACGGCGTGCGGGCGTATGAAACGGCCGATTCCATCCGGCTCAGCCGGGACCCGACGCCGCACGCCCAAAAAATTTTCCGGCCCGTTTAGCGGTTCGCCGCCGGCCGCGCATCCCGACAGTAACGGCATCACCGCCGTTCACCGCCAGGGGAAATCGACTTGCCATCGCTTCGTCATGCACTTTGCTGCGCAACCATCCTGGCGTCCTGCGCGGGCGCCTTGCCGGCGCGCGCGGCGCTTGCGCCCGCCGTCCAGCGGTCGGTGGATTTCGACATCCCCGCACAGCAGCTCGGAAACGCGCTCAACCTCCTCGCGCGCCAGGCGGACGTCCGCATCGCCTTTCCGGTGGAGGTCGTCGCGCAGCACCAGAGCGTCGCGCTGAAAGGCCGCATGACGCCGGCCGAGGCCGCGCGGCGGCTGGTGGCGCCGCTGCACCTCAGGGTGGTGGAGGCCGCCAACGGATCGATCATGGTGCTCGGCGACGAAGCGGGCGCGCGGGAGCAGCCGCGCGGCGAGGGCACGATCACCGGGCGGATCATCGATCCGGCGACCAACGAATATCTGCGCGATGCGATCGTCGAAGTGACGATGGCGGACGGCAGCCGGCGCACCGTGACGACCGCCGACGACGGTGAATACCGCCTGGTCGACGCGGCGGCGGGGCCGGCCGAGATCACCGCCCGCTACACCGGCTATGCCGACCAGAGCGCCAGCGTGCAGGTGGCGGACGGGCAGACCGTGCAGCAGGACTTTGCCCTGCGGCACGGCGACGACATCGAGCTTCCCAAGGGGAACGACATCCTGGTGGTCGGCGTCCGCGACGGCGATGCCCGGGCGATCATGAGCCAGCGCCAGTCGATGGACATCAAGAACAGCCTGTCGGCCGAATCCTATGGCGACATCGCCGACGGCAATCCCGGCGAGTTCATCAAATACATGCCCGGCGTGGATACCGATGCCGATGGCGACGGCGACGGCACCGTGCGCAACGTCAGCCTGCGCGGCATGCCGTCGGCCTATACCGCCGTCACGCTGAACGGCGTCAGCCTGGCGGGTGTCGACGCGATGACCGGCGCCGCCGGCTCGCGCACCTTCAGCTTCGAACAGATGTCGCTGAGCTCGATCGATTCGATCGAGATCTCCAAGACGATCAGCGCCGATGTCGACGCCAACGCGCCGGCCGGCACGATCAACATCAAGACCAAGCGTGCCTTCGACCGCAAGGGTCGGCGCATCCTGCTGCAGGCCGGCGCCAGCACTCATGCCGACCTGTGGGATTCGAAGAAGCGGACCGGACCCGGCGAAGGCGGCTTCGGCGGCAAGCGCTTCTTCCCCAACTGGCAGGCGGAATATTCCGACGTGCTGCTGGGCGGGCGCCTTGGCGTGGTCGCCAGCGTGAGCAAGTCCGATCTCTATATCGAGCACGAGCAGACCACGCTCGGCCGCAGCAACACGCCGACCGTCGTCAGTCCCGATCCGCTGGCGATCACCTCGATCGAGACGCAGTTGGATACGCGCGAGATCTCGCGCCTTTCGGCGACGTTCAACGCGGATTTCAAGGCGAGCGACACGCTCGTGCTGTCGCTGGTCTCCGTTTACAACAAGTCGGGCATCTGGGCGGGATCGACCGCCTACAAGTTCACGACCGGCGCCCGCACGCGCGGCGT
>Ga0164242_10003452_pt1 | contig 18050 bp, 14 predicted proteins | sample OricomgcompostMG_FD_108783 | JGI IMG/M metagenome (GOLD analysis project Ga0164242, IMG submission 108783) | Miracle-Growth compost microbial communities from Emeryville, California, USA - Original compost - Miracle growth compost (MG) ... | reverse complement strand
GAAGCGGCAGATGGCGAGCGAGACGATGGACTGGGCTGTATAAACAAAAAAAATCATCTTGCCTCGTACACACTTCTCCATCAGCCTTGTGTCCATTCGAATTATACTCAACTCGCGATATCCAGCCGCGCCAACTAAAGAAGCAGCAAGTATACGCTAGAATCCACTGAGATATCCGGCTTTGTCCCCAGTCGCCGTTTACCGACGCGGATCTCGCTCGTCTCCCGGTCCGCTGCCACCTCTCAACCTTCCGGACACAGGCGATTAGACAGCTACAATCTCTCCGTTTTCGCAATGGTCGGCATCGCGCAAACCGGCGAGGCTTTGATAGAGAGAGGCGATGTGTACTATATAATGCTCACCCGTGTAAGCCGCCCAAACCGGGGTTGATCTTCTCTGTTGGGTAGGTAATGGCTCTTTTCTGACATTGGTGTGGCGCCGCAGTTATCGTATGGACCGACCACAGAAGGGGTCCGCGCTACGATCCAGAATAACAATGCCATGGTCTACACGGGTAATTTTGAGGCCCTTGTACGCTTCCCGAACTTAAACCAGTTCCGAGCAGCCCTGGGTATGAGCGAACAGCACCACCACCCTACCTTTTACGTCTCTGTTATTTCTGATGGCAAAGGTAGATGTTCTCCGTGAGAACCGGGGTCGCGAGGCGAGGGGAATTCGGCAAACCGCCCACCGAATCATCCGTCGCTTACCAGAAACGATATGGCCTGAAAGGCTGCGAAACCCACGGTACTACCCACATTATATGATGGTCTGCCTCCTCGGCTTTAAGCCCGTCCACGGGACAGTGGAACGCGTGAGGGAGTTCATCCAACATAACGCACCCTCTCTGGTGGACAGTGGCGAACTGAGAAGCATCTTTGTGCCTCTACAGCCTGAAAGTCAAATGACACACGCCTTTGTAGGGTTCCTCCACCAGGCCGCAGCGACCGAGGCCGTTCGAGCACTTAACGGCACGTATTGGCAGGGGACCCGTATCACCGCAGTGTGATCTCATTGAGAGATGAAACGAAGGATGCTGGTGATGATGGTTGTCAGGGTTTAGTATGGATTCATATATCGAGCGTGGCCCCTTTCCTCCCGGTAGCAGTACCAGCCCAGATGTGGGACATAGTGTTTTCTCGTTCTTTATACTGTCCAGCTTCAGCGAGCAGTTCTAGCTAAATAGAATTGAGCTATAGCGTCTAGATCAAAACCTCAAGAGCATCCGTCTGTATCGTGCTCAAACATATGAAGCACCAAAGATTTCCGGTCCTAGTCCCCAGCCAACCTCCGTCTTGAAAGATTATGTGCCTAAAAACGGCAAGGTGTGCACGGTGTACCAACCGAGACCCAAGGCAGGGCGCCGAAGCAAGGCGAGAATGGGTATCATGGACGTCGAATGCGGATATCTGTCAATGACTATGCTAAACAATGCTACTATGTGCCTAGCAAACCAACGCTATTCACTTGGTACCTAGAGATCACACGATCCTCCTCGGGCGAGTCTCCTTCCGTAGACTATCCCCAAGTCACCTCCTCATCAGCCGTGCCCCCTATCCTCCCCGGCCTCGCGTACCAGCCGCGTATTCTGCGCCTGCAGCGCGCCGACCTGCTCCTTCAAGATCTCGATCTGCTTGAGCGCGACGTCCTTCTCGGCGCGGGCCTTCTCGAGCGCCATCTGCAGGTCGGCCCTCTCCTCCTTCTCGGCGGCCTTCCTCCGCCTGTCCTCGGCCTTCTTCTCCTCGGCCCGCCGCCTCTCCTCCAGCTTCTCCCGCTCGCGGCGGAACTTGGTCTCCTGCTTCGCGAGTTCCTTCTCGTGCTTCTCCCGCAGCCGCGCCACCGCCTGCGCGTCTCGCTCCTCGTCTTCCCGGCGCCGCGCGATGGCCCGCTCCTGCGCCCGCGCGGTCTTCTCCTCTGCGGCGCGGCGGCGATCCTCGAGCTTGCGGAGGGCCTTCTCGTGGCGCGCTGCTGATGCTGCTGGGTTGTGTGAGTCTCCTGATACGGCCGATTTGGTCGATAGCGATGAGGACGCAATGTCTACCGCGGGAGCTAGCTCGCCTTCTTCAGCTGAGGCAAAACTAGCGCTCGATGATACATCGTCATCATCCTCCTCCTCCCCACTGTCCTCCTCGTCGTCCTGATCGAGAGTCTGGGTGGAGCTGGATTGATTGAGTAGCTTGCTGACTGCCACTGAGCCTGCTGCCCCGATCGCGCTCGTGATCATGCCGTAGAAGCTACTAGGGGGCGTATTGTCTTCGTCACTTGCAGCAGATATCTGTCTCGTATCGGCCAACGCCGTTTCCCTGCTCGATGTTGGAAGCAGTGGTCCCTGGTCCTGACTCTCCTCGGGCCCATCCGGTATCTCATTGTGTGTGCTCTCCGTATGTTCCTTGGACAACCAATCAATCAACCGACCAGCATCGGTAACAATACCTGGCGGCGTCCCTTTCTCCACGAGAAACCGCGGCACGCTACCACCTGGATCGCTGCGTGTGACCATGAGCCACTCGATAGCCATCTCCACTTCGTCTTCATCGTCCGAGCCGGCCTCGCTCTTAGACTGCCTTGCCGGATTTTCTGCGAAGGAGACCGTCTTAGTCTGATCGCCGCTCTGGCCCGTGTCGCTAGCGGTTTGTCTGGCTGATCGAACGATGGCTTGTTTGCCTAGTAGATTGCCGGAGCTCTCTCGGCTGGCTCCACTAAAGGGGTCTCTGCTGACATCTATTGATGACCTCACCCTCCTCAAGGGTCTATCCACCGGCACCTCCCTTATTATCTCGACGGACTCATACTGGCCTCGAATAAATCCCTGCCGCTGGGGGCAGTCGGGGTGAGTACACGGCTTTGACACTGCTGTGAACTGTCTGGGCCGCCGCCGGCTCTTGCTATCGCCGCCGTCTTTCAAACTCTCAGCTGTAAGTAGGAGGGTAATGAAGTCCCGTGGTGTGGTCGGTCCAGGGAATCTAGCAGAAAGCTGATACACTGAAATACGAACACCACCAACGTCAGCGAGATGTCCTACAACCCCTCATGTTTAAAGCTGGTGTGTTAAAAAAAAAAGTACTAACCTCTCAACAACCCATCATCGCCCAAGTCCCTGGCCTCCACCCGCTTCTCAGCCCCAATGCCCCTTATGTTCCCCGTGCCGGGCTCGCCCGGGTTGGCCCGCTTCATCGTCTCGTCAAATTCGGCCTGGAGACCGGCCCTCCACCGCGCAAACCCGACCCCGCGGTGCAGGCTCCGCCTCGCAAACCAGGTGCCGCGCCCGTCGCGCGCGGCAAGGCGGTACACGGAGACGGCGTGCGGGTTGTCCCGGGGTCCGCCGCCGAGTTTCACCTCCTTCCAGTCAGGCCTCAGCGCGGCGGCTGCTGCCCCGCCGGTCGGGGCGGGACCGAGGGCTGCTGAGTCTGTAGCGGCGCGGGGGCGGCCGGTCGGGTTGTTGCTGCCTGCCGTCGTCACGGGGCCGGGGATAGAGTCGACTATTGTCTGCGCGTCCGCGAGGGTGGCTGCTAGGGTGGAGGGGAGGGATCCCGCGTCCTCGTGTGCCGAGACTGTCGTCCAGTCGATTGGCCCGAGGGCCTTGAAAGGTTCGTGATGGGCCATGGGCGGCTTGGGTCGCCGCGAGCTACCGAGGAGGGTGAGGTGGAGGGTCTGAACTAAGTCGAACAGGCAGGATTGCGCGGCTATCACATGGAATTGGGGGGGGGAGGGAGTTGGGAGTGGGTTGCCGCGCGTTGTTAACCTGCAAAATCAAATATTTGGTCTATAGGGAACCTAACGAGACAATATGCTACTTAGGAATTGGTATCTGGGAAGACATAACCGGGTTCAATGGCCAGGCTTTTATGGATTATTTATGGCGAAGGAGTGAACTCGCACTCGCTTCTGGTTGACGTCATGACAGGGGTCCTTGGAAGAGCGTGGGGTCAGGGGTTCGAACATCCACGAGGCTCCATTGGTGGCGCCGTACGGGCCGTCCGTGAGTGTCTGGACCACAATTAGGCGTGGGAATTGTCTTATACAGATACCTATCTTAGTTTTTGTATAGAGGAGGTGTATTCGTGGAGGTCCACACAAGAGAGTAGCTGACCGGCTTCAAACTACTCTGCATATTCAAAACCTTTGGCTGGTGATTACGACTGGGGTATAAGATCAACCGAAGCGTCGGGGACACTCGTGTACATACATCTCTCTATCTGTACAAGCATTTGTCATGGTCGCTTAATCAAATCAACGAATTCCGCTGCGACAACAGCGCCCTCTGGTCGGCCAAACAACTGCCACAGTATTCGCGGTGCCAATTCCTCAACTCTTCCCTCCGCTCCTGATCGTACTGTGGCGGCAGCCGGTCGCCGCTACCGGCGGCGTCTTTGCTACCGTCTTTATCGCCCTGCTGCCGCAGGACCATGGCCGCGTGCTCACACCTGATGTTCTCGTCGGCTAGCCAGTTCTCCCACTCGGATTGGACGAGCTCGCTCTCAACGCCGTTGATGATGCGCATCGCCACGACAAGGTCGTGCCTTTGCGCGCCTAGCCGCTGCCTGGCTCGCCTCAACCGCCGGGCAGTTCCCTCACTGGTTGTCGAGGAGAGCCTTGGGGAGGCCAGATCGTAGGGCGCATCCATATCGGTTGCGTTTACGATGTGTTGGAAGGTGGAGTAGCTAGAAATTTATGAAAAATGCGATTAGTACCTGGTCAAATGAGGGTTGCGGTACCCTGGCAAAATAGAGCAAAAATAACTTACCACCGACTATCTTGTGGCGTCAAGAGACTGACAGCAGTCCCCTGGGACACCTCTTCTAAATCTGACAAGTAGATTGCCTTGCTCATCATGACGTTGGGCCCGACGCCGATCCGGTTCATATACTTGGCGGCATTCCGCTCAGTCCACCACGCCGAGGTGTCCCGTGAGATGACAACTAGGTTGTATAATGTGCTGAGCGCAAGGAACAGCAAGATGATGCGGTGGGCCGAGATGATGCTAAAAAGCTTCTTGACCACGGCGAATGACCACATCATGACCGACGATATGGCGCTCTCCATAAAGGACCGCACCGTCTCGACGAGCATATCTGTGAGCGTGCGAGGCTTGATCTGGGGCTTCTTGGTGGACTCGGCCTCGTTCGGCGTGAACACAACCACCTGTTTCTGCTGGCCGATGTTGCCGTACACCTGGATCGCCCGCTTGGTCCGGCTGTGAGGACCCAGCCTGCGGACCTGGTCGGTAGCGATCTCGGCGAGGTCCTCGGCGTCGTTGGCTGCGTCATCTAGTGCCTGGCGTTGGACCATGTTTTTGGAGAAGGCCGGGGCCTTAGACCAGTCGACTCTCGTGTATATGGCCAACTTACACTTGGACTTGGCTACGTGGGTGATGACCACTTTGCTGACGAGCTTGAACGCCTGCGAGTGCGGCAGGTGCCACGGCGTCTTGACGTGTGTGACGACGTACGTGACGTGGTCGCTGAAGAGATCGACTGTCTGGTAGTCAACGACGTCGCCCGGCTTCGTGCGGCCCAACATATCGACGTAGTCAACCTTGTACTTGAATTGCCGCTTCATCCTGCCGTGATCCTGTAGCTCCCACGGGCCTTGGGCGATTTCCTTGGCGCGGCGCTCAAAGTAGATCTTGGGGAAGACGAAGCTCTTGTCGCCGAACAGGACGTGGAAGCATGCCTTGGCGCTAATCTCAAAATGCCTCTCCGCAACGCTCTTCCCCATGCCTTCGGGCTCATACACGACGGGGTGAGTGGGTAGCTGGAGTTTGGACGCAGGTTTCCTCGAGTTCCTCGAGGAGCGGTGATCAAAGAGGTCGCGTGCGTTTCGAGGCATGGGTCTCTCGAAGGCAGTCCCGTCGTCGACAGGGGTCCTGGATGGCACTTCTTCCCAGCTCTCAACACTGGGGCTCTTCTTATCGTATTCCTCTTGCTCGACGTTAACCAGGGCGGATACAAGCTCTGAGAGTTCCATGGGTTCCTCTGCCTGCAAATCGTCGATGAGGAGATTCAGCCGAGAGTGTAGAAGGGGAAGGTTTTCCAGGAATAACTTGAGCGTAATCCGCGCTAAGCCGGTGTCGTTCATGTCGACTTGGCTGAGATGGAGGAAAATGTAGTCGCAGTCTCTCCCCGGGGCTCCGGTGACCTCGGTAATCATATCTAGGCTGATGGTATAGAGAACGACCAGTCCCATCTGGTGTCCGTAGAAGTACATATTATCGGGTGTAACAAAGATGCGGCCGTTTCCGGCCAGTCTTTTGTTTTCCTTTGCATCCGTCGTCGTACTTGACCAGGCAGCATTGAAAACCAAGACCAGCTTCTCACGCAGGGGAACAGATGGGAAAAGGAGTCTGAAGGTTGCATGTTGCGCTTTCAGCTCGAGAGGATATCTTGGTGGGAATGTTTCCGTGAACGCCCGCTCGCGAAGCTGGTCACTAAGAGGTTTGGTGTCCACGCTCACCGTCTTCCGATGTCCGGAGGTACCTGTTGACCTTGGATCCGGGCTAATCTCTGTACGAGGTTGGATCTCAGCCAGAGCGGACGCTTCATCAATATCCTCTATGCGTGCCTCAGACCTAAGCGAATACATCGTACTCCAAGGGCCGCTCCCCCAATAGTTCGCCGCGACAGCAGAGGAGACCCCAAGAGGCCCACTAGCGGTGAGGCCACGTTCGGCGCTCGCAATCACCGCAGGCTTAGTGAGGTTCGTTGAGACCGGAGCATTGGCTAGGGTATGAGGAGCGAGACTGCCTGGCTGGCGCTCAAGGGTTGTTATGAGTGCTGACGGCTGCTGGCGCAGGGATGCGTTAGGCACCATCGGGGTTGGGCTGTAGCTAGGGAGCAAGGTATGGCTCGCGGAAATGAGGCTTGCAATACCGCCAGCGCTGGGCGAGGACGACGGTGTTGCCTCCATACCCGCAGCGAAGGTCGCCTTGCGATGAAGATCGAGCTTCTGCATGATGCGGGCAGCATGCTCGCGGCCGCTCTCGCCCTCTTCCCGCCCTAGCATGGTTATTGAGCGACGCGGAGCGGAAGCATTGAAGTCAACGCTCGCGCGGTTTGCGGGTCCGCCGTCCGGTCCAGGAACGGGCAGAGTCCCGGATTTCTCTAGAGGGCCGAGACCATCCTCGGCAATGCCCTCCAGAGACTTAGCAGAGAACTCGGGGATCGATGGGGTGGTGATTGCAAAGGCTGGGTCGACACCCCCCGGCAGCGAAGTGTTGTCTCGGCCCATGCTTGCGTCTATAGCCTTGGTCTTCGCAACTTCGAAGACTTCAAGCCACTCGATAAGTTGGGCTTGCGTCTCGGCCTGGAGGAGGAAGGTTTGTGACTTGGTCTTGACTTCGAAACAGAATCGGCGCTCTTCTTGGACCGCAGGCTTCACACTGCAGAGCAGAACACCAACCTCGTCGCCTTGAAGCACGCCCGAGGGGCCCTGGACGAGCCATCCAAAGATGCCGTCGCGGCAGTAGTACCACCTCCGGACCCAGTTAGTTCTAACCGGTTTGCCGGAGAGGACGCGCAGGAACAGCCAGCCCTGCTTCTCGGAGACGACGGCGGCCTGGCCTTTGCGTTGGACGCTCATGGGGCCCCTCGACCCTAGGAACGGGACGGTCGAGGCGCTGTAATCCTCGAGCTCGCGCGACGGCTTCCAGCTGGCTAGCGTGCTCTCGACGACATCCCGGCTCGCCATGTGCAGCTCGCGCTTGAACGCGGCCTCGGAAGCCTCCATCTCCTTGGACCATCCGCGGACGCGCTCCACCTCAGCCCCCCAACGGGCAGCGCTCGCGGCGACGCCGTCGGCGGACCGCTTCACCTCGCGGCAGACGTCTGCGCAGACGCGCACGAGCAGCTTATCGAGGCCGAAGCGCAGCTGCGGGGCGACCAGGCAGAAGTCGACCGACGCGCGCAGGTAGGTCTTCCGCGTCTCGTAGACGGCGAAGGCGTCCTCGCGCAGGGCCGACGGCTCCTTGGTCTTGTACTGGCCGACGTATCGCGCCAGCGTGGTGTCGTACGTCTTCTGCGCCTGCTCCAGCGCCCGGCGCGCCTCCTTGAACGCCCGCAGCTCGCCGCCGATGAAGGCTCGGATGGGCTCGACGCTGACGGCGTCCATGCGGCGGGCGCAGCTTAGGATCTGCGTCCACCACTGCCGCGAACCGTCGGCGGCGCGGCGGAGGGCGAGGAGCGTGTAGTCCGGATCGATGACGGCGTCGGCGGCGGCGGCGGCGGGCGGCATCATCTTGGAGAGGTGGTTATTGATGGTCTCTTCGAGGGCGAGCATGTCGGCGGCGACCTTCGAGGTCGCCCGTACGTAGCCGTCGAGCCACCTCTCGATGCCGTCCACCTGGTCGGAGAAGTGGACCGTGACGGCGCGGAACGACGGCGAGTCTAGGGCGGCCTCGTTGATGCCGACGGGAATCGCTGGGCTCGCCGGAGTAGCCTTTGTCGCTCCAGTGGGCGTAGATGCGACCGCTGCGGCTGGCGGTGCGGCCGTCGGTGGTGCGACTGCGGGCGCCGGTTTGCCCGGCGCCGGCGTCGGGTCGGCCATGTTTGGGGCCCGGGGATAGGTATACACGCAGTGGGGCGCCTGCAATAGGAGGATAGGAGGTTTCGAACTGAATGGGTGGAGGGTATCGCGTTCACATTCGCGGTTGATCTTGAGCTGCGATCATCGTAGTTAAGCTGCAAAGCGTGGTGAGTTGCAAAGCGTATCTTGGCTGATCGTGTTGTGCTGTGGAGCGATCCTGGTTCTGGGGATGACGTTGGGGCATTGAGGCTGGCGCTTGCAGGGATGAGGTCAGTGAAGCTACCCCTGCAGATAGTTTAGGTGGGGCATGAACCGCAATGTGTAACGGCTACAACACAATACGGAGGACGAACGAAGATTCTTGCATCCATCCTGCATATTTAGCGGATAAGCGAGACTGTCTGACGCTCACGTCGTACAGCTTGATGATTGTCTGAGAGCCGATCGCCCCTTTCTTTGATTTAATGGCCCCAAGTAGCTGCCGCAATACTGGCCGAAATGCCAATGCCATTGCCTCCTGGGCTTGCCTTCCCTCCTTTTCCGGGTATCGACACGTCTAATCTACAGGCGTTACTCATGCGTCAAAACGACAAACCAAACAGCGGGATTATCGATCAACCATCATCTATCTCATCGAAGCATCCTCCTGTGCTTCAAGGCGCATTCTCGGCTCCCACTTCTCTGGTAGCGTAAACGTCTTATACGTGACCCTGTCTCGTCCTAACAGGTAGACTCTACCGGGGAGGTCACCCCTGGTGCTGCTCGATGCCAATACCTGCATTCGTGTCGGCACGAAATCTGATGGCTCTCCAAATGTGGCCGGTGAGAAGGCTTGACTAATATCCTGCTCATCTATCCTTAGCGGTTCTGGGACGCGACCGTTATATCCCGAGAAGGACAAGGACTGGAAGGGGACGTTCAAAACAACCGGGGAAGAGTTCGGTTCTAGGACTAGTCAGTACGAGATCTACACGCTGAGTAGTAGGTTAGACTCACCTTGCGCGGCCCAGAGTAGCAGTAGGGAAGAATCATTGAGGAACTTAAAGTCAAGTATTCGTCCTCCCGCAAGGGATACGCCGGTGACACTCGTCGAGACGGCGCTGCTGATGCCATTGATAATTTCGATAGCCGTCCGAAAAATGTACACTAATTCCCTTCTTGTTAGTAGAATACTAAACATATGAGTTTGAGTGATTATGACTGACTTTGGTCTTGTGCTTCCTCGGGCGCCACTGCAGTGAAAGTAAGACCATCTAGACGGCCCTGGGATCAGGTCAGTTCCCTAGCTGCGAACGGGAGAGCGGGGGACACGACTCACCGGGCCTTGCTTGGCACACATTCGCACATCATATTTAGAGATAGAACTCCCGATGTCTAGCTTCGTTTCTCGACCCATTCTGACGCTGCGTTTCTGAGATTCGGCAATTGAGCTGAAGACGGCGTTGGATCGGCTGGTGAGATAGTTGACTAAGAACTCTAGATGTGGCAGGGCTCGCATGCAGGGCTGGCCGGACTCGTGTCGCTGTAGCTGCTTGTCGAGCATATCTAGAAGCGACAAGCCATCCTCTGCGTGCTGCCAGTCGTTCGTATAATCATCCTGGGCTACTTCGTCTAGGTATAACGCCAAGGGGCTAGTCGTAAGGTATTGCTGGATATAGGTCAAGACCCTGGAATTGTCCAGGGTGGCTTCCTTCTCGGAGATATCCTCTGACACTGACGAAGATGCCAGCTTGTCGATCTCGAAACGAAGCCAGGAAGAGAAGGTCGAAAATAGCTCGAGCTCTTCCATAGTTAGGAGAAGGATCTTGTGTGATACGAGTGTCAAGCATGAGACAATATCCATTAACTTCGTGATCTGCGCAGCATTGAACCCGATGCTATCCTTGGTGCTGTGGAAGCGAGCGAGGCCGAGGAGGCGACTCAGGATGATGGCCGCGCGCTCGAGGGCTGGGATCATGTTCTCGTGGACCAGGGCACGGAGGTTCTCAAGGCCCGATACAACGGCTTTATCCCACCGCTTGTGTCCCTGCTTCGGAGTTAGCTAGAGATACGAATAGGAGATTGTGCATATCAAGTCTCTCTCTCACCCTCTCTGCAAGGCGATCCACCAGCCACTCTCGGACCGGTGGGAATACGTGTCCTGTGACAAGGGTATGGTAAAGGGCCTGAACGATGGAAACAGACCCGTTTGGCATCTTCTCCAGGTCTTCTTGGACCCCTGCTAAGAAACGACCGGGGAGTTCCCGGGTGGATTTCCATTCACCGACCATGTGAACCTGAGTTTGCATGATATATCGTAGCAAATTCTGTAGGGTGGTTGTCTTGGAGGCGAGAAGCGAGAGGTTTACGGGAGATGAATGTACAAAGGTCAAGTCTATTGGGAGTAGGTACACCGCATCCCGGCGGTCTCCCTGTGGTTTCAGAAGGAGCGAATGCGTAGAGATGTCGGGGGTCGAGGCATGGCAGCAGAGCTCTAGTCCTTCCAGAGCGGCTGCGTTGTCGGGCGGGCCGGGGCGGAAATTGCCAATGACGAAGGAGTCATAAATACTGAGGTGTATGTTTCCATCCTTCGTGCCTACTAGCATGACGTCCACTGTGTCCGTGTCCTCGGCCTTAAAGGGCCGGAATACGAAGTCGAGGGACGCCCTTGTAGAAAAAACAAACATATCGTCGCTATAAAAGTCAGTACCGTCTACACGGCCTAAGGTTTTCAGGAAGGGCGTCTCACCCCGAGCCACCGGATACAGGCAGAGGACTGATTTTGGGCAGAGCGGTATCGACCTCGAGAAAGGTCAACTCGTGCGGTAGATCCAAGAGCCCTTGCCTGTCTTCGACGTCTAGCTCACCGGACAACACCTTGTCCCATGGCCGGGCCGAAATGGAAGAACTCTTCGGTGGCCGCTTCCCGACGCGGTTTCGGGACCAGGCGATGTGTGAGATCCCAGCCTGGTTAGGCTCTGACACCCGGATGCAATGAACGGCCTTGCTATTCTCCAGACCCATCAACCTAACCACGCCATCGCTGCAACCGGCTGCCAGGAACTGACCTGCGTAACATGTTAGTGGCGTAGTCCAGGAGTTGTTCGTAGCGGAGTTGAACTACCATCCCCCTTCCATCGGATCGCGTCGACATTCTGGTTGCGCTCAACGAAGGTTGAGACGAGCTGCCCGCGAGGACGCCATATATTCAAAGCGTTACCGTTATTGACGGTGGCAACTAAATCGATCGCGGGGTTGCATGCCAGATGCCCTCCCGAGACGGGGTCACTTAATGTGCCCTCGCTGAGCAACGGCAGCTCGAGAGGGCCGTCCATGTGTCCGCTCGTCAGGGCGACGACGGCGAGGAATTGGCCTATGCTGGAATGCAAGCCAAATCACACCACGAGTTGAGAACAGGCCTGGAACGTAGTCATGGCCGTCTTGAAAGGAGTCACGAGTATTTTGGCGGAGTATAGCGACGGCGCGTGGTCATCAACGCGCCCGCAGCTTTATTTGGATGAGTCCGGTGGTACAGTGCTAATGACTTCATGAAAGCGCACTGTACGCAAGAGGCAGAACAAATTGGCTAGGTTGGGAACGTAGGTATGTACGCAAACAAGGCTTGCTTGCATGTCTTAGGGATATCATCAAGGCCCAGGATTTACTACAGGTGCAATGGATTATAGCTGTTTAGAATTGACCGTATCCATCGAGGTGCTCGCGCTACTGGTACGTGGGCAACCAGCCTCAACTTTTGATAGCCCCTTGTCCCCCCTTGTCCCCCCTAAAGATATCTAATCATGCTCGCCTAGTTCTACTCGATCAAATAGGTGTCCGCCACGCACTTGATTTGCTTCGAGAATGCCACATCCTCGTCCATCTCAACCAAGGATACCGAGTTGACCTGAGAATGGGTTAGGTACGGAACTTGTGTGTGTCACAGCTGGTTGGCCTGTGAGGGAGTGGAACTTACATCGACATCCACAAACGGCAAGGTCTTCGAGAAGCGCACTTGCATAGGGAAGAACTCGTTTTCGTCATCGGCCTGGGCCTCGAACTCAAAAGCGCCGTTCGAGTTCTCCTCCGTCACGGAACCTATTGACCATTCGAGGCTGTCCCCTGACACCTCGTACGTTGCATCGAAGCTAGAAACGTTCGGTTCGTTGCTAGAGAAGGGAATAACAACGGTGACGTCCTCCAGGGAATCGCCTCCCGTCAGCTCATACTCGACTGTCAAGGTGCAGTTGCCATCGGAGCTCTTATTAACCCAGACGGTGAAGCTGATGGGTAGAGCACTCGTATCGTCTGTCTTGGGGGATGCGCGCCACCGCAGTACCGGAACAGCGTTGTTGACGGGGAATCCCTTGGCGACATTGTTCATTTGGATGATCCGGGAGCTGTTGAAAAGATTGCGGTCCACATTGGGGTGTGTACGGAACTGTGCGCCGTGGCTTGGGATGGCGCTCATACCGAGCTTGATCTTAGTCAAGGCAGGATCCGAGACCCGCAGGTTCAGATCTCCACTGACGGAGAGCGAGCTCAGGGCTCCTTCCCTCGTAAGCTTGGCGCTGATAGTCTCGGCGATGGTGAGATGGATGGCGTCGCGGTCTAATGTCGCGGATGCTCGGGCCGCCGCTGGCTCTGCAGCCGTAGGGGTAGAGGCTATCGGGACCAGAGGGCTATCGTCAACTTCCTGGCCCATATCCCCACGTACCCGCTCAAACATATCAGTCGTCTTGGACTTCTTGCCAAGCTGCATGCCCTTGCCCTTTGGAGCCGTAAATCTACCCTTGATGTCAGTAAAGTACCAACCTTAGCCGGCGGGGACCGACCCGACAGGAAAAACATACTTGTTCTTGTTCTTCTCAGCTTCGTAGGTATCGTAGGTCTCGGTGGCAGCTGCTGGCCGCGAGGGTGGGGTATATGTTGGGTAAACCGGAGTTCGAGGCATGCCGCCACGCCCGCTTCTCGCCGATTCCTTGCGCTGCATTTCGAGTTGCTTGGCCTTCCTCTTCCGTTCTTCTGTGGCCTCCAGTTCTTTGTTCTAAAACATTTGGTTAGCTTGCTGTCTAGTCCTTCTGAATACGGAACACCTACCCGAGCAATGATCTCCTGGATGCGCTCTTCATGACTCTCCATGTCAAGGAAGGTCTTGATCTGGCTGATGGTCAGGTTCTCCCTGTAGCCGAGGGTGACCAGCTCATCAAAAGCGCTGAGCAGCTCATAGGCATTCCGGAGGATTTCCCGCTCATCCAAGCTCTTGCAGGTGCTGGTTACGACCTGGGCAAAGAGGTGGAGGGAGTCGATGTCCTGAAGAATGTTGGACTGGCGGTTCGTGATGAGGACCATGTACAGCTCGTCCAATGGCTGGTAGACAAAGCGGACATTGTCCTGCTCGACCGTGGTGTGCTGGGTACCGCTGTCTGCCAGTTTGGGGAACGAAAGGAGGAGCGTCTCCAATCTTGAGCGTCGCATCTCATGAAAGGACCGGGCCAAGACGGCCTTGCCCCCTCGGGTACAGATGGATGCAGCCAGAACAACCATATTGGGCTGCTTGCTGGGAGGGTTCGTCGATGCGGTTTGGAGGTGGGAACTGGTTTCGATCTGCCAGCAGGGCAATTGGGGGGACCAGGTTGCTGGAAGTTGGATATGTGTATTGGTTGTGTCCCTCCGCAAAGTGTCCAGTCCCAAGCAATCAAATGGTCTGTGCTCACATGTGAGCCCTGCGGTGAGTGGGGCACTCGACAAAGAACGGCCCAATTAAAAGGGTACGTACCTCCAACCGCCAAGCGCCGTTCCCGTCATCTCGTCACGTCTCGACTCTCCACTAAGGTTTCTTACCACCTCCCCAAAACCTTCTTCCACCTTCCGCGTCTCCGCCAGACACCTTTGTATTTGAACTTTGGCATCTACGGCGCGCCCCGACTTCTCCACAACCTATCCCCCAAAGCCAGACTATCCGAAAGTCCCAGCGAACCCCCTCTCCGCCTTCTGCGACGTAATAATCCGAACCCTGTCGCCAGATGCGCAACCGACCGTAAGGCGACAACATATCCCCCGAGGTAGCCTCCGTATCCCGCTGCGCGCCTGCTACCCTTTCCTACCATTCGCAGCCCTGTGAACATAACGTTATGGCTGAAGCAGCTCTCGACTTGGGCCAGCTGGCCCCTGGAGAGGAAGATGACCTGCTCGATTTTGGGCTTTTCCCCGAACAGGACCTGGCCACTGCTGCCGAAGTCGACGCTGTTGACGCGGATGAGTTTGATTTCCAGCTGGATGGTGCTGATAACCTTGATGCTGAGAGCACAACACAACCCGACATTTATCACCTAGATCCTCACAATACCGAGGCTGTTGAGAAGGACATGGCCGAATCTGAGATTGGCTACGAGGATGAAGAGACTGGACTCGACCATTCTGATCAAGTAACATCTCGCCACATGGATACAGAAACTATGGGTGGGCCCGAGGAACAAGAGGAAATCAACTACGAAGGTGAAAGTAATGCCATGTTGCACGACACGCCACTTGCACCTCCACATCTAGACGAATCAACACATCTGGAACAACCTACAGATCAAGGGCACCATACTCCAGACTCGGAGGACGAGGACAGGACTGGGGATCTAGGATTTGATACGACGCTTGTAGGTGCTTCAGAGGCCAACGAGGACGGCTATGAGAACTTCCAGGTCCGAAATGATGCAGCTCTGTCTCCAGAACCTGCTGAGACGGGCCAGGAGACTGATCATGGATATGACCAACCGTTATCCACAGAAGAAGGTGGCCCCCAGGAACGAACGGAGGGAGAGAGTGCCGAAGAAGGGCAACTGGCATCATGCCCCGTTGATGTCATCGTCGTCTACAACAAGGCTGAATATCGGCTGTGCGCTCAGCTCAAGGACGACGACCCCGATCATTACTTCGACCAGGATACTTACTTTTTTGCCGGAGATGCAAAACTTGACTATCCCCTGTCACGCTTTCTTCCATGCCTCCGCGAGGTCATCGCCGAAGAGATCACGCCTGAGCACGAGGTTCTGGTTAGGATCGACGAGCTCCAGCTCGAGTTTGGAGAGGTAAGTCGGTTAGATACTCCTGCCTATGTTGACGGTTCTAACCTTGCACAGAAATCTAGCCAGAATTTCCTCAACCATACAACTTTCCGAGACATCCTCGATCTCTATGGGCGACTTCAACATAATGATGGTGTCACGGAGCATACTGGACCTGTTGTGGAGCTTCTCACGCGACTAGACTGCGCGCATCGCTTCTCTGAGTTGCTAGACGCTGCCAACGAAGGCACCGGACTCGCCCAGCTGCAGGATGGCTCGAATCAGTCTGAGTTCTCAGGTTCTGCTTCGCCTGTGCATGAGGAAGCGGACTATGAAGATACTTACGATGCCCCCACAGACGAGGCTGGAGAATTGCAGCCGCGCGAGCCAGACGCCGAAACAATGGAAGAGGAGTACTTGCTTGGATACGATGCGCCCGAAGTTGAACCTGGTTTTGCTGAAGACATACAAACCACAGATGCTGGCATGATCGATATGGGAATGACAGGAGACGTCGCCAGTCCGGTAGTCGAGCTCGCGTCCAACCTGCAAGAGAACGTAGACCAGGCTGAACCCGGGCATCCTGAGGATTATCTCGAGGGCAATGCCGAGGAGCCGGACGCGCTTCAAGATGAAGCTCAGGACGAGGTTCAGGGTGAGGAGCAGGACGAGGCTCAGGACGACATCGAGATCGAGATTCAAGACGAGATTCCGGAAGAGATTGAGAACGAAATCGAGGACGAAATCGAGGACGAGATAGATTACCGAGAAGTCGAAGAGACCAACGTTGACGCAACTCAAAATGATAACGCGGCGGCCCATGAAGAGCAGGATATCACCGGGGAGGAGAATAATTCCCCTTACGCAAATACCTCTACTGACGAGGGATTGGGGTACGATAACTGGGCCCCGCCTGACAACCCCGAAGAACCTCTCCATCGGGTGGCTGCCGATGAGGTTGACACTCGCAGCAACGGTGCCGAGGACGCTACTAAGAGTGCTACCGACCATGCGAAAGAGGACGGTGAAGCAGATGAGTTTGGTGATGAGGTCGGAGCTGATCAAGTGGAGGCTGCTTCAGCCTCGATGCCAACTGGTAATGACTACCCTTTTACTTTCCCTCTTGAACACCAGTACAGAGTCCGGATGCCCCAATATCAGTGGAGTGTGGGTGAGGATCTCATCGACTATTTTGATGATGATGAGCCCGAATTCCACTCTACCACACACGAACGCCCTACCCCTCAAAGCCCTCAGCTACAGGTGGATGATGGCCTTATCGATTATTCCGATGATGAAGAGCCTGGAGATCCATCTGTTTGGCATGGGCACCCTACCCCCCAAACCCCCCATGCACAGGTGGATGATCTCCTCGACTATTCTGATGATGAAGAGCCCGAGTCCCAATCCCACAACAGTGTACACTCAACACCTCCCATACCCCTCCCACAGAGTACTAGCTTAGGGACTGCCGTCGGAGCAGATGACAACCCTACCGAGGGCTGCGAGGAGAGCATGAACGTACTCAGTTACGCTCAAGGTGTCCCCTTCGAAGCTTTTGGCGCAGCGGGCACAATGCTAGATGCCATCCCAGGCATTGCGCAAGTCCATATCTCCCCCCGTAAGACGGGGAAGGCCTTGGCTCCGGTGTATTCTGCTTCCCAAGCCAGCTTGGTCACGAACCGCTCAAGATCGGATGATCACATAATACAAGAGCATAGTTCAACGAAGCCATTGCCGGTGATGGATGAGGAACCCGAGACAAGCCCTTCCAAGTTGCACTCACATACCCGAAGCCAAGGAGACGAGAGTACTCTACTGGTGAAGAGCATAGTGTCATCCCCACATATTTCCTTGGATCGGGAACGGTTCATCACGCCTACCCTTTCACGCCACGGTTCCCCTTTTACCATCTCGCCTGCCATTTATGCTGACTGGCCCTATTTTAAAGCTTTCACCGATTCCACCGCCCAGCCTGATTCTGGCTTTGGCATAACACGCGAATCGATACACGAGAGCGAGGACGAGCAGATCGTACATGGCTCCGACGGACAAATTGAAGGCAGCAAGCACCGCGGGACAACCCCCCCAAATCTGAGTATTGCTGCGACGCCGAGTAACGTAACCCAAGCCACGCTCGAGAGCCCGACGTCGACCATCAAGGGGGACGAAATCCACTATGAGGACAACCAAGATGCCGGTGATGATTTCGACGTTAATCTCCAAGAAGACCCCGCGGCCTCTTCTGGGCAAAATGCTGATGAGATCGACTGGGACAATGATGGTGACGAGGACAATATAAGCGGGATCGAAGAACAAGATCCTAACAAACTAACCCCATCGAGCGGCTCTGCCAAGAGAAGCAGACAGTTCGATGATCCCGATGGCCTGGCTGATGAAAGTGGTTAGTCATGATCCGCCTCCTTCCGTCCACGTTTGAGGGCTAATGATTGCATGAACAGCGCACGTCAAGCGACGGAGAACTTGAGTCGCCAG
>Ga0164242_10003451_pt1 | contig 18051 bp, 10 predicted proteins | sample OricomgcompostMG_FD_108783 | JGI IMG/M metagenome (GOLD analysis project Ga0164242, IMG submission 108783) | Miracle-Growth compost microbial communities from Emeryville, California, USA - Original compost - Miracle growth compost (MG) ... | reverse complement strand
AGGCAGTCCCCTTTACTCCGCCCGTTTAAAATTACGGCAAAAGCCAAACATCTGCTACAAAAATATGCACATGGTTTTCAGGACATAATTACACTTCGGGGGCAAGTTTTATGACGATAAGGCAGTAAAGGTCAATAAATTATGCCAATATAACAGTAATGCTCATCATTTTTCCGGTTTGTATATTTCTTGCTATGAGTGCAGGGTGGGATTTCTTTTGAAGTGGGCCTGATCGCACCAGGGCACCACAGGGAAATCCCGAAGGGAAACTGCCGGCAGCTGCAACCTTTAAAATAGGTTTAGCATTAGAAGCTATAACTTTGAATCAGTGGTTGACCAAGTTTTCTTTGAACAAGTCTTATCATAAAAAAAGAAACTTATAATATATGAATCCAAATAATTATACCATTAAAGCACAGGAATTGATTCAGGCTGCTCAACAAATCGCCTATAATAACGGCGATTTAAATATTGAGACCAATCACCTCCTGCTGGCCCTGCTGGGCGAAAAGGAAAGTGCCATTGAATTTCTGCTGAAGAAAAACGATGTCAATATTGCCTATACCGAGCAAAAGATCAGAGATTCACTCAGCAGGCTGCCCAAGGCTGCCAGCGGAGAGCCTGCCCAGCAGGTCGGCCGTGAAATGAATAACACGTTACTCAGAGCCGCAAAAGATATCAGTCAGTTCGGCGATGAGTTTATCAATCCGGAACATTTACTGCTGGCCCTGGTGCAGGGCAGTGATGATACCGCTAAAATCCTAAAAGACGCGGGGCTTACACAAAAGGGACTGGTGGCCGCCATCAAGGATTTACGCCAGGGCGCCGGATCCGTCAATTCCCAGACGGCCAACCAGGAAGTCGGCTCCCTGAAAAAATACGCAAAGAATCTCAATGAGCTGGCGCAGGCCGGCAAACTGGATCCGGTTATCGGCCGGGATGAAGAAATTCGCCGGACCCTGCATATATTATCCAGAAGATCCAAGAACAATCCAATTTTAGTGGGAGAACCCGGGGTAGGTAAAACCGCCATCGTGGAGGGTCTTGCACACCGGATCATCAATGGCGACGTGCCTGAAAATCTTAAATCCAAGATTATCTACAGTCTGGATATGGGACTGTTGATTGCCGGCGCTAAATATAAGGGCGAGTTTGAGGAAAGGCTTAAAGGCGTTATCAAGGATGTCGCCACCAGTGACGGGGAGATCATCTTGTTTATTGATGAAATCCATACGCTGGTCGGCGCCGGAGGTGGAGAAGGCGCCATGGATGCCGCTAATATTTTAAAGCCGGCCCTGGCCAGAGGTGATCTCAGAGCCATTGGCGCCACTACGTTAAATGAGTACCAGAAATTCTTTGAAAAAGACAAAGCGCTGGAGCGCCGGTTCCAGAAAGTAATGGTGGATGAACCAACCATTGAAGATGCGGTGTCCATTTTAAGGGGACTGAAGGAACGTTATGAAACACACCATCATGTCCTGATCAGGGATGAAGCCATCATTGCCGCCGTCGAGCTCTCTAATCGTTATATAACCGACCGTTTTTTACCTGACAAGGCCATCGATCTGATTGACGAGAGTGCCGCCAAACTGCGGCTGGAGATGAACTCCATGCCGGAGGAGCTCGATGAGCTGGAACGAAAAATCCGCCAGCTGGAAATCGAAAGAGAAGCCATTAAAAGAGAAAACGACCAGGCCAAGCTCAAGGAACTCAATACCAATATCGGCAATCTGATGGTGGAAAGAGATACCTATAAAGCTAAATGGCAGCAGGAAAAAGAGGTCGTTGAAAAAATGCAGAATGCCAAGGCGGCTATTGATTCGCTGAAGCTGGAAGCAGAAAAGGCAGAAAGAGAGGGGGATTATGGTAAAGTAGCTGAAATCCGCTATGGAAAAATAAAAGAACAGCAGGAAATCATTGACCAGACCAACCATGAACTTCAGGATATCTCTGAGAAACGTTTACTGAAAGAAGAAGTAGACGCTGAGGATATTGCCGAAAACGTAGCCAAGGCGACAGGCATTCCCGTTAGCCGTATGCTGCAAAGCGAAAAGGATAAACTATTACATCTGGAAGATCATCTTCACCAAAGAGTGGTCGGACAACAGGAGGCCATCACCGCGGTGTCTGATGCGATCCGCAGAAGCCGGGCCGGCCTGGGTGACCCTAAAAGACCCATCGGATCTTTTATCTTCCTGGGAACAACCGGTGTCGGTAAAACAGAACTGGCCAAGGCCCTGGCGGAGTTCTTATTTGACGACGAATCCATGATGACCCGCATTGATATGAGTGAATACCAGGAAAAACACAGCGTCTCCAGACTGGTAGGTGCTCCTCCCGGTTATGTAGGTTATGAAGAAGGCGGACAATTAACGGAGGCCGTACGTCGTAAACCTTACAGCGTCGTCTTATTTGATGAAATCGAAAAGGCACATCCGGATGTGTTTAATATCCTGCTGCAGGTACTGGATGATGGTCATTTAACAGATAATAAAGGCCGCACGGTGAATTTTAAAAACACCATCATTATCATGACCAGCAATATCGGCAGTCATTTAATCATGGATGCATTTGAAAATCATCAGGACGATATTGATAAAGCAGAGCAGGTCGCCAAGGATGAGGTCATGAATCTCTTAAAGGAAACCATCCGGCCGGAGTTCTTAAACCGTATTGATGAAATTGTCATGTTCCATCCTTTACTGAAAAAGGAAATCAAAAACATCATCAATATCCAGCTCAGACAATTAAAACGCCAGATTGCCCAGGGTGGCATTCATATAGATTTCAGCGATTACGTCATGGATTACCTGAGTGAAAACGGCTATGACATACAGTTCGGCGCCCGGCCTTTAAAAAGGTTCATCCAGAAAGCCATTGTCAATCCGCTCAGTAAGAAAATACTGGCCGGAGAAATCGACAGGGATCATCCCGTACTGGTGGATGTATTTGACGGTATCGTCGTCTTCAGAAATGAGGAACAGGTGGCCAGCAAATAAGCAGACCCGGCTCCTCAGCTGAAAACGGATAAGGAAACAGCGTTGGAAAGTACCGAGTGAGGATACTTTTCAACGCTTTTTTATTGACGGGCAGCCCCGGATCCCTAAATAGGCCGGCAGTGGCCACCCGTCAATAAAATTCCAAATTATTTGGCAATTTAAAAACAGGTTTCTTAAATTTGTAGACTCAATACATCTTTATGCCCCTGTCGAAAAAATCCGCCATTGGTTTTATCTTCGTTACCCTGCTCATTGACTGTATGGGCTGGGGACTCATTATTCCGGTTATAGCAGACCTTGTTGCAGAGCTGAAACACATCGCCGTTAACGAGGCCAGCACCTATGGCGCCTATTTACTGAGCGCTTTTGCCGTGGTCCAGTTCCTGTGCGCCCCCATTATCGGTAACCTGAGCGATAAATATGGCAGAAGGCCCATATTGTTACTCTCCCTGCTGGGCTTTGGAATAGATTATATCGTGCAGGCCGTATCGCCCTCCTATGCCTTGCTGTTTTTCGGACGCGTCGTAGCAGGCGTTACCGGAGCCAGCTTTACCACCGCCTCCGCTTATATCGCCGACGTGAGTCCGGATAGTACCACCCGGGCCAAAAACTTCGGCCTGATCGGCGCCGCCTTCGGGCTGGGGTTTGTACTGGGTCCGGCATTAGGCGCGCTGCTTTCCCATTTTGGCATCAGAGCGCCCTTTTATGCCTCCGCCGTTTTATGCCTTCTAAACTGCATTTATGGGTATTTTTTCCTGCCGGAATCCCTGCCCAAAGAGAACAGACGGGAATTTGACTGGAAAAGAGCCAATCCGTTCGGTTCTTTAAGATTTTTAACCCGCCATCCGGAAATCGGAGAGCTGGCGATCTGTTTTTTCCTGATTTATCTGGGAGCCCAGGCCGTGCAGAGTAACTGGAACTTTTTTACCATTTACCGCTTTAACTGGTCTGAGAAAATGGTCGGGATTTCCCTGGCCGTTGTAGGCATCCTGGTGGGTGCGGTTCAGGGCGGACTGACCCGGATCATCGTTCCTAAACTAGGCAACAATAAAAGCATCTATCTGGGACTGAGCCTGTACGTGCTGGGACTTATTTTATTTTCTTTTGCCAGTAAGGGCTGGATGATGTTCGCATTTTTAATCCCTTATTGCCTGGGCGGCATCTGCGGTCCTTCCCTGCAAGCCGTTATTTCGGGGGAAGTCCCCGCTAACCAGCAAGGTGAGCTGCAGGGATCGCTGACCAGTCTGATGAGCCTGACCTCTATTATCGGGCCTATCATCATGAATGGCAGCTTCGCTTATTTCACCTCGCAAAAAGCTCCTTTTATCTTCCCGGGCATTCATTTTATGATTGGCGCTTTGTGTATGCTGGCAGGTGTTATTATCGCATATATCGTCCTCTCTAAAAAGAAAAAACGCGCTTTAGAGCCGAAGAATCCTCCGCTTGCCTAGTGGCGGAAAATCACCCGAGTGAACGGCCTGGTGTATACAGGACACGCCTATTGCAATCTGGCGGTAATTATTCTGTCAATTTTCTGGAACAGATGATGCGGTTTATATACCCGCCAGTCTTCCAGCTGCATCAGTTCCACATAATACTGTAGCTTGTATTTTTTGAATTCTGCCTGGGACTGCTCCGGCATATTCAGGATCACCACCCAGCCTTCGGCCTCACTGATTTCTTCATACCACTGTTCATAATACTCCTGATCACTGCCGTGAAAATTCAGGATATTCTCGCCAATCAGAATAAAATGGGTAATGCCCTGATCAAATAAAAAATCAGTCAGATTATAGCGAAGGGTCATTACATCATTTTCAATGGCGTCATTCCATTCTCCAATCAGTTCAATCACCGCAAACTGCATGTCATAATCGGCATAGATGATTTTGCAAAATAAGGTCGAACTCCCGAAATTATCCCATTGCGGATGAATATAATAATTGTATATAGCGTCTGTAAATTCAAACTCACTATAAGTCCTGCCGTAAAACGGAGAGCGTTCGTCATTTTCTGATTCATACAGATACCGCCAGTTAAAGAATGGTTCAATGGTATGCACGGAGTCCTTAGGTTTACGGTTTAAAAAGGAAAAATTGCTGACCTAAAGGTAAGCCGAATTTAATCCGCAACCCGTCATCAGCCTGTTAATCTTTATGGCGTCCGTAACAGATTTCATCCAGGGTGTGCTGACAACAACATCAGCTAGGCTTCCATATCCTCGGTCTCCATATTAACGCCAATTCTAAGCGCCTTGAGTCCGGCCACCCCTTGCAGTTCTTCCAGCTCCAGATACTCTAAATCATCCAGCAGCACATTTTGCTGCTGCAGATAACGGATATACCCTAAATACTCCTCAATATCACGTGGCTGAAAATAGACAAGCGCTATTTTACCGGGTTGCGTCAGCCTTTCCTCCGAATCTTTTAAATGCACTTTATCGATCCGCTTTTTAATAATTTCATAGCGGATATTATAAGCACCTTCCACGTCAAAACGGTGCTCGTCATTTCTGAATTCTATATCAATGGTCCCTGCATGAATAAAAATCAACTGGGTCGTTTCCAGTCTTTTTTTCATCTGCGGAATCAGCGCCCTGGTCAGCCTGGCCACGAGCGCCATGGAGGTCAGCTGCCAGAGCCTCAGGTTTCTCAGATACATGGGATCAAAGGAGCGTTCGGGGGTAATGGACTGCCCGATATAGATATCATATTCCACCCCATCGGAGCGGAACTTCTCAAAATAGCAGGGATACTCCATCTGGATCTCATCATTCATCCTGTCCAGCAGACTGCCGATCGTGGCATTGAGCAGCCCCAAAGACTGTTCCAGATCGTCTCTGTTCTGATAGGCAAATCCTCCGGGGCCCGCATCCATATAATACTGGTTGATCAGCGGCTCCGCGGCCTTATAATTTTCATGATAATGCAGTAAAAAAGCCACGATTTCAGATTCCAGGAACTGGGAGATTTCATACTGCTCATCGGTTCCGAACTGCTGGTCGATCTGTTGAATCAGCCCCCTGGATTTAAAAATCATCTCATCAATAATGGTCAGAAAATGAACTTTTTTAAGCTGTTGAAGCAGCTCTACCAGTAAATTGAGTTGTTTATGCAGATCCTGCTTGAGTGCCAGGTTTCTTTGAATCGTAGAATTTCGGACATCTATCGCGCCATATAAAGGATACACTTCTTCAAAACGGATCCGGCCGATCTGCGCCTTTTTATCGAGTTTTCTTTTTTGTAAAAACTGCCAGGCGGCCTCCGTAAAGGCCCATTGAACGGAAGGCTGCAGAGAAGTAAACCGGTCTTTGACCACTTTATCCAGTGACGCGTCAAAGTCATCGATATGGGCCTGAAACAGCTGCTCCAGTAGTGGGATCACCGGATCAACCGTCGTCATTAAATCAGGGACTACAATACCTTTTTGCTGTGCGAAGACTTCAAAAATCCCAACCAGCTGTTTATTAAAATAAACCGGCTGAATCATCAGTCCTTTCACCCCCATATTTTCCATCATCCGGTACATCTCCCTGGCTTCGGCAGGCGCCGTTGCTTCCCGGACGTCCGTATCCAGCACCATTTCCGGGTGTTTGAAAAAGCGTTCCACCGCCTCCAGATATACCTTTTCCCTTACATTATTTTTGGTACAGATTTCACGTAGCTGTTTACCCATATTGCCCACATCATCCAGTACCATCCGGTTATTAACCCTGAGCATGGGTATCAGCCGGATGATTACATGAGAGCTGCCTATTAAAGACTTAATGGCCTCTGCTACTTCGTCATACACCATAACGCCGGGCTTCAGGTTTACGATGCTGTTCTTAATATTTTCAATAGCCCTTTTTGCAGTCACGTCACTGACCTGGACCACACTAAAACCTTCAAACCGAATAAGTTCCAGGGGAAGCGCTTCCTGAAGCAGCTGCAACCCCTCCTGGGTGATCAGGTTGTCATGGACTTCAATCAGCTCCAGATTCAGATCGGGTAACGTAGTGCCTGAAAAACGGACCTCCACAAAACTGGAATCAAACTGCACCTTATAAGCCCTTTGCAGATTATCCACACCGGCTGACAGGTACTGATAGACTTCAAGTTTCACGGGCAGCTTTTTCTGATATAACCGGTCCAGCGCCAGCGTATAACAAATAGACTGCAGATGCCGGACCTTTTCCTCCTGCGTCATGGAATGAATAATACTGCCCCTTAAAAAGCCCTCTTTATCTGTCAGAAAATGATAGATAGCCCTCGTGCCGTAAAAAATTACCGGGGAGAAAGGCAGACTGAGGGCCCAGTACTTGTCATTTTCATCCGTGACAGGCGGCAACAGGGCCAGCTGAATAAATTCAAGAATGTCTTTATACTCCACGATCTTTTCCAGTGGAATTTCTTTTTCCAGTTCAGGATATAAAGCCATCTGCTCCAGCATATATTCGAAAAAGCGAACTTTTGCCCCTTTTTCCTGCTGCACCCTTTCTCTGATAAAAGCGGCAAACCGCCCCAGAGACAGTACGGTCTCCGGGGAAGCGCCGGCGCTTCTCTGATCACTTAAATATATTATTTCGGCTTTCATCCGAATCGTTTTAATGTATAATTACGGGTAAAGCATGCAGCTGTGGCCAGTCTGTCTATAGCCCCTGTTTTTTAAAATCTGAGTCCCATGGTAAAATAAGGATACCATCCTTCGGCTGAGTGTCCCATGACGAACTTAAACACCGTAAGGCCGGCCGGCGCAAAATAAATCCCGCCGCCCGTGCCGTTATGCCATTTGGACGAACGCTGAGCGCTTTGCCAGACCCTGCCGACATCAAAGAATCCTGTAAGCCCGAACTCCCCTTTAATAATGTAGTTCCCAAAATCCATCAGCGACCAGCGCAGCTCCAGGTTATTATAAAGTGCCTGCTGCCCGGCAAACCTGTATTTACGATATCCCAGTAAACTACCCTCCCCTCCTATAAAGACGGATTGATAAAACGCTGTCTGCCCGACGCTTAGTCCGCCACCGATCCGGTCACTTAAAATAAGCGATTTACGGTTATCCAGCGGTTTATAGACGGCCAGCTGGGGAAGCAGCTGGGCAAAGTTACGGGATAAATCATTGAGCCCTTTATAAGCCTTTAACTCTACCCTGGCATATACGCCCCACTGGGGCAGCACGCTGTTATTTCGATGATCCATTTCATAGACTGCTCTCAGGCCGGCATGCAGCTTATCTTTAAAAAGGGTCGCACTGTCATAACTGCCGATCATGCCTGGATTTACCTCCACAAAACGGCCGCTGTTATCAGCAGGATCCATATGATAATATTCGAATCCGGGGCCTACCTGCAGTAAATCTTTTTTATTAAAGTTCCAACGGAGGCCGGTAAAGAGATTGACCGTGGTAAATCTGGTACGGTAATATTTTTCATAACCCTCAAATTTTTGCATCACCGTTTGGTTGCCACGGCCAAAATAATTCTGCGTATTATTAGGCGCATTAACATCCAGATCAGCCACCAGATCAGCCTTACCGATAACGGATTTCCAGACACCGCTGTAAGCGATACGGTAGGCCTTGGTCGCAAAGGAATGGCGGATCATTATCTGATGCGTAGAGCTGTAAGGCGTTTTTCTGAATCCGTTTTGCAGGATAAATTTAGCGCCCACCCCGATACTGAGCTTATCATCCGCATTATAGCCACCGGTAACCAGTGGCAAAGCGGTATTATACCGGTTGGTGGTCATAAAAGCTGTCTGCGTGCTGTCGGGATTTACGGAAACTTTTAACTGGTCTTTATCCTCCCCGAAATACTTTTCCTTTTGATGATCATAGACCCGGATCCGGTTTCTGGAAGCGGCCACATCGTAATATTTATGTCCTTTGCCTCCGATCAGACGTAAGCGGACCGTACTGTTTGGGTTGTCAATAAAAACGCTGTCATCGCCCTTTCCTAAATAAAGACGGATTTCCCGGGTATCCTTTCTGGGGTAGCGCTTGTACATTAAAGTATCCTGGATATTGCCTTTTTTACTGATTTTCTGCATGACAATATCCAGCGCATTTTCATCCGGCGCATCCTTTATGGAGATCCATTCATTCTTATCACTGGCATGAATATCCACGTATTTATTACTCAGCGCATAATATTTATCCATGGCAGCTGCCAGGTGGTCTCTTCTGGCTTTAAGCTGGCTTAGTAACTGATCATGCTTTAAGGCCAGCACGGGCGCCGGAATCCTATGCAGCGCGCTGTCAAGCAGGGCGTCCGTCAGCTTTGCCTGCTGCGCCTCGGCAATCTGGTGCCACCTGTCAAATCCAATCTGAAAACTGGGATGTGCATCCAAAAAATCTGATTTATAAAAATAATAATTGCTGCCGCGCATGGGATTTTTATAGCTAAAGCCAAATACACGGGGCATCAGTATCAGCCTTTTGGCGATATCAGCAATGAAGCCCTGGGTCACATTGAGCGCCATATCCCTGTCTCTTGGAACGGCTCTGTAATACTTCGGCTTTCCTTTTTTGCCGGTTTTCTGAAAACGCCATTGATCCTCATGGCGGTCCCAGTCAGCCAGCAGGTAATCCAGTCCCCGGGCTCTTAAAAACCCTTCGCCGTCAAAATCATTGTCATTATCTTCCTGTAATTTATCCAGGGTCTCCAGGGTATTATCCGTATTACCTGCGGGTTCCCGCTCTTCCAGAAGCGTTACCTTTCCTTCAAATAATCTTCCGTAAGCACCAAGAGCCGTATCGGGTGCCACCACGCCTACTACAGGACTAGCATGCAGCACGCCTACCGCTTCTGCCAGCGGCGGAACCACCAGGGCACCGTAAGGATGCTGGGCACTGGTGGCGTCATCCAGCCAGTCTTTTACAAAAGTACCCTGGAAGGCTTCGGGGGTAATCAAATCGGAGCTCTTCTCTACACTTCTGAGGGTATATTGCCGGCCCTCAGGATCCGCCATGCGAAGAGAAGTGGATTGGAAGCCGCCGCCCAGCTTCAGGGGCTGCAGGCCGCCGTGGATATCGGAGACCCGAAGTACCGGAAGCTTTACCGGGAGCGCCCACCCCTCCCGGTAATTTTTACCAAAGAGCCATTTATGCATGCCCGACACCTTATTGTAAGCGGCGTGCGGCGCTGCCATCATGCTATCTGCGGCAATCTTTAAGGACTGCCGCTGTTCCACTGCCTGGTAGGGTTTTGGGGTGAAGACATAACGAAAAACCTCCGGGAAGCCGCCGATTTGATTACCGGCTTCTATTTTAATCACCACCCTTCCGTCTGCCAGCTGGTCCAGCAACACAAAACCGGGTTCATTTACATGAAACTGGCTCATTTTGCCACTTAGTGCGGTGCCCTGCCCTCCCTGCAGCCCTGCACTGATGATCTGCAACGGCTGCTTATCTTCAGAAGTATGGCCGTCCCCTCCAATGACCTGCAGTCCTCCTTCATGGGCGGAGAGTTGCATCAGGTTGGGGAAGCCTGTAAAGACTTTAGAGACCATGGAGCGCATCCCCTGATACAAGGGATGATGCAGCTGCTGCGGCGTCTGAAAAACGCTGTTCAGGCCAAGATATAAACTGCCTATTACCGGCAGTGGCAGATATAAGTCCTTTTGCAGACGGGTCAGCGGAAAAATATGATCCTTTACAGTAAAATCGCCGTTATAATGACCATAATCACGGAAAGGATGATGCGTGGCCAGAATAATGGTTTTATAACGGTTCTGGTATAAAAGTTCCCTCAGCGAGCTGACAATATCCCTTTCATTTAAGCAGCCGCAGTCTGCGCCTTTGTTGTCTTTATCAAATACATGCAGCCACCACTGGGAGTCCATGACAATAACGACCAGCTGATCCGATATTTGGATGAGCTGTGGGTCGGGGCAGCCGTTTTCCGGCACCTGTCTTACCAGACTATCGCCTAAAGACCGGATAAAAGCACCGGACCGGTTAATCTTCACCAGCCCCTGCGGTCCGCTGTTATCCCAGTCTTTTTCTCCGGGCATAAAATAGACCGGCACACCCTGCGCTATAAAAGGCTGGTATTTTTCTTTTAACAAAGCGGCCGCCTGACTTTGCGCCTCCTCAGAACTGCCCAGCCCATTGGGCGGCAGATTGTCCCCCAGATACAAAACGGTTGTTTTCCCGGCCAGCACCTGGCCTGCGGCGGCTGCCACCACCTGACGAAGCTGATCCGTAGGCTGTTTTTTCGCACTGCCTCCAAGCGCTATTATTCTGGCTACAACAGTGGTGTCTGCCGCAGGCCTTTTAGGTGCGGCTGGCCTAGCGGACTGAACCAAAGACTGCGCCCGGGATCTTAAGGGTCCTGCAAGCAGGATTGCCAAAAGGATAGTCAGTGCTCCGGGACGCCTTAAAGAGCACTTGACAATTTGGATAAGATGAGTAAATTTAATTAGCATACGCCGTTTGATTTCTGTTCTGCAACCCTTCTTTACAATGATTCACCTTCTTTATAGCTCCGCTTCACCTGCCCATATAGCTTAGCTGCTAGGACACCGGTGTAAATTTCAACAGAGTGGCTCCGCCCGGGCTTTGTCCTTCATTGGATATATACAGATTACCGTCCTTATCAAAACACATGCCTTCGGGCTGCGGATACAACCCCGGCGGTAAGGGCTGCACGGATTTCACCTGCCAGTCGCTGCCCGTTACCACGAGCATTTTATTGATGGAGGATAATAAATACCACTCGCCGGTGGCAGGATTTCTGCAAATAGCAGAAGGCTTAAAATTGATTGTAGCAGGCTCGTGTTTTTTCTTTTTGCCCTTTTGCTTGGTCTGCCGGGCATAAGCCATTTCACTGATCCGGGTCACGTCCACCTGGAAAGAGGCGCCCCTTACCCATTTACCGCCGTTTAAGTCCAGCCGGTAAACAGAAGTCGATTTTTTATGATCCTCCTTTGCACACTGCTTGCAGAGCATATAAAGCTGACTAGTGGCCGTATCGGCATACAACCCTTCATATTCTCCCTTGGGGACCAGGCGGTGAATATGCTGTACTTCCACCGTCTTAGTCGGTGTCGCCGTAAAAGAAGCAGGCAGATCAATACTGAACAGATCCCCGTCAGACCGTAAAAAAATGGCTTTCCCGCCTAAAAAGACCAGGTCTTCATAATCTCCGTCTTTCCCAAAATCAACATAATTTGCTTGTTTGTCTCCCGGCGCCAGTTGGTAAAGCCTTCCCTTCTCATCCTGCTCTGCATATATATGCAGGCTGTCTGATTGTAAAAACCGGATCCCTGAGACTTCCCTCAGCTCTTCCGGCAACTGATAAACAGCCGTGGGCTGGCTGAGGCGGTAAGCAAAATCATTTTGAGCAGCGGCGCTCTCAGGCGCCGTACTATGCTGGGTAGCCGTAAGGACCGTGCTATCCGCCTGGCGACCGGGCTGCCCGGACCGGCAGCTCGCCATCACCACCGGCAGGCTCAGAGAACTGCCAAGCGTGATAACAGCGGATAGTATAGATAATATTTTCATTTTTTTTTATTTTAAAAAAACGGCCTGAAGAACAAAGCATCACTACCTTTCCTTTTCAGGCGCCTGCTGCAGGTTTTTCAGGTATTGATAAGTTTCCAGCTGTGCGGCTCTTTTCTTTTCAGCAGTCTGCGGATCGTCTATAAAATCAGCTCTTTGCTGTTCGGAGATCACCCATTCATTGGTCATCTCTGCCGAAAACCGGACCAGGTGGAGCTCATCTTCAAATTGCAGCTCCACCATGTCTTTGATGGACCTGGCCAGTTGCTCATCCAGGACAGGACAACAGACTTCAATTCTTCTGTAAATATTGCGGTTCATCCAGTCCGCTGATCCGATATACAGGCTTTGCTCACCCGCGGCTTCAAAAATAAAGACACGACTGTGCTCCAGGTATCTGTCCACCAGCCGGTAGACTTCGATGTTTTCACTAAGACCGGGTTTGCCGGGAATTAACCGGCAAATGCTTCGAACCATCATCCGGATTTTAACGCCTGCCCCTGACGCTTCATATAAAGCGTCTATCAGGGACTGTTCTTCCAGATTGTTGAGTTTAATGGTAATTGCGGCAGGTAGTCCCTTCAGGGCCGCCTGCTTGCAACGCCCTATCTCAGATAAAAAAGCCGCTTTCAGATTAAACCCTGCAATCAGCAAACGCTGGGGTTTAAAAAACTGATAGCCTTCCGGCGTAGCTCTTTTCTCCAGAAAGAGCATCAGCGTTTCGATGTCTGCCGTAATCTGTTTATCGGAAGTCATCAGAATATGATCTGCATAAACGCCGGCAGTGTTTTCATTAAAATTGCCCGTTGCCACCACCCCGCAGTATTTCAGGGCAGCACCGGGCACCCTGCGTTTTACCAGCGCCACTTTTGCATGCACTTTCAAGGCCCAGATGCTATAAACAATTCTGACACCGGCGGCCTTCAGTTTGCGGGCCCATTTGATATTATTGGCTTCGTCGAACCGGGCTTTGAGTTCCACAAATACCGTTACCTGCTTGCCGTTCTGAGCGGCCGTCATCAGCGCATGGGCGATTAGGGAATCACTGGCAATCCGGTACAGGGTCACCGCAATCTCTGACACTTCCGGTCTGATGGCCGCCTCATTAAAAAACCGCAGCACGGCGCTATAGTCCTGATAGGGTGTGCTGAGTAAAAGATCGTTTTGCTCAATGCGGCACAGCAGGCCATCTAAGATACTGCCGCCGTCATACAGCGCATAGTCCGGCCTAAGGACCGGCCATTTTTGGTAATGATGTCCTTTTATGGGAAAAGACATTAAATCTTTTAAGTTATGGTAACGGCCGCCACGCACAAGCGCCGATTGAGGGCAGTTGAGTACCTCTGTTAAGCGCCCCAGTATATCTTTGGGCATTTGGGTGTCATATAAAAGACGGGTCGCCAGTCCGTAATTTCTTTTTCCGATCTGACGCTGAATAAAGCTGGCCAGATCTTTTCCATACTCATCTTTATAATCCACGTCAGCGTCCCGGCTGAGTTTAAAGCTGTAACTGCCTTCATAAATAAAATCGGCGCTGAATATAGTCGGGATATGCATGCGGATAATATCATCCAGCATCCATACATCGGTGGTGGTCAGCCCCTGTTTATTTTCCAGACTGACAAAACGCCCGCAGTCCAGGGCAGGTATCCGGATAATCCCCAGTCCAGCCGCCCCGCGAAGTATGCCGGGTACCAGTAAATAGATCTGATCATTTTCCGGAAAAAACCTGGCCCTTAGCTTTTTTTCCGGACGGTTGCCGGTATTAGCCTCCCGGCCGGGCTGGTCGGCCAGCCAGACCATGGTGAGGTGCGCTGCCACCTTTTCAAAAAAACGGGCCTGGATCCTGGGATCAATATTTTCAGGCAGCCTGGCGTTATATTTATAATCAATGCCAGCCATGCGCAGATCCGGTAAGATATCTGTCAGCAGCATCAGCCCGAATCTGTTTTGCAGTCCGTCGATCATGCTGCGTACCTGCCCTAGCAGCTCCGCGGTAGCGCAGGCGCTGCTAGGTAGCGTCGGCGGCTGGGGCACGGCCTGGTTATGCGGCGGTTTTACTTCCTTTATATCTTCAGGCGGCTCTTTTTGCGCACTTATTGCAGGGGAAGTCTGTTGCAGGTGCTGCTGCCCGCTGAAGGTCTCTTCCCGGACGTCCAGGTGTTTTAAGGCCAGAATGGCCGGCATCCTGACCCGGTAGAACTCATCCAGATTAGAAGAAAAAATACCCAGAAAACTCAGTTTCTCTCCTACCGGTACACCGGGTCTGCCGGCTTCCATTAAAATCCGTTCATTAAAAGAAAGCCAGCTTAAATCTCTGTCAAAATATGTAAATTTACCCTTGGATTTCATGCTCATTCATATCCGGTTTAAGAAACCATTACGCCAATCATATAGGCAATCACAGACAAAATCAGTCCATACATAAACACATTATATGCGGTCCTGAGTAACCGGTATTTCTTACCCAGCACCACGCCCTGCGCGTAGACATCCTTGATCAGGGATCCATATAAGAAATCCCGGTCATCCATCACCTGCCACATCCCTTTTGTATATTGTTCGAGATTCATTTTATAAAAATTACCGAAGAAAAGCAGGTTTGTTTTTTTCTCTTCGATATCTTTTTCCGTAAAGGTTCCTCTGGGAATGGTCGGACGGGTGGATAGGATGGAAAAAATTATGGTGATCAGGCTGATGGTGATCAAAATAAAAGTCGGAATAATTAATTCTTCGTGGGCATCTAATTTACGCAGCAGCAGGCTGATGACGGCCGATAAAATAATGGAGTTTACAGAAATTAAAATATGCGCTTTATTGTCCGCCATATTGGAGAGTTTCTGGTTATTGCCTGCCGTTACCCTGAACATGGTTTCAATGCCCTTATCGGGCCTTTCATTTTTTTCCTTCTTCTCTTTTAGCTTCTCTTTATCCTTGTTTTTTTTCTTTTCCTGTTTCTCGTGACCGGTGTCTGCCAGGGAGGCGGCGGTGGCAGGCAAAGCAGGGCCCTGTTCAGACTCCGGCAAAACGGCGTCCTTTGTCTCCTCAGCGCCGCTTTGCCGGGAGGCCACCTCCGCTGCTTTTTTCTTAAGGGCGGCCAGATTAGCCGCCTTCTTATCCGTTAGCAACATCCGGCAATAATCCGTATGATAATGATGAGATTCCAAAAACGCAATGGTGCCCAGCCGCCACTGCTGCCTGGACAGTTCTTTGCCCAGCACTTTAGCTTTTTCCTGGCACATCAGACCATTGATTTCTTTAAAACGGTCCCGACCCAGATGAAAAAGGTCGGCGTCGCATACAATAGCTTCCAGTAACCCCTTTGGCTGCTGTGGAATCTTTGTAGCCAGGATACAGCCTTTCACTTGATCCGTTAGTCCGGGAGCCACCGCGTGCGCTTCCAGAAAAGCAGCCGCTGCATCCGCTCCCGCCTGCTCATGCTGATCCGGGTCGATATGATATCCCACGTCATGGAACCAGGCGGCCACCATCACCACTTCATAATCCGCGTCTTCCAGTTGGTAATGACTGCTGATCTCTTCAGCGGCGGCCACTACCGCCTGCGTATGTGCCAGGTTATGATAGGCTCTTTTTTCCTGTTCATGATTGGCAAAAAAAGCCCGGACAAACACCTGCGCCTCCTGCACTAATTGTACTACTGCTTCCTTCATATATTTTCTTTAAATAACTTGACTGGTCTTCTATAAGGCTTTTTGATTAATCAAATAATTAAGCGATCTTTTTACCAACCCGGCCTTTGCCGGATCAGCCCATCCTTATATCCAAAATTAGTGCTTATTTTCCACCTGCAAAAGTGCCCGCTATTTGGCTTACAACGCCCCTGCGGCTAATCCCCGTAAATCCTTCCTGTCACCCAATGTCCTAAAATTCCGCTGACAATTCCTACGGCAAGACCTCCCAGCACATCCGTGGGATAATGTCTGCCCAGATACATCCTGGAATAACCTACCGATCCCGCCCAAAGTGTAATGGGCAGGGTAACGGTCCATTGTTTGCGCGTAAGCGCAAGGGAGGCGGCAGTGGAAAAGGCAAGGGTCGTATGACCGGAGGGAAAAGAAGGGCCGGTTCCGTAATTAATGGGATGGATGATATCCGGGTAACTCATAAAAGGCCTGGGCCTTTTAAAAAGATGCTTCAGCCCGATGGACATTGCCTGCCCTATCCCTACGGTGACGCCCGTTTCCACCGCATAGCGTTTATTCAAAGGGTCATCTGCAATAAATCCATATCCCAGCTCTGCCAGGGTGATGGAGGCCGGTAACCAGTAGGCGCTATTACTGATCTGACTCATAAACTTGCTGGAAGGTGTATCGGGATTTAACTGATCCAGTAAATGGATATCAAAATTAAGCGGCTTACCTTTTAGATTTACAGGCAGGCTGTCCTGCGCCAAAGATGCAAAGGGCAGGCATATAAGCAGTATCCATTGCAGCAGCAGTCCTCTGACAGGAATATATGCTTTACCTGGCTTTACGTAACAGTGCTTTTCAGGGGCCGGACTCTCGGTTTTAACTGCTGTTGGCATCTTTATTATCTTATTATATATAATAATTTGCTTTTCAGTAGTAAAGATACTGGTTAATCTACAAAAAACAGTAGGCGGAACCACTAAGTCCGGTTGTCTGCCCTTTCAATCATTAAAGCGGGTCTTCGGTAATCTTCTGGCCTGTTTTTTTGCCCTTGTCGCCTCTGATCATCTTTATGATCACCGGCGCTGTCGTGATGACGACCAGGATGATAATAATATATTCCAGGTGATGGGTCAGATCAACATTATAGGTTTTAAGCACGACTTTATACAGATAGTGTCCACCGGCCAGCATGAGTGCCGCCCAGCTGAAGGAACCTATCATATTAAACAGCATGAACTTTTTCTTCTCCATTTTCACAATACCCGCTACAATGGGTGCGAAGGTTCTGATAATAGGTAAGAATCTGGCCAGAATCAGAGCGCCGCCGCCTTTCTCTTCAAAGAAATCATGCGCCTGCTGCAAATGCTTTTTCTTAAAGTACCAGGTATCTTTTTTCTTGAACAGCACGGGGCCGCTTTTACTGCCAAACCAAAAACCAAAGATATTGCCCAGCACGCCTGCCAAAAAGACCAGCAGGATAATTTCCAAAAGGTTCAGAAAAGGGCTGCCGGTATCAAAAAATGATTTGGCCAGGTCATCACTGTATATGCCTGCGATAAATAACAGGGAATCACCGGGCAGGAAAAATCCGACAAATAATCCGGTTTCCGCAAATATGATAAACAAAATCAACCACAATCCTCCGGCCTGTATATAGAATTCGGGGCTTAACAGTTGTTTCCAGTCAAAACTCAATAGTATTGCATCCAGCATGGATTCTAATTAAATAGCTTTCAAAAAGTTCTCTGTGATATAAACCAGGTTCTCCAGCAAATGTAAGGCAGCGAGGCGACTCTTATACATCGACTTTGATAATTAATATTAAAATTAAACTTAAATATTATTTAATAATAATCAGTAAAAAAGATCAGCTAAGTGCGTGCTACCCTGCTCCCGGCACAACAACCAGGCTTCTT
>Ga0164242_10003449_pt1 | contig 18062 bp, 11 predicted proteins | sample OricomgcompostMG_FD_108783 | JGI IMG/M metagenome (GOLD analysis project Ga0164242, IMG submission 108783) | Miracle-Growth compost microbial communities from Emeryville, California, USA - Original compost - Miracle growth compost (MG) ... | reverse complement strand
GCAGCGTTAAGAAGCACTTCCTCCCGGGCCTAAACGCCCGAAGTTCCGCGCTAGATCATGCTGAACCGCCTGGTCCTCCGGCGCGGAGTAGCGCGTCAGGGCAGGCAGAACCCCAGCACGCAGAACGGGCTGGTGGAGGCGGACGGTGGTGGCGTGGCCGGGTCGGTGCCGCTGGGCGAGCCGGGCGAGGACGGCGTCGCGGGCCGGGTGGGCGTGGCTGAGGAGGGTGTGGCGCTCACGGTGGTGCTCGGCGCGGCCCGGGACGGGGTGCCGGCCGGCGCGGTGCGGGCGGCGGTGCCGGGAGGCGCGGCGGCGGGGGCCTCGGCTTGGTCGGGCGGCCGGGTGGGGCGGGCGCCGGACGAGGGGGCGCCGGAGGGCGACGCGGGAGCGGACGGCGTGGCGCCGGGAACGGTGGCGGTGTGCGACTCGGCGGACGAGCCCGAGGTGGCGACGACGGCGGCGGTGGCCGCGCCCAGGACGGCGATGGTGGCGAACGCGGCGGCCGCGCGGCGGCCCCGGCGGCGAACGGCGGGTGCGCCGTCGCCGGCGTCCGGCGGGACGGGGCCGGCGGGGACCGAGGCAGGCACCGAGGCCGTCGGCGGCAGGGGCACCGGGGCGGGCGCCGGGGACGTCCCGGTGCCGGCGCGCGCGGCCGGCGCGGTGCCCGGATCACCGTCTGCGGCGGATATCCGGTCGGCGCCCGCGGATATCGCCGATGGCCCGTCAATCCGCCGCTCGCGCACGGGCGCAGAGCCCGCGTCGGCTTCCCGATCGGGCGCACCGTCCGGGCGTCCCGTGCCGTCCTTCGAGCCGGGGGCGGCGCCGTCCGAAGGTGCCGCGCCGTCCACGCCGTCCCGACGTCCCGTGCCGTCCGCGTCCTTTGGGGTGCCGCCGGCCGGTGCGGCGCCCGGGCCGCGCGGGTCGATGTCGGGGGCGTAGGCTCCGCACCCCGGGCACATGAAGGCGCCGTTGAGCCTGCGTCGGCAGGTGGCGCAGTAGTCCATGCGGGGACTCGTCGTGGCGGAGCCCTCGCCGGGCCGCGCGCCGGCCGTTCCCTCGTCGCCCGCCTTCGCCGTGCTCCCGTTTCCCATGGCCCGCAAGGCTAGTTCACCACGGGTCCCAGTGGGCTCCGGGGTCGGATCCGTCCCTTCCGTCCCGGACGTCGCCCCGCTCCCCCGCCGTCCTCCCCGCGGACACCGGGTGTTGACCGGGCGTCGGTGGTGCGGGTGGGATGGGCGTGGCTAGCGTGCTGCCCGGCGGGACTCGGCAGACGGCAGCCCGTCCGCACGCGCGTCGTTCCGCACCGCACGCCCCACCGGCACGAACCCCGCACCGCACGCCCCACCGGCACGAACCCGGCACCCCGCCCGTGAACCGTTACCTGGAGGTCGCGTTGACCGCTCACGTCCCGCTCCGCCGCGCCGCCGCCCTCGTCGCCGCGGCCGCCGCCCTCGTCGCCGCCGGCACCACCGCCTCGCATGCCGCCGCCCCGGCGGCCGCCCCCGCCGGGTGGACGCTCAGCGGCAGCACGACCGTCGACTCGCTGACCGGCGGTGAGGGCATAGCCACCCGCGCCGACGGCTCGCTGCTCACCCGGGGGCTCGGCTCGATCCCGCTGCGCCTGCGGGTCCAGGGCTGGAACCACGTCGGGGACCCCGACATCGCCGGCGGCTACGTCTTCGACGACTACCAGGGGGGCGACGACGCCACGTCGAAGATGTTCGAGGTCACCACGCCGTCCGGCAGGACCTATGACTACACCCACCCGCTGGACCCGGGCGAGCTGCTCAACAACTCGTTCGCCGCGGTCTCGCCCGACTCCCGGTGGCTGGTGGCCGGTGAGTGGGGCGAGATGGACCGGCTCCAGGTCTTCCCCGCGCCCCTGACCAACCCGTCGACCCCGGCCGCCGGGGGCACGCTGGCCCAGGCGGGGCAGATCACGCTGGACACGCCCGTGGACGACGTGCAGGGCTGCGACTTCACCACCGCGACCAGCCTGGTGTGCGCAGCCGACGACGCCGCCAAGGACGTGTTCGAGGTCGACCTGCCGCACGCGCTGGACGGCACCCCGGTGACCGGCCACGTCACCGATCTGTTCCAGGTGCCGCAACGGAGCGTCTGCTCGGGCACGTTCGAGACCGAGGGCGTGGACTACGACACCGCGACCGGTGTGCTGCGGGTGGAGATCGTCCCGCCGAGCGTCTGCGAGGTGGCGACGACCGTCTACTCCTACCGCGCCTCCTCCTGATCCGGCTCCCCGCCGGTCCACGCGGCCGCCCCGCCCGGACGGGTTCCGGGCGGGGCCGGCCGCGGGCCCGGCGGCGGTCGCGGCGGGCCGGACCCCGGGCCCGCTGCGCGATCCGGAGACCGACCCGCTCTGGTGGCCCGTCAGTCGAGGGCGGATCGGGCTTCTCGGCCTTCGACGCGATCTTTCGGCGCATCACGCGAACGCGTTCACACCGGTGAGTTCTGCGGACAGCGCCCACAGGCGGGCGGCCTGCTCGGGGTCGGAGGCCCAGGGCTTGACGCCGACCCGCCGGTCCTCGGGCGCGGGCGAGGCGATGTCGCAGTCCTCCAGGTACACGCCGCCCTTGCCGTCGAGCTGCGGTGAGGTGGCCGCCCACACCTGAGTGGCCGCGCCCTGCTCGGGGGTCTTGAAGCCCTGCGGGTTCAGCGGGTTGCCGTTCTCGTCGATCCAGCCGCGGTCGACCATCTCCTGCCGGGGCAGGTGCCGCTGCAGCGGGGTCAGGATGCCGCCGGGGTGCAGGGAGAAGGCGCGCACGCCCCGGCCGGCGGCGAGGGTGTCGAGGTGCAGCGCGAAGAGCGCGTTGGCGGTCTTGGCCTGCCCGTACGCCTCCCACTTGTCGTAGCCGGTGGTGAACTGGGGGTCCTCCCAGCGGATGCCGGAGGCGTGGTGGCCGCCGGATGAGACGGCGACGACGCGCCCGCCGCCGTTCCGCTCGATGGCCGGCAGGAGCCGGTTGACCAGCGCGAAGTGGCCGAGGTGGTTGGTGGCGAACTGGGCCTCCCAGCCGGGGCCGACGCGGGTCTCGGGGCAGGCCATGATCGCGGCGGAGTCGATGACGGCGTCGATGGAGCGGCCGGTGGCCAGGAACCGGTCGGCGAACCGGGCGACGCTGTCGAGGTCGCCCAGGTCCAGCTCGTCCACCTCGGTGTTCGGGATGCCGGCCAGTGCCTTCTCGGCGACCTCCGGCCGCCGGGCGGGGACCACGACGTGGGCGCCGGCGTTGGCCAGGGCGCGAGTGGTCTCCAGGCCGATGCCGGAGTAGCCGCCCGTGACCAGGGCGAGGCGGCCGGTGAGGTCGATTCCCTCCAGGACCTCGGCGGCCGTGGTGGTCGCGCCGAAGCCGGAGTCGATGGGGTGCTGTGGTGTGGTCATGCGATCGAGGCTAGGAGCTGGAGTGGGCTCCAGGGCAAGCGCGGCATGCCGCGGTGCGCCGCCGGTCCCCCGGCCCGGCCGTTGCGCACTCGCACCTCCGGCAACCGCCGCGCCAGGGCGGCGAGGGCCACGGCAGCGCGCAAAAACTCGCAAAATTTCAGCAGCGAGTTGAGATGTAACAGAGATGAGTCCGAATATTGCGTCAAGGTGTCGAGGTGGCTACGGTTCCCCTTGCGTCGCCGTCCCTCCCACCCCCACGACCGTCCACCGGCGCCGCACCCCCCACCCACCACGACCCCGCGCGGCTCCCCTCCCATCGCGCTGCCCGAGCCGCGCCGGCGCGCCCCTGCTGTCCGCCCTCGCGCGGGTGCGGCGCGCGCCCTCGGCACCCGCCCGGGTACCGCCGTGCCATCCGCGGCGGCACCTCGGCGTACGCACAACGGAACCTGACGGCATGCGGACGGCTGCGGCCCTCCGTGTCGAGAGGAGCAGGAGATGTTCCAGGCCCTGAGAACGCTCAGACGGGCGATCGCGGTGGGCGGCACCACCGCGGTGCTCGCCGCGGGCGGCGTGCTCGCCCTGGCCGGTGCGCCGGCCGCGGCGGCGACTCCGGCGGCGGCCACCGGCGGCAGCGGCGCGAGCCTGCCGTACGTGGAGGTGCAGGCGGAGAACTCGGCCACCAACGGCACGGTCATCGGCCCGAGCTGGGCCTACGGGCAGCTGGCCGATGAGGCGTCGTACCACAAGGCGGTCACGCTCCAGGGGACCGGCAAGTACGTCACGTTCACCACGCCGGTCGCCACCAACTCGATCGACTTCCGCTACAGCATCCCGGACAGCGCAAGTGGCTCGGTGTACACCGCTCCGCTGTCGCTGTACGTGAAGGACACCAAGCAGCCCGACTTCACCCTGACCAACGCCTACAGCTGGTACTACGGCAGCTACCCGTTCACCAACTCGCCGGGAAGCAACCAGCACCACTTCTACGACGAGGTGCACCGGCTCTTCTCCACCACGTATCCGGCCGGCACCACCTTCAAGCTCCAGGTGGACTCCGAGGACACCGCGTCGTCGTACACCATCGACTTCGCGGACTTCGAGAACGTCGGCTCCGCGCTGTCGCAGCCGTCCGGCTCGGTCTCGGTGACCAGCGAGGGCGCCGACTCCACCGGCGCCGGCGACTCGACGGCCGCGTTCAACGCGGCGATCAGCGCGGCCGGCGCGGGCGGCACCGTGTGGATACCGCCGGGCACGTACAACGTCCCCGGACACATCGCGGTCAACAACGTGACGATCGCCGGCGCCGGCATGTGGTACTCGACCGTCACCGGCGCGGCGCCCGGCTTCTACGGCAACTCCGCGCCCAACGCGAGCACCAACGTGCACCTGCAGAACTTCGCGATCTCCGGCGACGTCCAGGAGCGCAACGACAGCGCGCAGGTCAACGGCATCGGCGGCGCGATGAGCAACTCCTCGGTGTCGAACGTCTGGATCGAGCACATGAAGGTCGGGGCCTGGATGGACGGCCCCATGGACAAGCTGACCTTCAGCGGGATGCGGATCCGCGACACCACCGCCGACGGCATCAACTTCCACGGCGGAGTCACCAACTCCACGGTGACCGACAGCGACATCCGCAACACCGGTGACGACGGGATCGCCACCTGGGCCGACTCCAGCATCGGCGCGGACGCGAACGACACCATCTCCGACAACACCGTCCAGGACCAGATCCTGGCCAACGGCATCGCGATCTACGGCGGCCACGACAACACGGTGACCGGCAACCTCGTGCAGGACACCGGCCTCACCCAGGGCGGCGGCATCCAGGTCGGCCAGCGCTTCACCTCGACGCCGACCGGCACCACCACGATCACCGGCAACACGCTGATCCGCGACGGCAGCCTCGACCCCAACTGGCAGTTCGGGGTGGGCGCTTTGTGGTTCGACGGCAGCCAGGGCGCCATCACCGGCCCGATCAACGTCTCCAACGCGCTGATCGAGCAGAGCCCCTACGAGGCCGTGCAGTGGGTGGAGGGCACGGTCAGCGGGGTGAACCTCAACAATGTCACCATCGCCGGCACCGGCACCTTCGCCCTCCAGGAGCAGACCGGCGGCTCCGCGTCGTTCACCAACGTCAACGCCACCGGTGTCGGCGCCAGTTCGCCCGTCTACAGCTGCGAGGGCGGCAACTTCGCGGTCACCGACGGCGGCGGCAACTCCGGCATCAGCGGCACCCCGTACTGCGGCGGCTGGCCCACGCCCAACTTCCCGCCGTACCCGGCCACCGGGGTGACGGCCACTCCGGGCGCGCTCGACTTCGGCTCGGTCGCCTCCGGTTCGACCAGCGCCGCCAAGTCGGTGACCGTCTCCAACCCGACCGGCTCGGCCGCCTCGGTCTCCTCGATCAGCGCCAGCGGTGACTTCGCCCAGACCAACACGTGCGGCTCGTCGATCCCGGCGAACGGCTCGTGCACGGTCAGCGTCACCTTCAAGCCGACCGCGACGGGCACCCGTTCGGGCACCCTGACGGTCAACGCCGGGGGCACCACCAGCACCGTGTCGCTGACCGGCACCGGTACCGCGCCCGGCCCGGTGCTCAGCGCCGACCCGGCCGCGCTGTCCTTCCCGGCCACGGTGGTGGGCAGCACGGCCGCCACCAAGACCGTCACCCTCACCAACACCGGCACCACCGCCGCGACCGTCTCCTCGGTGGCCGCCAGCGGCGACTTCAGCCAGACCAACACCTGCTCCAGCGTCGCCGTCGGCGCGTCCTGCACCGTCAGCGTCGCCTTCAAGCCCACCTCGGGCGGCAGCCGCAGCGGCACACTCACCGTCACCAGCAACGCCAACAACAGCCCGGCCACGGTCGCGCTGACCGGCTCAGGCGTGGACAGCAGCACCGACATCGCGGCGGGCCGGACCGCCACGGCCAGCTCGGCCAACAGCCTCTACCCGGCCTCGAACATCACCGACACCGACGCCTCCACCTACTGGGAGAGCCAAGGCTCCTTCCCGCAGTGGGCGCAGGTGGACCTCGGGCAGAACTACTCCGTGGGCAAGGTGGTCCTGAAGCTGCAGCCGGCCACGGCGTGGTCGACCCGCACCCAGACGCTGTCCGTCCAGGGCTCCACCGACGGCAGCAGCTTCTCCACCCTGGCCGGCCCCGGCGGCTACACGTTCGACCCGTCCTCGGGCAACACCGTGACCATCAACTTCACTGCGGCCACGGCCCGTTACGTGCGGATCTCCATCACCGCCAACACCGGCTGGAGCCAGGCCCAGCTGTCGGACCTGGAGGTCTTCCCGGCCGCCGGCGGCACCTCGCCGTCCTCGGCCTCGCTGGCGGCCAGCCCGACCTCGCTGAACTTCGGTGACCAGGCCCCCGACACCACCAGCGCCGCGAAGACCGTCACCGTCACCAACTCCGGCAGCGCCGCCGCGGCGGTCTCGTCGGTCGCGGTGACCGGTGACTTCAAGCAGACCAACACCTGCGGCTCGTCCATCCCGGCCGGCGGCTCCTGCACCGTGAGCGTGACCTTCGCGCCGCTGGCCGCCGGCTCCCACACCGGCACCCTGACCGTCACCAGCAACGCCGCCGACAGCCCCACCACGGTGGCCCTGTCGGGCAACGGGACGGGCACGGTCAGCACCAACCTGGCGGCGGGCAAGGCCACCAGCGAGTCCAGCCACAACGACGTCTACCCGTCCTCGAACGTGACGGACGGCAACCAGTCCACCTACTGGGAGAGCGCCAACAACGCCTTCCCGCAGTGGGTGCAGGTCGACCTGGGCTCGGCGCAGAGCGCCAGCCGGGTGGTGCTGCAGCTCCCCGCGAGCTGGGGCGCGCGCACCGAGACGCTGTCCGTGCTGGGCAGCACCGACGGCAGCAGCTTCACCACGGTGAAGTCCTCGGCTGCCTACACCTTCGACCCCAACGGCAACAACACCGTCACCATCACCTTCCCCGCGACCACCCAGCGCTACTTCCGGCTGAACTTCACGGCGAACACCGGCTGGCCGGCCGGGCAGGTCTCGGAGTTCCAGGTGTGGAACAGCTGAACCGTCCCACACCCTGAGCACGGCCGCGCCACCGGCGCGGGGACACCGTTCAGGCCGCCGGCCCCGGGAACACCCGGGACCGGCGGCCTCCCGCCGTCATCGGGACCCGGCGGCCCGAGCGCCCGGCTCCGGCACGTCCGGGGCCGCCGAACCCGCCCGGCCCGCCGGGGCGTCGGCGGCCCGCCCGGCGGGACGGGTCCGGGTGACCAGCAGCGTCAGCACCCCCGCGACCAGCCCCCAGAACGCCGAGCCGACACCGAGCAGCGTCACCCCCGAAGCGGTGGCCAGGAACGTCACGACGGCCGCCTCCCGGTCGGCGCTCGCGGCCAGCGCGGTGTGCAGGGCGCCGCCGATGGTGCCGAGCAGTCCCACACCAGCCACGCCGAGCACCACCTCGCCCGGCATAGCCGCCAGCAGGGTGCCGACCGTGCCGCCGAAGACGCCCAACAGCACCAGGTACCCGCCGGCCGCCCACACCGCCGCCACCCAGCGGCGGCCCCGGTCGGGATGGGCGTCCTCGCCGGCGCAGATCGCCGCGGTGATCGCCGCCAGGTTCAGCCCGAACGCCCCGAACGGCGCCAGGGCCGCGTTCGCGGCGCCGGTCCAGCCGATCAGCGGCGAGACGGGCAGGTCGTAGCCGTTGCCGCGCAGCACCGCGATGCCCGGCAGGTTCTGCGAGGCCATGGTCACCACGAACAGCGGCAACCCGACGCCGAGAGCCACCCGGGGGTCGAAGCGCGGCGTCGTCCACACCGGTGCGGCCGGCGCCAGGCTGACGTGGAAAGCGGCGAACCTCCCCGTCACCGCGGCCGCCGCCGCCCCCGCGGCCAGCCCCGCAGGCACCGCGTAGCGCGGGACGAACCGCCGGGCGAGCAGATAGCCGGCGAACACCGGGAAGGTGACGGCGAAGCCGCCGTGCATCTGCCGGAACAACCCCGTGCCGAACTCCAGCAAGACCCCGGCCAGCAGCGCCGACGCCAGCGGCACGGGTATCGACGCCATCGCCCGCGCGAACCAGCCCGTCACCCCGCTGAGCAGGATCAGCACCGACGACACCAGGAACGCGCCCACCGCCTTGTCCATGGACACCCCGCTCAGGCCCGTGGCCAGCAGCGCCGCACCCGGGGTCGACCACGCCGTGACCACCGGGGCGCGGTACCGCAGTGACAGCCCGGCCCCGGTCACCGCCACGCCGACGCCCAGCGCCCACATCCAGGACGCCAGCTCGGCCCGGTCGGCCCCTGCCGCGCGGGCGGCGGTGAGCACGAGGGCTGCCGAGCTGGTGACGCCGACCAGGACGGTGACCAGTCCGGCGGTGACGGCGGACAGCGGGGCGGCGGAGCGGAGCAGGGCGGCTGGTCTCATCACGGGTCCCGGGGGTCGCGCGGACGTCGAGGGCGGCATCGTTCCGTGAACCGAACGTTCCGCGGATGGAACGCTAGGGTGGGCGCACGGCACCCGTCAACAGCCGGGCCGCGCAGGGACGAAAGGGAGGGCCGCGATGCAGCTCAACGAGCAGGTGGGCCGGCGGCTGCGGCGGCTGCGCGAGGACAGCGCGCTGTCGCTGTCGGAACTGGCCCGCCGCGCAGGCCTGGGCAAGGCCACGCTCTCGGAGCTGGAGGCCGGCCGGCGCAACCCGACGCTGGAGACCCTCTACGCGGTGACGACCGCCCTCGGCGTCCCGCTGAGCACCGCCCTCACCGGCGCCGCCGCCCCGTCCCCCTCCTTCGACGCCCCCGGCACGGCCGCCGGCCCGCCGACCGACGGGGACGCGGTGACGGCCGCGCTGCTCGAACGGCACGAGGCGGCGGACGCGGTCACGGAGGTCTTCCGGGTGCGGATCAGGCCCGGCGCGGTCCAGCGCTCCGCGGCGCACCTGCCCGGCACCGTCGAACACCTCTACGTCATCTCCGGTACCGCGCGCGTCGGCGATCCCGCGGCCCCGCTGACCGCCGGCCCGGGCGAGCACGCGCGCTGGGCGGCCGATGTCCCGCACGTGTACGAGGCGCCGAACGGCGAGGTGGAGGGCGTGCTCTTCATCCGCTACCGCCCCCCGGCCTGATCCCGCGACGGCACCACGACCCGCCGTCGGGCAGGGCCCCGGAGTCGGAGGGCACGGCGGCAGCGAGTACCGTCGCAGTGTGCTTCGTGTTCTGCTGACCCGCCGCTGGATCCTCCTGTCGGTGCTCTTCGTCGCGCTGGTCCTGGTGATGTACCGGCTCGGCCTGTGGCAGTTCCACCGCTGGCAGCAGACCAAGCGCGACAACCACCGGATCTCGCGGGCTGTGCACGCCGAACCGGTCGGCATCGAGACGCTCACCGCCCCCGGCAGAACGGTGCCGGAGTCCGAACGCTACCGGCCGGTCACGGTCACCGGCACCTACGACGCCGCGCACCAGTTCGTGGTGCGCCGCCGCACCAGCAACGACGGCGACATCGGATACTTCCTGGTGACCCCGCTGGTCACCGCGGACCACCACGAGGTGCTGGTCAACCGCGGCTGGGTCGCCCCCAGCCAGACCGACGACGCGGCCTTCCCGCCGGTGCCGAAGACCCCGTCGGGCACCGTCACCCTCCCCGGCCGGCTGATGCCGGACGAGACCTCGAAGATGAGCGGCATCCGGGACGTCTCCGGGCTGCCGCCCCGCCAGTACATGCTGATCAACAGCCGCCAGCAGGCGAAGAACCTGCCGGAGCCGGTGGTCGGCGGCTACCTGGAGCTGGTGTCGTCCCGCCCGCCGCTGACGAAGGCGGACTCGGCGCAGCTGGTCGCCGGCCCGGACAGCGACAACCAGACGGGCAGCGACGAGGCCATCGTCGGCAAGGGCGTCCACCTGCCGTACGCGATCCAGTGGTGGCTGTTCGCCGTGATGGTGCCGGCCGGCTGGGTCGTCCTCCTGCGCCAGGACCTCAAGGACCGGCGCAAGAAGGCGGCGGCGCAGGCCGAGGCCGCGGGCGGGGCCGTTCCGGCGGAGCCGACCGTCCGCCAGGGCTAGGGTCTGTCCGGCGGATCTTGCCGGACAGGCCCCGAGCCACTCCCGGCCCGCCGGCACGGGGGGGGGCGCCGCAGGTCACGGCGGGCACGCCCGCTCCCGCGCCCTTACGGTGGACACGTGGACACAAGCCGCCGGCCGGACACCGACGAGCCCTCGGCTCGGCGGGAGGACACCGCACCGGACCCCGCGCACTCAGGCGCGCACGACGCCACACCGGACCTCCCGCACCCCGCTGCACGGGTGGTCCACGGCATCGTCGGCGGCGTCCTGGTCATGGTCGGTGTGGTGCTGCTCGTGCTGCCCGGGCCGGGCCTGCTGCTGGTGCTGGCCGGCCTGATCCTGCTCTCCCACGCCGTCCCCGCGGTCGCCCACCTGGTGGAGCCGGTTCGTCGGCAGGCCCTCCAGGCGGCCGAGGCCAGCGTGTCGGCGTGGTGGCGCATCGCCGGCACCGTCGCGGCGGGCCTGGCGCTCGTCGGTGCCGGACTCGTCTGGGGCCTGCGGTTGCTGCCCTGGCTGCCGTTCCTCGGCTGGAGCACCGGGGCCAGCCTCATCCTGTCCGGCTGCGTGGTCTTCGCCCTGATGATCTGGAGCTACCGCCGGATGCGCGGCAGCGGGCACTGACCCGGATCCGCGGCTCCTCTCCTCCCTCCGGTGGGTTTCTGCGCCCGACGGCCCTCACGCTCCGTGACACAAACGGTATGGTCGATTTTCGGAACGGCGGCTACGGCGCGACATCACCGGCCGGTTCGGGGAGCCTGACGCGTTCTGCCAGTGCCAGCACGGAACGCAATTGGTGGGCGACCTGGTCGGCGACGGGAACGGGTCTCACCTGGAAGCTGTCTGCATATGCATCGCACCAGCGCACCAACAGCGCGTCGAGGGCTTCGGCCGCGGATTCCGCCCGCGGCACTCCCTCCCGGGCCGGTATTCCGACCAGGCGGGCGAGCATACCGACGACGTTCAACGGAAGCCGGCGGGCGAACAATTCCAGGCTGGCCGCGCGGGCGGAGGTGAGGCCGGGCACGGGCGTGAATGCGGGATTCCGGGGATCCCAGGTGTCGGCGAGGGCGTAGGAGATCGCCAGGTTCTCCTCCACCGAACTGCGCAGCGCCGTTGCCTCCGCGTCCGCTCCGAGAGGCGGGAGAATATCCCTCACTTTGTCGAGGTGGGCGGTGAGTTCGCGGCTGAGGGATCTCAGCAGCTCTGCGGCCTCCCGCAGTGCCGCTTCCGGTTCGGGGTGCTCGGCGGCGGCGGACAGTCGGTCGCTGGCGAAGACGGGGACCTCGACGATCGCCGTCGTCCCGCCGTGCGCGTGCGGGGCCAGCCAGGTCGAGCGGTGCGCGTCCTCGGAGAAGACCGTGGGGCGTTCGGGGGCGCCGGGCGGCGGCAGCAGATAGATCCCGGGGCCGGGGGTGGGCCAGTAGCCGGCGTCCATGGTGGCGGTCTCCACGGGAAGCCGCGCCGCCCGGGCGGAGTCGGCGAACACCTCGGCGAACCCGTCTACCGGCCTGGTCAGCAACGTGTACGTGCCGCCCACGTCGGTGGAGTGGAGGGAGACCTGGAGAGCGGGTCGGTATCGCTCGACGACCTGGAGCAGAGCCTGCGACTCCGGCAGCGGAGCCGCACCGGCCACGGAGGGCGCCCACTCGGGCTGCTCGCGAACCCGCGGGCGGTAGAAGCCGCGGTAGTAGGCGGTCAGCGTCGTCGCGTCACGGCCGTTCAAGTGCGCGCCGTCCGGGTCGAGACACAGCAGCAGGTGCCAGGTGGTGTCGCCGGCCAGGGCCCCCTGGGCGGTCAGGTGATCGGCGAGTGCGCGGAGCGTCGCCCCGCCCACGGGCTCGTTCGGGTGGGCGCCGGCCACGACCAGGACATGGCGGTGGCCCGCGCCGATCGTCAGCACGTGCAGCGGCCGGCCCTGCCGGGAATGGCCGACGACGGAAAGCCGGCACCGGTCCTTGTGGTTGGTCACGAGGTGTTCGGCGAATCCGAGAACGTCATCCGGAGCCGGATACCTGCCCGAGGGTGCCGTTTCCTGGTGATGCGGCATATGCCGTGCGCCTGGCTGCAACAGTTCCACTCCTCCGCTCCCGCGAATAGCCGGGGGCGGCCACCGCGAGATGACCGCCCCCTCGTCAAAAGACGTGGTTCCGCCTGGGGTTCAGGCGCCGCCATTGCCACCGCTTTCGCCGGTGGTCTGCTTCTTGTCCAGCGGGCGGATCGTCAGTTTGAGCATGCCTCGCATCTCCCTCTATCGCTGGGGCGGATGGGCCCGAAGTGGCACCGGAAGCAGTACGCCATACGTCGCTGAGGGTGTCAACCGGCACTCGGTCCAGGCGCCGGGCCGACAACTCGGCCGTCAACTCGCCCTGCCCTGTACATTGATGGCCATTGGCCGGCTGCGGACCGGAAAGGGGAATTCATGCTTCCTGTTGTGAAACCCGAGCACAAGCCCTACGTCACCGCCGGCGGAAACATTCGGATCGGAAGCGTGATCTACGGCAGCGGCGCCGAGATCGTCGATCCGCCGGGCTGGCTGTGGCCCCTGCTGAACGCGGCCGACGGCACCCGCACGCCCGAACAGATCGTCGCCGCCGTCCGGGACGAGGTGCCCTCCGCGCCGCCCGCCGAGATCCTCTCCGCGCTCGGCCAACTCCGCGAGGCCGGCTACCTGGAGGACGCCTCCGCCACGCCGGCGGGCTTCACCGAGCAGGAGCGGGAACGCTACAGCCGGGGTGTGTCCCTGCTGCGCTGGATGGATCGCAGCCCCGTCGACACCTCGTGGCGGTTGCAGGAGCGGCTGCGCGACAGCGGCGTTCTCCTGATCGGCCTCGGCGGCACCGGCGGGGCCGCCGCCCACGCCCTGGCCGCCTCGGGCGTGGGCCGTCTGCACTGCGTGGACCCGGACACCGTGGAGCTGTCCAACCTCAACCGCCAGCCGTACCGTGAGAGCGACGTGGGCCGGCCCAAGGCCGCTGCGCTGGCCCGGGATCTGCGGCAGCGCAACTCCACGGTGCGGATCACCGCCGAACAGCGGCTCGTCTCCGGGCCAGAAGACCTGGCCGAGCTGATCGGAGGCCCCGACGGACCTTTCCACCTGCTGCTGTTGTGCGCGGACCAGCCGTCGGAGATCCGTCGCTGGGCCAACACGGCCTGCCTCGCCGTCGGGCTGCCGTGGGTCGACGGCGGCTACCGGGGGCCGCTGGCGACCGCGGGAGTGCACCGGCCGGGCCGCGGCGCGTGCTGGGAGTGCCAGCGCATGGGCGAGGCCGAGCGGCGGGATCTGGACCTGCCCGAGGGGGCGGACGAGTCGGTCGCCTCCCCCAGGATGGAGTGGAGCCCGGCGAACGCGATCACGGCCGGCCTCTCCGGCCTCCTCGTCGCCCACGCCGCCGTCGCCCTGCTGACCGGCGCTCCCCGTCTGGCCCCGGGGTTCCGCTACGGCCTGAACCTGATGGCGCCGGACGACCCGGTCTACACGGCCTTCCCGCGCCGCGCCGACTGCCCGGCCTGCGGCTCCGGCGACGCCGTCACGTCTGAGGGACGGCCGGCATGACGGAGTCGGCGCAGTCGGCCGAACCGGCGCGGGCCGGGTCCGCACCCGCACCGTCCGAGCCCGCACCCGAGCCCGCACCGTCCGAACGCGCACCCGAGCCCGCACCGTCCCAACCCGCACCCGCACCGTCCGGGGCCGCGGAGGCCGGCCTCCCGCCCCTGCGGGCCGACAGCCGCATCGTCCTGCACCCGCTGGCCTCACGCCACGACCGCGACGAGTGGATCACCGGGCGGATGGAGACGGGCGTCTTCGCGGCCCTGTCCGACGCGGCCCACCAGGTGGTGCTGCTGTTCGGCCGCGGTCTGGGCCCCGCCGAGGTGCGGGCAGAACTCCTCGCGTGCCACGGCGAGGAGATCGAGCTGGAGGAGCTGTCGGCGTTCGTCGAGGGCCTCGCCGAACTCGGCTTCGTCGCCTCGGTCGACGGCCACCCGCTGCCCACGCCCCTCCCCCGGCCGACCTTCCCGTGGCTCACACCCGCCCGGGCGCGCTGGACGTTGAGCCCGTTCCTGCCGTGGACGCTGCTCGCGCTGCTGGCCGCCGCCACGGGAACGCTGCTGGTACGCCCCGGGCTGACACCCGGCTACCGCGACCTGCTCGTCAGCTCCTCCAGCAGCGTCAACCTCGTCGCCATGTTCGCCGCCGGGTGGACGATCCTGCTCCTGCACGAGACGGCGCACCTGCTGGTGGCCCGCGCGACCGGCGTGCCGGCCCGCATGTCGCTGGGCACCCGCCTGCAGTTCCTCGTGGCGCAGACCGACATCAGCGGCATCGAGCTCGCCGCCAGGCGCCACCGGATGACCGCCTACCTGGCCGGGCTCGCCGTCAACCTCACCGTGGTCTGCCTGGCCGTCCTCGCCCGGGCGGCCGTGCCGGCGGGCTCGGCCGCGGCGGACGTGCTGGGCGTCGCCGCGACGATGGCGGTCCTGCCGATCCCCTTCGAGCTGATGGTCTTCATGCGCACGGACGTCTACTTCGTCCTCCAGGACCTCTCCGGCTGCCGCGACCTGCACGGCCAGGGCCGCGCCTACGCCCGCTACCGGGCCCGCCGGGCGACCGCCTTCGCACGGCGCTCCGTTCCCGGTCCGGACCCGAGCGCGGACCTGCCCGAGCACGAGCGGCGGGCCGTGCGCTGGTACACCGTCGTCCTGGTGGCCGGCAGCGCCGCGTGCCTGGCCGCGTTCGCCGGCATCACGCTCCCGGCCGACCTGACGATGCTGGTGCGCGCCGCCCGGCGTGCCGCGGCCGGGAACTCCCCCGCCCGGCGGGCGGACGGCGCGGTCGTCCTCCTCGTACTCGGCGGCGCCCAACTGCTCTGGTTGCGCACGAAGCTTGCCGACCGCCGCAAACGGCGCTCCCCCGAACGCGGGTGAACCGGGGCCGGACGGCGGCGGGTCGGAGCGCCGCCGGCCTCGGCTGAGGCAGCCGCAGGGATTGACACCGTGTCAGCCGGGGCCTACCTTGCGTGTCGCACGGCCGGATTGAAACGTTTAAACGATCCCGCCTCCCCGGCGGCCTGACCCCGGAGCGCACATGGACCGAAGCCGTCGCCCTCTCCATCGTCCCGCCCGGCGGGGCCCGTTCGGCACCCTGCTCGTCCTGGGGCTGGCCTTCCTCATGGCCGCCCTGGCCCAACCGGCGGCCTTCGCGCACCCGTCCCGCGCCGCGGCCGGTCCGCTCGCCGACTGGCACGGCTACGTGGAGACGCCGACGCGCGCCGACGTGTGCGCGACGTCAGTGGTGAGCGCGTCGGGCGCCGTGAACGGGGCCGAGGGCCTGCTGTGCGGCGGCCGCGGTCGGGCGACGCTGACGCTCACCCCCGGCGGCACGCCTCCGGTCCTGGTGCTGGACTACGGGCAGGAGGTCGGCGGCGTGCCCTTCTTCTCGGTGGCCGCCGAGAGCGGATCCCCGACCCTCGGGGTGGCGTACAGCGAGGGAGCGCAGTACGTCGGCCCGTCCGGGGACGTGACGGCGCCCTGGGCGGACGGCGACCCCTCGCGCGCGGACTCCTACCAGGTCACCGGTCCCGGTACGATCACCAACCGCTACGTCCAGGGCGGCGAGCGCTACGAGCGGCTCACGCTGACCTCCCCGGGAACCCTGACCCTGTCCGCGACAGGCGTCCACTACATCGCCGACCGCACCCAGGCGGCGGACTACGCCGGGTACTTCCTGTCCAGCTCGGACGAGCTGAACAGGATCTGGTACTCCGGCGCCTACACCCTCCAGGCCGACTCCGTCCCCGCCCACACCCTCCCGGGCAGCTGGACAGCCGGCGGGGGCGGGCTCGACGCGGGCGGCTCGACGATCAACGGCGGCGCGGGCGTGCTCGACCAGGGCACCTCCTGGGGCGACTACACCAGCACCTTCCGCGCCCGGGTCCTGCACAACCAGGCCGGCTGGCTGGTGCGGGCGCGCAGCGCGCAGGACGGCTACCTGTTCATCCTCGACGACAGCAGCGACACCGTCGGCGCGCCGGACACCCTCCAGGAACTCGACGTCCACGACGGGGACTACACCCTGCTGGGCAGTGTCGCCCTGCCCTCCCCCCTCGCCGAGGGCAGCGCGCACACCGTGGCGACGACCGTGGCGGGCGGGACGATCAGCGTGTCCCTGGACGGCGTGCCGGTGGCGTCGGTGGACACCGGCTCCCTGCCCGATGGCGCCGTGGCGTATCCGACCGGCACGGTCGGCTTCCGCGAATACGACGGCGAGGAGGCGCAGTTCAGCGACCTGAGCGTCGTCGGCACCTCCGGTACACGGCTGTTCGGCGACGCCCTGACCTCCGCGTCGAGCATCTCGCGCTTCACCCCGCCGGGTTCCAACGTGCTCCCGTCCGTGCTGGACGGGGCACGACGGGACCGGGCGATCTGGTCCGGCGACCTCAACACCGAGGGCCTCACCGACTTCTACTCGATCGACGATCCGGCGTACATCAAGGACTCCCTCCTGCTGCTGGGGAGCCACCAGTTGTCGAGCGGTTTCGTCACCGGCGCCCTCCACCCGGCCACCGTCCCCCGCATCGGCCCGCCGATCCCGGGCACGACCGGCCTGTACTCGGCGACGTACTCCATGTACTTCGTGACGGCGCTGGCGAGCTACTACCTCTACACCGGGGACACCGCGTTCGTGCGGCAGGAGTGGCCGATCGTGCAGCGCGAACTGGACTGGAACGCCCGGCAGGTGGACGCCGACGGGCTGTTCGCCACGACCGCCGGCGTCGACGGGGCCGACTGGGACTTCTACGACGGCGACAAGGGCGGCGAGGTCTCGGCGTACAACATGATCTACTACAAGACGCTGCTCGACGGCGCCGCGCTGGCCACCGCGGCCGGCGAGACGGGCGCGGCGGCCGACTGCTCAGCGCGGGCGGTGGCGCTGCGCACGGCGATCAACAGCCGCCTGTTCGACTCCGCCACGGGCCTGTACCGGATCAGCGACACCGAGACCACCGGGACGGCGCAGGACGCGAACGCCCTGGCCGTCCTGTACGGGGTCGCGCCGGCGGCGCGCACGGCCGGCATCCTCGCGGCGCTCAAGTCGGCGCTGTGGACCACTCCTTACGGCCCGCTGCCGTTCTCGGCCGACACCGGCAACCGTGACCTGGTCAGCCCGTTCGTCAGCGGCTTCGAGCTCCAGGCGCGGCTGGCCGCAGGGGACACCGGCAACGCCCAGGCGCTCCTGGACACCGAGTGGGGCCACATGATCGCGCCCGGCGCGGACGCGACCGGAACCCTGTGGGAGAACGTCTCCGGCGCCGACGGCACGCCCGGCCTCGGCTCCCAGACCAGCCTGGCGCACGGCTGGTCCACCGCCCCGACCTCCGCGCTCTCCGCCTACGTGCTCGGCGTCCGCCCGGACACCGCCGGCTACCGGACCTGGACCGTCCAGCCGCAGCCCGGCAGCCTCGGCTGGGCGGAGGGCCGCATACCCACCCCGCACGGACCGATCACGGTGCGCTGGTCCCGCTCGCACGGGCGCTTCACGCTCACCGTGACCGTCCCCCGGGGCACCAGCGGCACCGTCACCGTGCCCGTCACCGGGGCCGTCACCG
>Ga0164242_10003448_pt1 | contig 18062 bp, 17 predicted proteins | sample OricomgcompostMG_FD_108783 | JGI IMG/M metagenome (GOLD analysis project Ga0164242, IMG submission 108783) | Miracle-Growth compost microbial communities from Emeryville, California, USA - Original compost - Miracle growth compost (MG) ... | reverse complement strand
TTGGAAACACACAGCGCAACCGCCGGCACACCGCGGTGGCGCGCATAGTCCAGCACCAGATTCTCGGCCTCGACGCGCGAGCGGATGTAGTCACCGCCCCGGTCGAGCCAGTTGAACGGCTCGCCCTCGGTAGCGGCGCTCGGGTGTCCACGACGCAGTGGTAGCCGTCGTCGCTGCCGTCCATGGCGTCACGGACCGACCCCAAAAATCTACTGGCGCCCATGACCAGCTAGGCGCGACCAGTCACCGTCTGCCCTCGTCTGCCAGTCCGCTGTGATCCCGGGCTCCCAACTCAGGCCTACCGCTGACGATCGTCCGGCAGGATGAGGATCTCGTTCGATATCAGCCGATACGGGTTCCGGGGGTGAATTTTATGGGCAGCTCCCGCACCGCGTAGACCTCGCCGGCATCCTCGAAGAATCTTGGCTCGCCCGCGAGTTCGAAGTCGGGTAGCCGTTCCAGTATCTGACTTAGCATGACCTCGAACATCATCTTGGCGTAGTGCGAGCCCAGGCAGCGGTGCATCCCCACCCCGAATGCCATCTGCTTCTTGGCATTCGTGCGCGATAGGTCCAGTGTCTCGGGGTCTTCGAACATGGCAGGATCGCGGTTGGCGGCCGCCCACATCAGGATCGCCCGGTCCCCCTTGCACAGCGACTGTCCGTGGAATTCCGTGTCACGGGAGACGGTGCGGGCCAATCCGAGGGTGGGAGTGTAGAGCCGAAGCAGTTCGTCCGTGCCCTTCTTGATCAGGCTCAGGTCGGCGATGAAGCGTTGACGCAGTTCGGTGTCCTGGCACAAGCGCAACAGCACATTGCCGGTAAACCCGCTGGTGGTATCCATGCCGCCCAGCATCATCAACACCGTGTACATGGTGATCTGGCCGTCGTCGAGCGGTTCGCCGTTCAGTGTGCCCCGCAGGATGTCACTGAACAATTCGTCGCCGAGGCCTTCGGCGCGCCGCTGTTCCATGTGTTTGACGATCTCACCGAACATCTCCATCCCGGCCACACCGGCTTTTTCCGGGTCGTGGGAACGGTCGTGCACGGTGGTGTGTACCCAGTTCACCCATTCCATGGCCCGGCCTTCATCGAAGTCCAGCAACCGCAGGATCAATCGCGCTGGCAGCGGTGTAGTCAGCTCCCCCACTACGTCGCACTGACCGCGTTCGATGAAGGCGTCGATCGCCTCGGTGGTCATCTCGATGGCGGCAGCCCGGAACCGCTCCGCCGACCCCGGGGAGAACCGCCGCAACGTCGCCTCACGCAACTCCTGGGTCTCCGGCGGGTCGGATTCGATCGGGAGAATCGGCAACGGCAGCTCACTAGCCGGCACACCCACCGAAGGATACGAGTTGAACAGGGCATCGTCGCGGGCTGCTTCGAAGACCGACGCATAGTCCGTCAATGCCCAAAAGCCGCCATAGTGGGGCGAATACGCGACCGGACAACCTGATTCCCGCATCTGACGAAATGCTCCGTGCGGATCCTCCCGGAATTCGGCCGAATGATGGTCGAGGTCGACCTCGGCACGCCGCTGCGGTTCGGTACGGGTGTCGGTCATTGACTACTCCTTAAGTTGTTCTCCGTGAAGCCAGCGGCACCACTGTCCTTGTGACACGCAGCGGCCAAGGTCGATATCGATTCGGGCACACCACTATCAACGCAGAGACATAGGCGATGCTCAATAGTCACACGCAAAATCCTCTCACCGCGTCACCACCACAGCGAACGCCTCACACCGCGCCGTAGGCGACAGCGATCGATTAGATGTAGTGTACACAACAGATTATGGACGAATGTCGTGTCGGTCAAGACGGTTGTCCTGAACAGCCGGCAGCTGATGGGATATCCCTTATGACCATGCACAGCGGCACCGCGCGGGCGGCGCGCTGGGGCGCCGATCTGCCCGTCGACGAGGAGCAGGCACGTGAACGGCTGCTCCAGGCCGCCGAGACCTGTTACGGCAGACACGGTCCCAGCCGCACAAAGATGACGCATATTGCTCAGGAGGCTGGAGTACACCGCACCACGGTCTACAGCTACTTCCCAAACCGCGATGCCGTCCTCGCCGCATGCTTTGTGCGTGCGGTCGCCGGCGTCATCGCCGCGGCGGACCCGTGCTTCGACTCCGACGAGCCATTCTCCGAGCGGTTAGTCAAGGCCTTGCTGGTAGGACTGGAGGCAGCGCGCAACTCTCCGGCTATGAAGATGCTCATCGCTGGGGATGAATTGGCGCGGACCCATCGCGCCGCCGAGGCCTCGGAAATTTGGCGTGAAGATTTACGCGCAAGCCTCGGCCAACGTTTTGCCGAAGCTGCCGCAAAAGGCGAAGTCCGCGATGACGTCCCGCCAGAAACGCTGGCGCACTGGGCGACCCGCATCTGCTTTAGCCTCATCGCCGATCCGGGCAAACCGGAGCACGGCGGCGACGAAGGGCTGCTTCGCGCTTTTCTGCCCGCCGCCCTGGCCCCACCTGCACACTGACGGACTCCTCCCCGGCCTTCGTACCGGGCGATCGCGCGCGTCGCCGTGTTCTGAAGAGGGGCGACGCGGCCTCTCAGCCGCGTCGCCCGCAGTCGCGGTTAGTGAGAGGTCAAAGCTGGTGAGTCCGCCTGCACGCGCGGATAGTTCAGCATCCGTCGGGCGTTGCCTTCCACGATCAACGCGCATTCGCCGTCTGGCACGTCGGCGAGCACCTCGGCAGCGCGTTTGCGTGAGTTCGGCCAGTTGGAATCGCTGTGCGGGAAGTCGATCTCAAGCGTGATCCGGTCGATGCCGATGCTGTGGCGGTTCGCCAGACCATGCTCGTCGTCGATGAAGCAGCCCCAGAAGTGCTTGCGAAACAAGTCCGAAGGGCGGGTGTCGAAGTCGATGTTCTGGTAGTAGCGGTGCCGCTCCCACACGTAGTCGGCGCGTTCAAGAATGTAGGGCACCCAGCCGATCCCACCCTCGGCCAGCGAGATCTGCAGATCCGGGTACTGCTGTAGCTTCCCGGAGAACAGCAGATCGACCGTGGTCCACATCAGGTTTGTCGAGAACAGCGTGGTAGCGACCGCGAACGGCGCGTCAATGACGGGCGTCTGCCCAGGAACTGGCTTCATCGAGGAGAACGAGAATCCCGGCACGTAGGAACCGGAGCCGAAGTGCAGTGACACGGGCATCTTCGTCTCCGAGCACACCCGCCACAGGCCGTCCCAGTGATCGGAGTGGAACGACGGCAGGCCCAGCGGCACCGGGCTATCGGGGAACGAAACCGTGCGCGCCCCCTTGGCAGCCGCCCGCTCGGCTTCAGCGATCGTCGCGTCGATATCCCACACCGGCAGAATTGCCAGCGGCACATACCGCTCGGGGGCGGTCGCACACCATTCGTCAATGTAGAAATCGTTCCAGGCCTTAACGCACAGCAGTGCCAATTCCTTGTCGTCGGCGCGGATGAATGTGCCGCCGGCGAAGCCGGGAAACGATGGGAAACACAACGCGGCCTGCACCCCGTCGAGGTCCATATCCGCCACTCGGGCGACTGGGTCATAGCAGCCGGGGATCATGTCCTCGTAACGGACCGGATCCATTCCCCACTCCTCCGGCGGTTTGCCCGCCACCGCGTTCAGGCCGATAGTCGGGAAAATCTGGCCATCATAAGACCACAGATGTTTGCCGTCCTGCTCGACGATCCGTGGGCCGGCCTCACGGAACTTCTCCGGTAGTCGGTCCTGCCAAACGCGTGGGTGCTCCACAAGGTGGTCATCCACCGACACGATCTGGTGGTCATCTCGAAGTGGCATGGTGTCTCCCTCAATCAATGCTTCCAAATCTGACGCTCCGTCTCATTTTCTGACGGTCTGTCTCACTGAAGATATATGATGGTGGTCACAAAGGTCCAGCCCTCGAAGGGAGGGGCGCGCCTGCAACGGCTGCCGGATCGGCGAACGACCATGCCCCGGGAAAGCCGACCAAGACGACCACGACCTGCTCACCTCCGGCGAGGCCGGCGAGCGGCAGCGTCTCGGGATCGCAGCCGCCGCTGCCAATCGCAAACGGCTGCAGATTTCGGGTACGCCTGCCGATGTCGAGGCGGCTCGCGCGCGGCTGGCGGCGCTGCGTACCGCGGCCGAGCGCAACGCGGCCCAGCCATCAACGACGCGAACTCCGAGAAATTCGTCGGCTATGCCGGGAAAGCGAAGCGCAATCTGCCCGGCCCTGCGGGAAACTGACCCGTGGATGACCCGTTACGCCCGGCTGTGTTGCCGATCCCGACGCCGACTCCCTTCAGTCTCACCAACATTGGCGTCTAAAACAGCCGCGCCAGAATGTCGTGACGAGGTGTGAGTCGGCTAGTGCATCAGCTGGGTCAAGATCTCGGCGTTGCTGCGAATTGCGGCTTCAGCTGAGATCGGCACATCGGCAGTGTTGACTAGGAGCCAGCTGCGTTCAAGCATCGCCATCACCGTCATACCCAGCGAGACCGGCGAACTCAAGTCAGCGCTGCTGCGCGCCACAATGTATTCGCCGAGGGTTCGGGCAGCACGCTTATGCAGCCGTGACACCGTCGCCGCGAACTCAGTGTCGTCCGGTAGGTCGCCGATCGAGCGCGCGACGAACGCGCCGTTACGCTCCAGGTAGTCGAAGTAGCCGCGGACCCATTGCAAGACGTCCGTGATCGCGGGGGATCCGTCCAACTTGTCGAAAGCCTCGATAACGATCAGCGATTCACGGTAGGTTTCGGTGCCGAGTTCGATGAACAGCTGCTGTTTGTCACGAAAATAGTAGTATAAATTGGCACGGGTCACGTGCAAGCCCGCTGCGATGTCCTTCACGCTGGTGCCGCTGTAGCCTTTGCGAGCGAACGCTGCCCGCGCCGCCTCCAAGATCGCCCGGCGTGTCACCGCTGACTTGGCGGTCGTCATGGCGCCGGCCGCTGCACACACAGCCCCGTCACGCCTGGGCCGCGGCCTGTTGTGGATAGAAGCTGCGCGCCCAACGGCGTAACTGCTTGAAGCCGGCCGCCTCCGACGGCGCCAGCGCCGGCTGGTCCATGTACTTTTGGTGGTCCCAAATCTTGATGTCGTCAGGCAGTGCCGCCTTCGCCGCCCGCAGCCGTTCGTCATAGTCGGCACCCTCGGAGATCCAATAGGTCGCGAAGATGTCCGAGGTGGTCTCGTCGACCGGCGTGGCGCAGATCGCGATGATCCGCACCCCGTCTTTGGTTTGCTCGCCGTTGAAGCTGACCCCCAGCCCCGACCAATGGATTTCGATGGTGTTGACGCTGTCGCCGGGACGGTCCACACCGTCGGCCCACCGCTTGCCGAAGCCGACCTTGGCGTGCCAGGTCGACGCATCAGTGTGCTCGGACAGCACCACCGGGCTGATAGGGGTGCGGTGCACGAACCGAAAATGATGCGGATCAACGGCATTCTCGGCAATCACCTGCGGATGCACATGAATACCGCGGTAGACCTCCTGCTCGTCGACTCCAAGCCTGCTGTAGCGCTGACTGCGGATGTGCTCACCAAGCACATCGAGAGCCGCCGGTATCTGCCACAGGGGATCGCGGCGTTCGACGTCATGCCAGACGTAGATGCATTCGTTTAGTTCGGCCACCGGATAGGAACGCATTCGGCGGCCCCGGTTGGGCCGGTCTTCGTACGGGATACGAACGTTGCGACCCTGCCCACTCCACACCCAGCCGTGGAACGGGCACTGGATACCGCCCTCGACGACGCAGCCGCCGACGGACAGGTTCGCCCCCAGGTGCTGACAATGTGCGTCGAGAACGTTAACCGTCCCATCGAGGTCGCGAAACGCGACCATCTCCGTGCCGAAGTAGTTCAGCGGCTTGACATCGCCGACGGTGAGATCCGTGCTCCAGGCAACCTGGAACCAACCGGTCGGCTGCATGCTGGGAAGTCCCGTCATCACCGTGCTTTTCCCTTTCCCGGAGCGGATGCCCCGATACTTACATCTTTTGACACGGTTGTCAAAAACTGGAGTAGCGAGTGCCCCCCCGGCCCGCGCAGGCGTCTTAGACCCGTCACGCCGAAGCCGAGGTCCGGCCCGGTCGCCCGTGTTCCCCCAATCCGGTATTTTCTGATTCTGTTGAGCCAACTACGCAGTGCGCGTGCTGTAGTAACCTGCGGCCAAGCCCGCGGAAACCCCGTTCGACCGACGGGAGAGAGCTGGTGAACAAGATGGTCGACCGCTCGTTGACCGAGCCGGCACCGACGTTCGTCGAGCGCGGCTTCCCCCATGAGGCCTTCCCGAGCCGCTGGTTTCAGGTGGGATGGTCGCACGAATTCGCGCCGGGCGACGTCACCGCCGCGCGCCACTTCGGCGCAGACCTGGCGCTGTATCGAGCCGCGGCCAGCGGTGACGTCCCCGATCGCATAGCGGCTTTCGGCGCGTACTGCCCGCACATGGGAGCCCTCCTCGGCTCTGGAGAAGTGGCCGCTGCCGAACCGGACGCCCTGGCCAAGTCGATCACCGCGGCCAACCCGGCCGAGGTGTGCAGCCGGACCGCCGACCGTCGCAGCTGGGAGAACCAACGTTGTAGGCCGGATCCGATCTCGGTGGGTTACGAAGCCACCTACACTCACCAGTTCCGTAAGCGGTCGCAACAGTTCGATCCCGCGACATCACCGACAGCGGGGCCGAAGACACGAGATGTCGGGGTTCTCGGCGGACAGTCAGCTTTGCGGAGCTGACCATATGGAAGAGATCTGCAGCGAATGCGACTTTGACGAATCGGCGGCGTTGCCGGGAGAGGTCGCCGCTGCCTTGCCGCCACTGGCGAAGGCCGTCGCCGCCAGTATCCGCTCCATCCCTGACGATATGGTCCGGCACCGCCCCGCGCCCGACATATGGTCACCGGTGGAGTACCTCGGGCATCTGCGGGAATCGATGGCATTTCACCGCTGGCTCATCGAAAGGGCACTTGCTGAGGACAATCCGCTGATACCAACGGTGGATCCCGACGAATCGGTCACCCAAGCCGGCTACCGCTCGGTCGACACCGACGAGTTGATCGGTCAGTTCGATCGGCGAATACGGCGACTCTGCACACTGCTGACGACGCTGGACGACAAGCTAATTCATCGAACGCTCAAACTGGACGGACGACAAATCCCCGCAGCTCTCGTCGCCCGCAGTGCGTGGCATGAATGTCACCACCACCACGTTGACATCCGCCGGCTCCGCGACCTCTAACCCGCCAACCCGGCCCAACACCACCAGTCCCCCAGGATGCGCAGCCAACGCTGATCGTCGATCTGATGCGTACCATCGCGGACAACGGTCCGGCCCACGTCGAGCCCCCGAAGACGGCGGAGACGAACGAGTGCTACCGGCCTTCCTCATCACTTCCATCGGCCAGGACCGCCGTCGTTGATCGACCAACTCCTTCTTGGGCGTGTGGCAACAGACGCTGCGTGGGCGCCGCGTCAACTTGGTTATGTTCCTGAAGCAGACTGACGCACAACGGGACTGGGCGTTGGCCAGCTGGTGCGGTCAGCCTTCTTCGAGAGTCAGGGCGCCCTCCGGGCAGGCCGCTACGCCGTCCTGAGTCAACTGCGCGTCCTCCGGCTTCACCTCACGCTCTTCGAGGATCGAGTAACCGCAGTCATCGATCGGGAACAACATCGGATCGACGGCGTAACACTGGGCATGCCCCACACACTTGGACCTATCGAGACGAACCTTCATGCAACCTCCTCGCTTTCAAACGCCCCAGCGCATGCTGGACCACCGGCGGGCTATGATCACATTAGACTAAATGATTAACTATTTCGGTAGCTACGCTGGGTGACCGGTTAACCAAGTTCGGTACGCGACTCTGCTAGGACTGTGACAGACGCCATGGATGACAACATTTCGACCGATGTCCGCCGATCCCCGGTGGTGGCCCTCGACGGCAACTGTGAGCTAGGCCGCGCGGCACTGGGCAACAAGGCCTACGGCATCAATCTGATGCGCGGGCTCCGACTGCCCGTGCCACCCGCCTTCTGCCTTACCACCGATGTGTGCGCACAATTCTTGGCCGGCGAGAGCCAGGCATTGGATCAGGTGTGGCCCGAGGCGCTGGCCAAGCTGCGTTGGCTGGAACGCGAAACGTCGCGTACCTACGGCCGAGGCCCGCGACCACTGCTGGTCAGCGTCCGGTCCGGGGCGGCACAGTCCATGCCGGGGATGCTCGACACCGTGCTGGACCTGGGCATCGACGACACGGTGCACCATGCGCTTGCCCACGAGGCAACACCGAAGTTCGCCGACGACACGCGCGCCAGATTCCACGACATGTACCAGCGCATTGTGCTTGCCGGTACCGGGTCCGTCGTCGTCCCCGACGATCCATACGCCCAATTACGCGCGGCGATCGAGGCGGTGTTTCGCTCGTGGAACAGCCCGCGGGCCGTGACCTATCGCGACCACCACCGACTCGGGGACAGCGGCGGCACGGCGGTGATCGTGCAAGCGATGGTTTTCGGCAACCTGGGCCGCACGTCGGGCACCGGCGTACTGTTCACTCGCAATCCGACGACCGGCGCCGATGAGCCATTCGGCGAATGGCTGGCTGGAGGACAGGGTGAGGACGTGGTGTCCGGCACTTTCGACTGCGCACCGATCAGCGCCTTACGGGAGGAGCAGCCCGCCCTCTTCGCGGAGCTGATGGCCCATGCGGAAAGCCTCGAACGGCTCGCTGGTGACGTGCAGGATATCGAATTCACAGTCGAAGAAGGTCGGCTGTGGCTGTTACAGACCCGGATCGCCAAGCGGTCCGCCCAGGCCGCGGTGCGACTGGCCCTGCGGATGCGTGATCAGGGCCTGATCGACGACACGGAGGTGCTGCGCCGCGTCGCTCCGGAGCAGATACGAATGCTGCTGAAGCCGGCACTGCAGCCCGAGATACGCTTGGCCGCGACACTTTTGGCCAAGGGGCTGCCGGCAAGTCCCGGCGTTGTCTCGGGCAAGGCGTACAGCGACGTCGACGCCGCGATCGACGCCGCCGACGACGGCGAGGATGTGATCCTGGTACGGCCATTTACCAGCCCCGATGACGTGCAGGCTATGCTGTCTGCCCGCGGAGTCGTCACCGAGGTCGGCGGCGCTACCTCACACGCTGCGGTGGTCAGCCGCGAGATCGGCCGGCCCGCGGTTGTGGGCTGCGGTGCCGGGGTGGCAGCGGCCATCGAGGGCAAGTCAATCACGGTCGACGGCGCCGAAGGCGAAGTGCGCGAGGGCGTGCTGCCGTTGGTCGTGTGGTCGGAGGAAGACAGCCCGGATCTTCGGGAACTGGCCGACATCGCACGCCGGGTCAGCCCGCTGCGCGCCCACCATGCCGGCGATTACCCCGTGCTGCCCAACGATTCCGACGTCGCGGTGCGCGACGCATTGACGGCTGGGCACACCGACGTGGTGTCCGCCAGCCCGCTCATCACCATGCTGACAGCACAACGGATGGCCAAGACGGCGCCAAAGGCGTTCACGTCATGAAGTATTGAGGATCAATCATGGATAGCTTGGACATATTGCAGGCAATTCGGCTCAAAGGCCGGGCCGCCCCCGCGGACATCGCCGCCACTCTCAACCGAGACGAAGCATCAGTAGCAGCGGCGATCAGCGAGTTCGTCGACGCGGGGATACTCGTTGGGGGCAAAGCCGTGCGACTCGCCCCGGCTGGTCGGGATCGGCTCGGCCAACTTCTCGCCGACGAACGCGGCGGCGTCGACACCGCCGCAATGTCTCACATCTACAAAGGCTTCGGCAACGTGAACGCCGAATTCAAGTCCTTGGTGTCTGACTGGCAGCTCAAAGACGGAGAGCCCAACAACCACGAGGACGCCGAGTACGACACAGCCGTGCTGGCGCGTCTTGATCACGTGCACGAGTCGGTGCTGCCGATCATCGCCTCGGCGGCCGCGCAGATCCCCCGGCTGGCCCGCTACGCCGACAAGCTATCGGCCGCCCTGCAGAAGATCAGAGCGGGCGACACCACGTGGTTGACCCGACCGATCATCGACTCGTACCACACGGTGTGGTTCGAACTGCACGAGGAATTGATCTTGGCCGCCGGTTTGACCCGGGAGGCCGAGGCCAAAGCCGGCACTGCGGAATAGCTCCGGTCACCGGACCAGTTCTGTTCGCCGTCCAGACCCAGTCGACCACAACTGTCTGTCCGGTGATGAATGTGTCGCATCGCTAGCCAACAACAAACAGTGGCGGTATGGCCTCCCAGCGCGGGCAGCCACGCAAGGTTGTGCGAACACCGCGATCGGTGTGGTCGAAGAACACTCTGATCGCAGCGTACGGCCAACCCGCGGCGCCCTGACCGCCGTCGACTGGTCTAGGCACTCCCAAGTTCGGTACGCAACCGCTTCTTGTCGATCTTCCCGCTAGCCAGCACCGGCAACTCGTCGACGGTCACCAGTCGGCGCGGCACCTTGTATCCGGCCAGCTTCTGTCGCACGTGGTTCTGAACCGCGTTGAGCGTGATGATGGCCCCGGGACGCGGTACCACGACGGCACAAACGGCTTCGCCCCAGCGATCGTCGGCGACGCCGATCACGGCGCAGGCCGCCACGCCCTCGAGCTCGCAAACCACCTCCTCGACCTCCGGCGAGTACACGTTCTCTCCCCCGGTGATGATGACGTCTTTCTTGCGGTCGACCAAGTACAGGAGACCCCGCCCGTCGAATCGGCCGATGTCTCCGGTGTGGCACCATCCGTCGCGCAGCGTCGCCAGGGTGGCGGCATAATCATCCCAGTAGCCGCGGAACATCAACTCCGAGCGGATGATGATTTCGCCGGGCTCCCCCGCCGCGACATCACGGCCGTCGTCGCCAACGATGCGGACCCGCACCCCGGGGAGCGGGAAGCCGACCGACCGCAACCGGTCGGGCGCGTCGGGATGTTCGCGGGCGTGTAGTTCCCGCGGCAACCCCGACACGATGGCTTCGGTCTGCCCGTACAGGTTGAGGAAGCCGGCACCGGGTAGTACGGCCAGCGCCCGTTCCAACGTGGTCATGCTCATCGGCGCGGCCGAATACACGACTGTGCGTACGCTGGCGGCGGCACGGGCGTCACCGAGTTCCTCGATCAGGGCCCGCAGCATCACCGGCGCGAGATGCAGCACGGTGATCTGTTCGTCTGCGAGCAATCGGATGGCTTCGGCCGCGTCGAATTGCTGCTGCAACACTACTGTTCCGCCGCGAGCGTGCAGCCCGCCGATGATGCCGATCGCACCGAAGTGAAACATCGGCATGTTGATCAGGCCCCGATCCTCGCTGCCCGAACGTAATTCGGTGTTCATCGTCAACGCCACGCGCCGCAGTTCTCGCTGACCGAGCACACAGCACTTCGACGCACCGGTGGTTCCGCTGGTGAACAGCAGGCAGGCGATGTCCTCGGGTTGCGCGACGAATGCCGGCTCGCCGGCATCCCCGCCGGCGACGAATCCTTCATAGTCGACCATGTCGGGGCGCCCGACTTCGCCGATGGACACCAGCAGCGGTGGCGACGGTAAGCACTGCACGAGTTCTGCGATCATCAGAGCGAATTCATCGGCGCAGAACACGACGGACGGCGACACCCGGCGCAACACGTCAAGCACTTCCGGCGGCGACAACCGGAAGTTGACGGTCGCCATGATAATTCCGCTCAGCTGAGTTGACGCCATCAACTCGCCGAACTCCACGCTGTTGCGGCTTAACACGGCGATGCGGTCCTGCCGTCGCACACCGGCCTTCGCCATCGCCGACACCAAACGCACCGCGCGCTCGCGCAGCGCCCCGTGAGTCACCGAGCGCTGCCCCAGCCGGTATGCGGGCACATCGGGATACCGCAGCGCGTTGTCGGTGACGATATCGCTCAGCATCTGAGCGGGCGCTACCGACTACTCAGCAACATCGATCCGGCAACCGGCCCGCCGCCGACGCCGACGGCCACCACCTCAGGCGTCTTCGGCGCCTGCCGGTCACCGCCCTCCCCCCACATCTGGACACATGCTTCGTGAAGGAACCCCATACCGTGCAATCGACCACCCGACAGTTGCCCGCCGCTGGTGTTGATCGGCAGCGAACCATCGAGTGCGATGCGTTCACCGCCCTCGATGAAGTTGCCCACCCCGCCGCGCTCACAGAACCCCATGGCCTCCAGCCACATCACCGTCAGGAAGCTGAAGCCGTCGTAGAGCTGAGCCATGTCGACATCGGCCGGCCTCAGCGCGGTGTTCTCCCACAGTGTCGCGGCCGAGTCATGGGCTGCCATCGTTGTGACGTCCGACCGTTGTTCCCAGGTGGCGCGTTCGAACATGCCCGGCCCGACCGACTCCACTGTCAGCGGGTGCCGGGGCAGGCCGTTGGCAGCATCGCGGCGCGACACGATGACCGCGGTCGCGCCATCGCAGGGGACGTCACAGTCGTAGAGGCACAGCGGCTCGGAGATCATCCGGGCGCCTAAATAGTCATCCATCGTCATCGGCTCGCGATAGATGGCGTCTGGATTAAGCCCCGCGTTACGACGCGCGTTGATGGCGATGTAGCCGAGCTGCTCGCGCGTCAACCCGAAATCGTGCATATACCGCTGGGCCGGCATGGCCAGCCAGTTCGCCGCCGAGAGCGCACCGAACGGCGCGACCCACTCCAGGTGAGGCGGCAACTTGCCGCCGGTGAACAGCACCGACGCCCGGCCACCGCCCGCCTGCTGTGCGGCCGTGGACTCCCAGACCGACCGGTAGACCACGACGTGGTTGGCCAGCCCGAGCGCGACGGCCATGCACGCCTCGATCGCGGGGCCGATCTGCCCTGCGGTCTCCATCGCCGAGACATACCAGCGACTGCGCAACCCCAGCGCATTGCGCACCTCGGTGATGGTCGCCCCGGAAAATCCCGGGTCCGGAACCCCCGGCCCTGGATAGCTGGCGATACCGTCGATGTCGTCCACGCTCAAGCCCGCATCGGAGATCGCGCGCAGGACTGCCTCCAGCGTCAGCTCCAAGCCGGTTCGGCCCAGCCGGCGACCGACCTGCGACTTGCCGGCCCCGGTCAGGACCGCCTTCCCATCAAACGGACCGCCCGTCATGACGCGGCCACCGGTGATACAACAGCTGAGACGTTGAGAATCATCGGACCTTCCAAGGGGTTACGAGCTCAAGCCGACCGCGACCGCAGTGTAGCGCCCACGACCGGTATCCCGAAAAATATTTAACGGGTTCCGTCAGAGGTAGTCAGAACACGAAGCGCGCAATGAGGTCGGCCACCGCGGCCGGTTTGTCGGATCCATCGAGCTCGACGGTGTGACGAACGGTCAGGTTCACGGTGCTGTCGTCGACCTTCGCGGCGTCGACCAACAGGGAGCGCACTCGGATCCGGCTGCCGGCGGTAACAGGCGCCAGGAACCGGACCTTGTTCAGCCCGTAGTTGATGCCCATCTTGGCGTTCTCGACGCGGTAGTTTTCCTTACTGACCCCCGGTATCAGCGACAAGGTGAGGAAGCCGTGCGCAATCGTTGCGCCATAAGGGCTTTCGGTCTTCGCGCGCTCGGTATCCACGTGGATCCACTGGTGGTCCACGGTGACGTCGGCGAATGCGTCGATACGGTTCTGGTCCACCTCCAGCCAATTCGTCACACCGAGTTCTTCTCCGATCGCCTGAACCGCTTCGTCAACGGATCCGATCACTTTCATGGCCACTCCTGTCCAACACGCCGGTTATACCGATATCTATTTAACGGTATAGACTGATCGCACCCCGCCGGGCCCCCGCCCGGCACCCGTCCGACGACCTTGGGAGACACGTGGCCGCAATGACATCCCGTGCCGCGATCGTGGGCGCTGCCCGCACCGCGATCGGCACAGCACGCAAAGGCACTCTGGCCAACCTGCCGGCTACTGAGTTGGCCAAACCGGCGGTAGCGGCTGCGGTAGCTCGCTCCGGGCTCGACGCCGCAGAGTTCGACGACTTCATCTTGGCCGAGAGCCTGCAGGGTGGTGGCGACAGCGCTCGCTATGTTGCGGTGGATCTGGGCCTTACCGAAATCCCGGGCATGGCCGTCAACCGGCAGTGCGCTTCCAGCCTCTCGGCGATCGCGGTCGGCGCCGGACAGATCGCGGCGGGCATGAGTCAGGCCATCCTGGCCGGCGGGATGGAGTCGTGCTCGACCGCGCCGCTGCTGCGTAAACGCAAGCCGTTCACCTCCGGTAAGGCTCCGGAGGATTACCAGGACCCCTGGTATCCGTTCTCGCACCCGCCCACCGACGACGCCCCCCCGCTGGACATGTCGATCACCGTGGCTCAGAATTGTGCCGTCCAGTACGGGATCTCACGACAGGCCCAGGACGAATGGGCGCTACGCAGTCACCAGCGTGCGGTGAAAGCGATCGACGCCGGATTCTTCGTCGAGGAGATCGTGCCGGTCGAGGTGCCCCAGCCCGACGGCAGCTCCAAGACGTTCGCCCAGGACGAGCACCCGCGTCGCGATACGACGGCGGACACACTCGCCGCCCTGCGGGTGTTGCATCCCGAAATCGAGGGGTTCACCGTGACGGCCGGCAACTCCTCGGGCATCAACGATGCCGCCGCCGTAGTGGCCCTAGCGAGCCCGTCCAGCCGCGCCGACGTATTGGCGCATGTGCTATCCTGGAGTTCGGTCGGTGTTCCGCCGAGTCGCACCGGCAGCGCTCCTATATCGGCGATTCCGAAGGCGCTGGAGTTGGCCGGGCGCAAACTCGAGGACGTAGCGCTGTTCGAGATCAACGAGGCGTTCGCCGCGCAGGCAGTCGCCTGCGCGCGGGAACTGGGCCTCGACGAGGAGATCGTCAACGTCTACGGCTCGGGCATCAGCCTCGGCCATCCGATTGCCGCTACCGGCGCACGCATGGTGACGTCGGCAATCTATGAACTACGGCGCCGCGGCGGCGGGATCGGCGTGCTGTCGATGTGCGCCGGCGGAGGGATGGGGTCGGCCATGGTTATCGAGGTCATGTGAGATGAGCACATTAATCACCGAGGGATTGTTCAGAGTTGACGGCGACCGTGCGGTGCTCTTCGGCTCCCGCCGACGTTCGACAGGCGTGGTGAAGTTCCCCGCCGAGCGGCCCGAGCTGTTCGACGGCGCGCCAGATATCCAAGCTGATATCGAGCCCCTCGAATTGTCCACCGAGGGGTCGCTTTACACCTACACCACACAGGAGTTCGCGCCGCCGCTGCCCTACAAAGGCGATCGGTCGCCCGAGGTATTCCAGCCGTATGTAGTGGGTTTCGTCGAGTTGGCCGAGGGTGTGCTGGTGGAGACACTGATCGTTGACGTGAACCCGGCTGACCTGCGCATCGGGCAGCCACTGGTTTCGACCACCACGACGCTGCAGACCGCCGACGGTCAATCGCTGCTGACCTTCGGATTCCGGCCAGCCGAGTAAGGGTTAAGGCCGACCGGCAGTAACCATCGGTGCGATCATCTCGGCAACCACTGAGATCATCTCGCTGCGGCCGACGGCCACCGTCTGCCTATGCACCGTGTGCCATGCCCGGTCCAGCAGCCCCATCACCGCGACACCGATGACGTCCGGCGAATGCTTGCCATCGCCGGCGATAGCCTGCCCCAACTTCCACGACGCCCTGGTCACCATGCGATTACGGGAGTTGTGGAATGCGTTGTCGTCGGGGGCGGAGTGCGCCGAGGCCAGCACGAACGCACCATGGTGGTCCATATAGTCGAAGTAGCGACCGACCCAGGCCTGAATCTCCGTTGGACCGAAGGGTTCTTGGGCGTCGGCCCACTCGGCGATGACCGCGAGGACCTCGTGATACGCGGTCTTGCCGAGGACGTTGAAAATCTCCCGCTTGTCCTTGAAGTAGGTGTAGAAGCCGGCCCGCGAAATGCCACACGCCTCGGTGATCGCGTTGATCGGCGTGCCGGTGTAACCGCGTTCCAGGAACAGTCGGCGGCTGGCATCCAGAATCGCCAACTGGGTTCGCTCGCCGCGGGTGGCGTCCGGGTGTGATTCCGGGCGAGCGCTCGATGTCGCCGTCATGCGGCGACTGTATATGACGCTACCGTCAAGTTCAATATGCGCAGCTCATACGTCTTTACCCGTGACTGTACGCCGTGACTTGACACAAGCGTCAAGTTAGGAGAAGCTCTAGACAACCCACCTTGGAGTAAGGGAGAAAACGATGACGCAGTCCCCTAACCAGTTCACCGATGCACCGATTTTCGATGCCGACCAGCACATGTACGAAAATCCCGATGCACTGACCCGGCACCTGCCCGACCGGTATAAGCCAAAGGTGCAGTTCGTCCAGATGGGCAGGCACACGCGGATTGCGATCCTGAACAAGATCACCGACTACATGCCCAATCCCACGTTCGAACGGGTTGCGGCCCCCGGTGCGCACGAGAAGTTCTACTCCGGCCAGAACCCCGAGGGCCTGACGATGCGGGAAATGTCCGGCCGGGGCATCGACGCGCCGGCTGCGTCGCGCAATCCCGAAGACCGGATCGCCGAGCTCGACCGCCAGGGAGTCGACGCGTGCTTGAACTACCCCACGCTGGCCAACCTGGTCGAGCATTCCGCCGCCGAGGATCCCGAACTGACCGTCGCGATCATCCACGCGCTCAATCAGTGGATGCTCGAGCACTGGGGCTACAGCCACGCCAACCGGATCTACACGACTCCGGTACTGACCCTGGGGCTGGTCGACGAGGCACGTCGAGAGCTGGAGTACATCCTGGAAAACGGCGCCAAGGTCGCCCTGATCAAGCCGGCACCGGTTAATGGTTACAAGGGCTGGCGGTCACCGGCGCTGCCCGAATTCGATCCGTTCTGGCGCGACGTCGAGGATGCCGGCCTGCCGATCGTCCTGCATGCCAGCCAGCCACCGCTCCAGGAATACATCGAGAAGTGGGAGCCGGCGGATACCAGCAACGCATTCGAGATGTCGGCGTTCAAGTGGACGGCGCTGGGCCACCGCGAAATCGCCGACATGCTGACCAGCCTGATCTGCCACGGCACCCTGACTCGGTTCCCGAAACTGCGAATCGCCAGCGTGGAAAACGGCAGCTCATGGATTAAACCACTCTTCGACGACCTCGCACTGACCCACAGCAAAATGCCCCAGAACTTCCCCGAACATCCGCACGACGTGTTCCGCCGCAACATCTGGGTCAGCCCGTTCTGGGAGGGCTCGGTCGCCGACGTCGTAGAGACCGTGGGGTGGGATAAGGTGCTGTTCGGTTCGGACTGGCCACACCCCGAGGGTCTGGCCGAGCCGAAGGGATACTGGAAGTACGCCGAAGGCATGGACGAGCGGCGCACCTACGATTTCATGGGCGACAATGCGCGACGCTTCATGGGTCTGCCGATCGCCAACCCCGACCCCAGCGCCGTCAACCCGCCGCAACTCGCGAACGCCTGATATAGAGGGAAGTCTGTCAAGCGGCAGGCAGCAGCGGCGGCCGACAACCGTCGCTGCTGCCGCCGTTTCATTGACCGGGTGAGTCCGTGGGGCTGTCGCGCGTGTCTTGTCGACGCGGGTCAGTCTGATATGCGCGGGCCGGATACCGCAGGACGGGACTTTCGAATCGCCGTGCACCGCTTGTCTAGCTCGAGCATAATGTGTTGTGGTGCAACGTAGTTGGCTAATCGTTTTGAGGCGGGTCACTGCCAGGCGCTTGCCGACACCGACGGGTTGGCATCCAGACGTTTGTAGGGTGTTCGGTCGTCGTCGAGCACGGCCAGTGACCAGCACCAACCGGCGAGTTCGCGGGCGACGGCGTTGGTCACCACGGGGCGTTTCTTGCGCTTATCGAAGCCGGCCACCGGTCGTTGTGCCATCGGTTGGCGGCTTGGCCGCGCGCCCGAGCCGACGGGTCCGCGGCATCCCAGCGGCGTCACAATTCACGGCTGGGCCGATGCGGTGCGCGCTGATTCCAAGCCGCCTCGGCCAACAACCGAGCAATGATCAGAACCTGTGGATGAGCCTCGGTGAGGTGGCGTAGGAAAGGGCGCACCTTCCCGAGGATGATCTTCAAGTCGAAGTGGTTCTGATCAAGACCGGCGTTGGCGCGCTGGTC
>Ga0164242_10003447_pt1 | contig 18065 bp, 20 predicted proteins | sample OricomgcompostMG_FD_108783 | JGI IMG/M metagenome (GOLD analysis project Ga0164242, IMG submission 108783) | Miracle-Growth compost microbial communities from Emeryville, California, USA - Original compost - Miracle growth compost (MG) ... | reverse complement strand
TCCGCGATCTCGTCCAGACTGGTCAATGCACCGGTAGCGACTCCGATCACGAAGTCGAAGCGCTCATCCTCCGGCGCTTCAATCCAGTGCGCATTGATGGCCAGGAAGGTCCGGCAGGCCGTCCAAGCGAGTCGCTTGTTGCCGTCCACCAGCGCGTGATTCCGGGCCAGGGAGTGCAGCAGTGCGGCGGCCTTCACATGCAGATCCGGGTAGGCATCCCGGCCGAACGCCGAGGCGCGAGGCCGTGCCAGAGCCGATTCAAGCAAGCCGTAGTCCGCGACCACGACATTGGTCCCGACGGCCGCGCGGGCAATGTCTAGCAAGTCTTCGAGGTTCAGGAACTCGGTCACGCGTCCTTAAGACGCTCCAAAACCCCGGCCTCCTCGCGGACGACCCGTTGCAGCGCCGCGGCAACCTTAGTCTTGTGCGCTCGTCGGGCGATGTATTCGTCGATGGCCGATAACGCAACAGCCTGCATCGAGCGCCCTTCGGCCGTAGCCTGCCGGCGCAGCGCTTCTGCCTGCTGCTCGCTGGGGCGCAAGGTCATTCCCATGAGGAGCGATGATACCAGAGTGATACCACCGTGGAGCGCGCAAAAATCGGCACAGACGAATGCGAAAAAGCTAATGCCGGAATCAAAGTGGGTGGAGCTAAGGGGACTCGAACCCCTGACCCCCACACTGCCAGTGTGGTGCGCTACCAGCTGCGCCATAGCCCCGAGAAGTCGTGCCCATCGAAGCTACACCACCGGTAACCGTCCTTCAAAGTTGCTGTTCACACCGGCTCGACGTCCGACTCCGCCGCCATCAGATCGGCCTCCAGCTCCGTCGCCGTCCGCGTTTCCGGCGCCATCACCCAGCCGACGGCGGCGATCAGCAGGACCACCCCGCTGATGAAAAAGCCCCCGCCGTAGCCGATCTGCTCGGCCGCCCAGCCCACCGCCATGGACCCGACGATGGCGCCCAGGTCCGACATCATCTGCACGGTGGCCACCGGCAGGCCGGCGCGCGCCTCGTTGCCGAGGATGTCGGCGACGGCGGCCTGCAGCGGCGACATGTAGATCCCGGTGACCACGCCGACCACGCCGGCCGCCACCAGGAACACCGGCAGCGACGCGACAAAACCCAGCCAGACCGTCGCCGCCCCGGACGTCACCAGCCCGACGATCAACAACGTCCGCCGCCCCATCCGATCCGACAGGTAGCCACTGGGCACCACCGCCAGCGCGTTGCCGCCGGCGAACGCGGCGAGCACCACGCCGATGGTGCCGATACCCCGACCCATGACGTCGGAGACGAACAGCGGGACGAGTGCCATGCGCAGCCCGAAGGCCGACCAGCCGGTCGCGAAATTGGACAGCAGCGCCGACCGGTACGCGCGCACCCGCAGCGCTTCGCGCATCGTGACCGTCGATCGCGTCGGGGGTGGCGGTGCGGCCAGCGCGGAATTGCGCAGGCCGAGGAACAGCACCAGCGCCACACCCAACATCGCGACGCCATACACGACGAACGGGGCGGTCAACCCCCACCCCGCCGCCAGGCCGCCGACCGCCGGACCGCCGACCGCGCCCACCATGAACGAGGTGGTGAACAGTCCCGCGATCCGGCCACGCGCGTCGGCAGGGCTGATGTGGATCATCAGCCCCAGCGCCGAGACGTAGAACATCGTCGACCCGACGCCGCTGAACACCCGGTACAGCATCAACTGCCAATACGCCTGGGAAAAGGCGCACGCGGCGGTGGACACCGCCACGATCAGCAAACCCCCGATATAGATTCGCCGCTCCCCCAATCGTTCGGTGAGCAGCCCGCTGATCGGCGCAAAACACAACCGGCTCAACGAAAAGACGGTGACCAGGAAAGTCACCGCCTTGATGCTCACCCCGAAGCTGCGCGCAAAGGTCGGCAGCGCCGGCGAGATGACCCCGTAGCCCAAGGCGACCATGACGTTCGCCCAGCTCAGGATCCAGACTTCGCGCGGCAGCGGACCAGGACGCGGCGCACGCTCCCCCAAGCGCGCAGGACGGAGGGAAAAAGTCACCCGATGACTTTATTAACCACCTCGCGCGCGGTTTCCTGCACCTCGGCCAAATGCTGCGGCCCGTTGAAGGATTCGGCATAAATCTTGTAGACGTCCTCGGTGCCGGACGGCCGCGCGGCAAACCAGGCATTGGCCGTCGTCACCTTCAATCCACCCAGCGGGGCGCCATTGCCCGGCGCCGCGGTCAGCTTCGCGGTGATCGGCTCCCCGGCCAACTCGGTCGCGGTCACCTGCTCGGCGGAGAGCTTCGACAACCGGGCCTTCTGGTCGCGGTCGGCGGGCGCGTCGACCCGCGCGTAGCACGGCGTCCCGTACTGCGCGGTGAGCCGCTGATAACGCTGGGACGGAGTCGATCCGGTGACCGCCAGGATCTCCGAGGCCAGCAACGCCAGGATGATGCCGTCCTTGTCGGTGGTCCACACCGAGCCGTCGCGCCGCAGGAACGACGCCCCGGCCGACTCCTCGCCGCCGAATCCGAGGGTGCCGCCGATCAGTCCGTCGACGAACCACTTGAAGCCGACGGGCACTTCGATCAGCTTGCGGCCGAGGCCGGCCACCACCCGGTCGATCATCGACGAGCTCACCGCGGTCTTGCCGACGGCGATGCCGCCCGGCCAGGACGGCCGCTGGGTGTAGAGGTATTCGATGGCCACGGCCAGGTAGTGGTTCGGGTTCAGCAGGCCCCCGTCGGGGGTGACGATGCCGTGCCGGTCGGAGTCGGCGTCGTTGCCGGTGGCGATCTGGAAGCGGCCGGGGTCGGCGGTCACCGTCCGGATCAGGCCCGCCATCGCATCCGGCGAGCTGCAGTCCATCCGGATCTTGCCGTCGTGGTCGAGCGTCATGAACCGCCACGTCGCGTCGACCAGCGGATTGACCACGGTCAGGTCCAGGTTGTGCCGCTCGGCGATCTCGCCCCAGTAGTCCACGCTCGCCCCGCCCAGCGGGTCGGCGCCGATCCGCACGCCGGCCGACCGGATGGCGTCGATGTCGACCACGTTGGGCAGGTCGTCCACGTAGTTGCCGAGGTAGTCGTGGCGTTGCGCGGCCCGCCGGGCCCGGGCCAGCGGCACCCGCTTGACGCCGGCGCCGTCGCGCAGAATCTCGTTGGCGCGCTTGGCAATTGCGTTGGTGACGTCCGAGTCGGCGGGCCCGCCGTTGGGCGGGTTGTATTTGAAGCCGCCATCCGAGGGCGGGTTGTGCGAGGGCGTGACGACGATGCCGTCGGCCAGCGCCTCGGTGCGGCCGCGGTTGTAGCTCAGGATGGCGTGGCTGACCGCCGGGGTGGGCGTATAGCGGTCGCGGGAGTCGATCATGACGACGACGTCGTTCGCGGCCAGCACCTCCAGCGCCGATACCCAGGCCGGCTCCGACAGGCCGTGCGTGTCCCGGCCGATGAACAACGGGCCGGAAATGCCGTGCGCGGCGCGGTACTCGACGATGGCCTGGGTGATCGCCAGGATGTGCGCCTCGTTGAACGCCCCGGCCAGCGCCGAACCTCGATGACCCGACGTGCCGAACGCCACCTGCTGGGCGACGTCGCCGGGATCGGGCTGAATCGAGTAATAGGCCGTCACCAGGTGGGGCAGGTCGACAAGGTCTTCGGGTTGGGCCGGCTGACCGGCGCGAGAGTTGGCCACCATGATTTCCAATTCTGCCCGTCTCCGTGTCGCCCCGGCGGCGCCGGTGTTGCGAGCCCCCATACGCTGCATAGCGCAGCGGCGAACGAAGGGAATTCACGCCAGTGGCGCAACACGACTACCGCGAGTTGGCCGCGGTGTTCGCCGGCGGGGCGCTGGGTTCGCTGGCTCGCGCCGCGCTGAGCGCGCTGGCGGCGGGCGACCCGGCGAGCTGGCCGTGGCCGACGTTCACGGTCAACATCGTCGGCGCCTTCCTGGTGGGTTACTTCACCACCCGGCTGCTGGAGCGATTGCCGACGTCGAGCTACCGGCGCCCGCTGCTGGGCACCGGATTCTGTGGCGGACTCACCACGTTCTCCACGATGCAGGTCGAGACGCTGACCATGCTCGAACACCACCACTGGGGCCTGGCGGCCGGCTACACCCTGACCAGCATCGCGGCCGGGTTGTTGGCCGTGCACCTGGCCACCAAACTGGTGCGCCGGGTCCGGGTGCGCCGATGACGACGGCCGCGGTCTGGGTCGGCGTCGCGCTCATCGGCGGCGTCGGATCGGTGCTGCGATTCGTCGTCGACGGTGCGGTGGCGCGCCGGGCGTCGCGGCCGTTTCCGCTCGGCACCCTCGTCGTGAACCTCAGCGGCGCAGCGCTTCTCGGCTTCCTGGGCGGCCTGGCGCTGAGCAGGGAGGCGGCGCTGTTGGCCGGCACCGCGTTCGTCGGCGCCTACACCACCTTTTCGACCTGGATGCTGGAGACGCAGCGCCTGGGCGAGGAGCGTCAGCTGCGCGCGGCGCTGGCCAACGTCGTGGTCAGCGTCGTGCTCGGTGGGGCGGCGGCGTTCATCGGACAGCAGCTGGCCCAGTTGGTGTGAGCGCGCGCCGTCAGGCGTCGCGGCGCCGGGGCACGTCGTCGGGGGTCCGTGGCAGCACGTAGAGCGCCATGCGCCGGTTGGCCATGTCATGCTCGCCGAGAAACGTGCACCCGCTGCGTTCACAGAACTTGCGCGCCAACACATTACGGTGGTCGGGATCGAACATGATCCGCCGGCAGCGCGGATCGAGCGAAAACAGGCTGACCACCAGATGCGGCAGCAGATAGCTGACATGGCCGCGCTCGATGTGGTCCAGATCCGCCACCGCGACGTGCAACCCCAGATCATGCGGGTGGTGCTCATATCGAGTGGCGATGGAATCCTTTGCCGCCCGGTACAATTCGAGATACGCGCGGTCCACCCCGTCCAGCGTGGCGATCAGCGGGCGAGAGAACTCCCCGTCCAGCTGGGCCCGCAGATAACGCCGCCACCGGGCCAGCGGCCAGTTGGACTCCCAGGCCTGCACCAGATGCGGGCGGCTCATCCACTCGCACACCGTCTCCGCGTCGGCATCGGGGTCGACGACCCGCAACCCGTAGGGCTGCGGCAATGCCGGAACGGGCGGCGCCGGGACACCGCGAATCGCCTCGGGAAGATCGGTCAACTCCCGCGGCAGAATGGGCTCGACGCCGCTCATCCGCCCGACCGTTGCCCGCGCTCAGCCGCTTTTCAGCAGCTCGGCCAGCACGGCCGCCTGGCTGATGTCCAGGTCGCGGGTCGCGGTGACCAGGGTGACCGAGCCGCGCTTGGCGAGCGCGCGCAGCTCGTCGAGCGCCGGGTTGCCCCGCAGTTCGCTCTTGTATCGCGACGTGAATTCGTCGAACCGCTCCGGTTCGTGGTGGTACCACTCGCGCAGCTGCTTGGACGGTGCGACGTCCTTGCACCAGATGCCCACCCGCGGATCGTCCTTGCGCACGCCACGCGGCCAGATCCGATCGACCAGCACACGCTGTCCCTCGTCGGGACCGACCTTGTCATAGACCCGCGCCACCTGGATCCGCCTGCCGGCGCTCATCCATCCAGGCTAGCGACGGGCGGGCGTCAGCGGAACCTGCTAAGGTCGAACACGTGTTCGAATCACGGATGGCGGTCGACCCGGCGGCCGGCGAATCGGCGCTGATAGAGCGCATCTCCGAGCTGGAGACGCTCAAGTGCGCCGCCGCCGCGGCCCAGGCCCGGGCGGCGGCCGCACTGGACGCGGCGCGCCGAGCGGCCGAAGCGGCCGCCGGGGTGCCCGCCGCGCGCCGCGGACGCGGGGTGGCCAGCGAGGTCGCGCTGGCGCGGCGGGATTCGCCGGCGCGCGGCGGTCGGCATCTGGGCTTCGCCAAGGCCCTGGTGCACGAAATGCCGCACACGCTGGCGGCGCTGGAGTGCGGGGCGCTCTCCGAATGGCGGGCCACACTGATCGTGCGCGAGAGCGCCTGCCTGGACGCCGAGGACCGTCGCGCCCTGGATGCGGAGCTGTGCGCCGACCCGGCGGGCCTGAGCGGCATGGGCGACGCGCGGGTGGCCGCGGCCGCCAAGGCGATCGCCTACCGGCTCGATCCGCATGCCGTCGTGGAGCGGGCGGCCAAGGCGGAGAACGACCGCACGGTCACCATCCGGCCCGCGCCCGACACGATGACGTACCTGACCGCGTTATTGCCCGTGGCCCAAGGGGTTTCGGTGTATGCCGCGCTGCGCCGCGAGGCCGACACCCGCGGCGACGGGCGCCCGCGCGGACAGGTCATGGCCGACACCCTGGTGGAATGGGTCACCGGCCGCCGCGCGACGGTGCCCACCCCGGTCGCGGTCAACCTGGTGCTGTCCGACGAAACGCTGCTCGGCGGTGCGGATGCGCCGGGCGAGATCAGTGGCTACGGCCCGATTCCCGCGGCGGTCGCCCGCCGCATGGTCGCCAACGCGGCCGCCGACCCGAGGTCGCGGGCCACCCTGCGCCGGCTCTACGCGCACCCGCGGGCCGGGGCGCTGGTGGCCATGGAGTCGCGGGCGCGCCTGTTCCCGCAGGGGCTGGCGCGGTTCATCGGGCTACGCGATCAGCGCTGCCGCACCCCGTACTGCGACGCGCCGATCCGGCACCGCGACCACGCACAGCCGTGGGCCGACGGCGGCGCGACCAGCGCCGGCAACGGCCTGGGGCTGTGCGAGCAGTGCAACTACGTCAAGGAAACCCCCGGCTGGACGGTGAGCGCCGGCGTTGACGAAACCCACATCCACACAGCGCTTTTCACGACGCCCACCGGCAAGACCTACCGGTCGACGGCCCCGCCGCGGGCTCCCGCGATCACGATGAGCACGGTCGAAGTCCGCGTCGCCGTCGCGTTCGCACGACATGCCGCCTGACGCCTCAGTAGTGGTAGGTGTCCGACGGCGCGGGTGAGTGGTCGCGTTCTTCCTCGTCGATGTCCAGCGCCTCGATGCCGTACGCGCGAGCCAGCTCGAGGATCTTGGTGGCCCGGGCGATGCGGGGCAGGTCGGAGCCGTTGCGGATCTCTCCCCCGTCACGCTCGAACTCGGCGAAAAACTCTTTCGCCCAAGCTATTTCGTCCTGCGACGGCGACAGGCCCTCGTTGACGACGGAACATTGGTCCGGGGTCAGGCAGATCTTGCCGGTCATCCCGAATTGGGTGGACACCGCGGTGGCCTCGATCAGCTTCAGCGGATTGGAGCCGATGGTCGGCCCGTCGATCGCACTGGGCAGGTCGGCGGCCTTGGAGGCGATGGTGAAGCGGGAACGAGTGTAGGCGAGCGTGGCCGGGTCCTCCCCGAAACCGGTGTCGCGGCGGAAGTCACCGATGCCGAAGGCGAGCCGGAAGGTGCCCTTGGTGGCGGCGATCTCGGTGATGCGCTCCAGGCCCCGGGCCGTTTCGACCAGGGCGACGATCGGCACGTCGGGCAGCCGCTTCGCCGTCTCGGTGACGTGGTCGACCGATTCGACCATCGCCAGCATGACCCCGCCGACCGGTGTGCCGGCCAGGGCGGTCAGGTCGTCCGCCCACCAGGGGGTGCCGAAACCGTTGATGCGCACCCAGTCGACGTTGCCGGCGCGCAGCCAGCTCACCACGTTGTCGCGGGCGGCGTTCTTGTCCTTGGGCGCGACGGCGTCCTCGATGTCGAAGACCACGATGTCAGCGCGGGAGTCCACCGCGGACTGGAACCGGTCGGGATGCGTGCCGTTGACCAGGAGCCAACTCCGGGCCAGGACCGGGTCGATGCGGGAGCCGATGTCGTCGGGCTCGGCGGCGCTGCTGTTGACCTGTTCGTACATTTCGGCTGATCTGTCGTCTCTGTGTGTTCCGGACGGGCGTGTTGTCCCTAACCGTAGCGAGTATCCCGGACCCGTGGTTTCAGTTACCCCGCCCAGTCGCCACTCGAGGTCACTTATGGCAGCGCACCACGAGCCGCCAAGACCGCCGCCAAGGATGAAACCGGCTGTGCGCCAACGCGATACGCGCCACCGTTTAGCGATTCGGCCGGCGGGTATGCCTGGGCCAGCCGCATGCAGCCCGAACGTGCGTATCCCACTCTGCCGGACACAGGAGGTATCGGCGATGGCCGACATGATTGTCAAATCGCCCGACGAAGTCGTCGCGTTCCTGAAAGCACAGCACAACCTCATCGAGGACATGTTCGACCAGGTGCTGCACGCGACCGATCCCAAAGCGCGCGAAGAGCCGTTCGCGACGCTGCGCCAATTGCTGGCGGTGCACGAAACCGCCGAGGAAATGCTCGTGCATCCGCGGGCACGCAAGGAGGCCGATGCCGGCGACGCGGTCGTCGACGCCCGCTTGCACGAAGAGCACAGCGCCAAGGAACTGCTGTCGGCGATCGAAAAGCTGGACAGCACCACGGACCAGTTCCTCGACGAGGTGACGAAGTTGCGAGAAGCCGTGCTCGAGCACGCCACCCGGGAGGAAAACGAGGAATTCCCGGCCCTGCAGCGCCTCGACAGCGACGACCTCAAGCGGATGGGCACCGCGGTGCGCGCCGCCGAGGCCATCGCCCCGACCCACCCGCATCCCGGTGTGGAATCGGCGACGCTGAATTTCGCGGTCGGCCCGTTCGCCTCGATGCTCGATCGCGCCCGCGACCTGATCGGCCGGGCCATCGGTTAGCCGGGGCCGGCCCGAGTTTCCGTACCCTCGGTGAGATGAGCGTCGCACCGGAGACCACCGTCGCCCTGCAGGACCGGTTTTTCCGCGAATTACCGGAACTGGCGGTCCGCTGGCAGGCCGAGACCTTCCCCGAGCTGCGGCTGCTGGCGCTCAACGAACCCCTGGCCACCCAGCTGGGCCTCGACACCGGCTGGTTGCGCGGTCCCGATGGGCTGCGGTTCCTGACCGGAAACCTGGTGCCCACCGGCGCTGCCCCGGTCGCCCAGGCCTACGCCGGGCATCAGTTCGGCGGCTTCGTCCCGCGGCTCGGCGACGGGCGCGCCCTACTGCTCGGTGAGCTGGTCGACGACGAGGGTCGGCTGCGTGACATCCACCTCAAGGGATCCGGTGCGACGCCGTTCGCCCGGGGTGGCGACGGGCTGGCCGCGGTGGGCCCGATGCTGCGCGAATACGTCGTCAGCGAGGCGATGCACGCGCTGGGCGTGCCGACCACCCGATCCCTGGCCGTGGTCGGCACCGGGCGCCCGGTGTACCGGGAGGCCACGCTGCCGGGCGCGGTTCTGGCCCGGGTGGCCGGCAGTCACCTGCGGGTGGGCAGCTTCCAATACGCCGCCGCGACCGGCAACAGGGACCTGCTGCGCCGGCTGGCCGACCACGCGATCGCCCGCCACCATCCCGGCGCCGCGGACGCCGAGCAGCCCTACCTGGCCCTGTTCGAGGCCGTCGTCGCGGCCCAGGCGTCGCTGATCGCCCAGTGGATGCTGATCGGGTTCGTGCACGGCGTGATGAACACCGACAACATGACCATCTCCGGGGAAACGATCGACTACGGGCCGTGCGCGTTCATGGAGGCCTACGACCCCGACACGGTGTTCAGCTCCATCGATTTCTGGGGCCGCTACGCCTACGGCAACCAGCCGGTCATCGCCGGATGGAACCTCGCCCGCTTCGCCGAGACCCTGCTGCCGCTGTTCTCGGAGAACACCGAGGAGGCGATCGCGCTCGCCGAGCGGTCGTTCGGCGTCTTCCAGACCCGTTATGACGCGGTGTGGGCCGCCGGGATGCGGGCCAAACTCGGCCTGCCCGCGCAGGTCGACGCGGAATTCGCGGCGGCGTTGATCGACGAACTGCTGGCCCTGCTCAAGGCCAACCACGTCGACTACACGTCCTTCTTCCGCCAGCTCGGCCGGGCGGCGCGCGGCGACGACAGGTCGGCCGCCGAACCGGCCCGCGAAATGTTCATGGACCTGCCCGGCTTCGACGCGTGGTTGGCGCGCTGGCGGGCGCTGGGTCCCGACGCCGACGCGATGGATCGCGTCAACCCGATCTACATTCCGCGCAACCATCTGGTCGAGGAGGCGCTCGCCGCGGCGACCGACGGCGACCTCGACCCGCTCGACCAGCTGCTCGCCGCGGTGACGGCGCCCTACACCGAACGCCCGGGCTTCGAGCGCTACGCCAGCCCCGCCCCCGAGGACTTCGGGAAGTACCAAACCTTCTGCGGCACTTGAGGTTACGTTAGCCGGTTTCTTCGGCCACGACCCGGGCTGGCCGGCGCTTGGCCGGGCGTACCGCGCCCCACAACCCGGTCGCGATCCCGACGGCGGCCCCGCCCAGGCCGATGATCTTCTGCGACGCCTGCAGCTGGTCGTGCACGCTCAGCCCGCCGACCAGGTCGGACACGTCCGCGCCGGCGGAGGCCAGGAACCAGCCGCGGGTGTTCTTGCCGCGCAGCGCCGACCCGGCGAGCAGCGCACCGATCAACGCGTCGCGATAACCCATGGACCGCAACAACAGTCGCGCGGTGGGCGTCGGCTCCTCGGGATCGCCCCACAACTTGTTGGCGCGCAGCGGATCGACGAGGAAGGAGACGCCGGAGGCCAGCCGGATGGTGCCCGCAAGAAGGCCGAATCGGTCGATGGACATGGTGTGTCAGCCTAGGAGCAAACGGTGCCGTCGCGCACGTGTTCGGAGCGAAAGTCGGCTACGGCGTAGGGCACGCGTCGGCGATTTGCAGCGACGCCGGCCACAACGCCGTGGCCACCCCGAAGGCCGCGACGTCGGCGCCGGCGGGCCACACCGCCTCGATCCGCGCCTGGATTCGGTGGGACTGATCGGCGTGAAAAACGGTCCACGCGAAGCCGATACACAGGTAGGGGATCGCCAGCCACACCGCCAACTCGATGAGCGCGCCGACGCTGATCTGGTGTCGCAGCACGCGCCGCACCGGGTCCATCGCATTGTCGATCCGCGCCATGACCGCACTCCCCGCTACCGCAGCACCAGCTTCGAAGCGTAATCGACGACGGCGTCGAGATCACCGCCCAAATGACCGGCCAGCCACTGCTGGGCAAGCTCGGCCATGGCGCCGGTGTACATGGCCGCGGCCACCTCGGCGGCCACCGGATCGGAGCGCGGATTCAGACGCCAGCCCTCGCTCAGCACCCCCTGGCGCAACATGTCCTGGGTGGCGCGGCGCCGGGCTGCCAGCACCGGGTTGGTGCGGGCATCGGTGAACAGCACCCGGCCGCGGCGCGGATCGGCCGAGGAGAAGCCCAGCACCGCCGCGATGCCGGCCCGGGTCCGGGCGCGCAGCGAATCCCCGGCCTGCTCGATGGCGGCCGCGATCACTTCTTCGAGTTGCTCGCTGACCCGGTCGTAGACCGCGCCGAGCAGGTCGTCGGTATCGCGGAAGCTTTCGTAGAAGTACCGGGTGTTCAACCCGCACTCCCGGCACACCGAGCGCACCGAGACGGCCGCCTCTCCCTCGCTGCCGAACAGCCGATACGCGGCCTCGACCAGCAGCGCACGTCGCTCGGCGCGGCGGTCCTTGAGCGGTACACCGGCCCACCGGCTGGGGCTGGACATCCCTACAGCCTAAGTCGACATCGCCCCGGTCTTGTCACACCTGTAGCCAGAAACATATTCTGGTCACAGCCGTGACCAAAGTTTGAGGGAGTGCGCTGTGTTCCTGCCACACCAGATCATCGGGCAGCTGATCAACAAGCAGTTGGACGACAACATGCGGCGGTATTTCTTCCGCGGCATGGAGTTCGCGGCGCCCGTTGGCGATCCGGGCTGGTTCGGTCCGGAGAGCGCCGTGTGGCGGGTGCATTCGCACCTGCCGGCCCTGATCTTCGGCCTGCAGTGTGCAGCCTTCATGGAAACCCTCGACCCGTCGATCTACTGGATGGGCATGCATCACTCGCGACTGATCAAGCGGGACAGCAACGGCAACCCGGTGTCCCACGTGCCGGTCATCGATCCCGAGGGTGCGGCGACCCGGCTGGGCCACTCGGTGGCGTTCTTCATCGGCACCGCCTACGGGTCGACCGAAACCGCCGAACGGCTGGCGAAATCGGTGCGGGCGATGCACCACACCATCAAGGGCACTCGCCCGGACGGGGCCCGCTACGACGCCGACGATCCCGAATGGCTGCGCTGGAACTACGCGACGGTCGTCTGGGGCATCGCCACCGCGCACGAGCTGTATCACCCAATGCCGTTGCGCGGCAAGGCACTCGACCGCTATTACGGCGAGTTCGTCCGCGTCGGGCACGCGCTGGGAGGCACCGATCTGCCCGCCACCAAGGCCGAGACACTCGAGTGCCTGGAATCCTACTTGCCGAAACTGGCTGTCACGCATGGCAAAGCGATGGGCACGGGCCCCAACGTGGCCATGCCGCAGGCCGCCGTCGACTGGGCCATCCGCGACACCATGCCGAAATGGGCCAAGCAGATGTTGCAGCACCGCGACTGCAACATCATCGAGCGCACCGCCCGTCGCAGTGCGGTGTGGGCGATCATCAACGGCATCCATGCCGCGTCGGGCCCGGCCCCGGAGTTCCGGCAGGCTCAGGCCCGGGTCAGGGGTGGCACCACCGTCCCGCACACGGTGCCGAGCTACGTGCTGGGCACCGACCAGGTGCGCAGCCGCGCCGAGGTCGAGCGCAGCTTCCAATCGGTGTAGCGCCGGCAGCTAGCCCGGCCCGACCCGCTGCCCCAGATGCTGGGGACAGTAGGCACTGGCCGCAATCATGGTGAACTGGGCGGCGCCGTCCACCGTGAACCCCGGATTGCTCGACGACACGTTCTTGATGACCTCGACCTGAGGGCTGCCCTGGTCCATCAGCTCGCACGCCCGTTTGCCCACTTCAATGGCCGTCGCCGGGTTCTGGTAGGTGATACCGGCCTGGTTGAGCGCGGCCAGGAAGCTGGCGTCGGATCCCGTGGTGCCGGCCGGATCGGCGTGCGCCGGCGCGGCCATCCCGGCCAGCGCGGCGAAGCCGGCGAGCAGCGCAAGCATTCGCATCGCTTCATCCTCGTACAGACGGGCCGCCGACGCATCCCGGCCCCCGGCTCGGGTGTGGTACACAGTCGTATGCCCGCGCTGCTGACCCCCGGCCAGACGTGCTGGCGCACGGCGCGCGCCGATCGGTTCGCCGCCATCATCGACGCGGCCGACTACTTCCGGCACGTCAAGGCGGCGATGCTGCGCGCCCGCCATCGAATCATGCTGGTCGGCTGGGACTTCGACTCCCGCGTGACCTTCGAACGCGGCGACAAGACACTGCCCGGCCCAAACCAGTTGGGCGCCTTCCTTTTCTGGATGGTGCGCAAACGCCCGGCCCTGCAGATCCACCTGCTGAAGTCCAACCTGCGCCTGCTTCCGGCGCTCGACGGACTGTGGTTCGGGCTCACCCCGGTGTCGCTGCTGAACCAGATCAGCAGCAGGCGAATGCACTTCGCCATCGACGGCGCCCACCCGGTCGGCTCGGTGCATCATCAGAAGATCGTCGTCGTCGACGACGCGGTGGCGTTCTGCGGCGGTATCGATCTGACCCTCGACCGGTGGGACACCCGCGCGCACGAGCACACCAGCCGGCGCCGCCGCACGGCCGGGCGCGGCTACGGGCCGCGGCACGACGTCGGGGTGGCGGTCGACGGCGCGGCGGCACGGGCGCTCGGCGAGCAAGCCCGCACCCGGTGGCAGACCGCCACCAAGCAATCGCTGTCACCGGTCACCGCCAAACACAGCGCGTGGCCCAGCAAGCTGCGGCCGACCCTGCACAACGTCGACGTCGGAATCGCGCTCACGCTGCCGGATCTCGACGATCGGCCCGAGGTGCGCCAGGTCGAGGCGCTCAACCTGGCCGCCATCGCGGCAGCCCGCGACACCATCTATGTGGAAAACCAATACCTGGCGTCGCGAACCATTGCCCAGGCGCTGGCGCAGCGGCTGCGCGAGGAACACGGCCCGCAGATCGTCATCGTGCTCGCGCGCAAAGGCAACAACCCGCTGGAACGCGGAACCATGGACAGCGCGCGCCACCGCCTGATCCGACTGCTGTGGGACGCCGACGAGCACCATCGCCTCGGTGTCTACTGGCCGGTGACCGACGGCGGTGCGCCGATCTACATCCACTCGAAGGTGCTGGCGGTCGACGATCGGCTGTTGCGCATCGGCTCGTCGAATTTCAACAACCGGTCGATGGGGTTCGACAGCGAATGCGACGTGGCCATCGAGGCGCGCGGCTCGCAGCACGACGACGTGCGGCGCGAAATCACCTCGGTGCGAGACGAATTGGTGGCCGAGCATCTCGGTGTACCGGTCGCCACCCTGCAGGAGGCGATCGCCGATCGCGGGTCGCTGCTGGCCGCGGTCGAGGAACTTCGCGGCGACGGCAAGACGTTGCGGCCGTTCACCGAGCGCACCGTGGCCAACGAGGCCGGCCCGCTGGCCGAAAGCGAGCTGATGGACCCCGACCACGTTCCCCGGTCGCTGACGCGCAGCGTGCAGCGGCTCATCACCGGCCGGCGGGGCTGACCCGCGGCGATTCGGGTGGGGGTCGGGCCGAACCCGGCCTACTGTGGACAACAGCGCCGGCGGACTAAGGACGAGCAACATGAGCATCGACGACGAATCCGTGACCACGCTGGAGGACCTCAGGGGCGATCTGGCGCAACGGTACAAGCGGACGCCGACCAGCGGGAGTTCGGTGGACAGCGCGATCGTCGGGGCCGACATGGCCGCACTCGACCGCGACGGCTACGTCATCTGGGAGAACCTGCTCAGCACCGAGCAGTGCGCGCAGATTCGCGAGACCGTGCGGCCCTGGCTCGGGCACACCGGGCGCAACTCGTTCGAGGGCCGGCGCACCCAGCGCGTCTACAGCGTGCTGAGCCGCACCCGAGTGTGTGATCGGCTGGTCGACCATCCCCGGGTGCTCGCGGTGCTCGACCGGTTGCTGATGCCCAACTATCTGCTTTCGGCGTTGCAGGCCATCAACATTCAGCCCGGCGAGGCCGCGCAGCTGGCGCACCACGACGACGGCTTCTACCCGGTTCCGCGGCCGCGGGCACCGCTGGCGGCGGCCACCATCTGGGCGATCGACGACTTCACCGCCGACAACGGCGCCACCGTGCTCTACCCGGGCAGCCACCGCTGGGGCAAGCGCCGGCCGGGCCCGGACGACGAGGCGATACCCGTCGTGATGCCCGTGGGTTCGTGCGTCTTGTTCGTCGGCACGTTGTGGCACGGCGGCGGCGCCAACACCACCGACCGCGATCGCCTCGCCGTCACCGCCCAGTACTGCCAACCGTGGCTGCGGCCGATGGAGGCCTTCACCCTGTCGGTGCCGCGCGACATCGCACGGACGGTCTCCGATGACATTCGCCGCATGCTGGGCTACAGCATCCACCCGCCGTTCGTCGGCGCGGTCGACGGCCTGCATCCATTGCGGCTGCTTGAAATCGAGCCGGACGCATAGCTTTTGGGTCTTCAGCGCTACGGCGGGGCGGCGCCGTAAAGGTGTAGGGCCCGGGCGGCGGCGGTGGCCACGTCACCGCGCAGATTCGAGATCGGCGGGCTGCCCCGCAGGTGGATCGAGTTGGACAGCAGGATCACGTAGGTGTCCGAGCCCGGGTCCATCCACAGCGTGGTTCCGGTGAATCCGGTGTTGCCGAAGCTGCCGATGGGAAAGACGCGTCCCCGCGGCCTGGAGTAGCCGGTGTCGATGTCCCAGCCGAACCCGAACAGGTTCTGCCCCTTGATCGCCGGATAGTTCGGCGTGCCTGACCGGGCGGCACGGTTGGCCGCTTCCAGTTGTCGGGGGTCATGGCCCGGTTGCTGCGGGGTCGTCATCAGCTCGACAGTGCCCTGCTGCAGTGGAAAGTCACTCGGGCGCCCGGCCAGCCGATCCAGCAGGGCCTGCGCATAGACGCCGACGTCGTGCGCCGTGGAGAACACGCCGGCGTTGCCGGCCACGCCGCCCATCCGGCGGGCCGTCGGGTCGTGCACCGTACCCCGCAGCAGGGCATAGTAATCCGGGTTCTTGCTCGGGTCGTCCCTGCTTTCCTCGTCACGTGCAGTAGGCGCGATGCGCGGCAAAAGTGTTGTGCGCCAAGTCCATTCGGGGCACTCCGTCATCGGCTCGCCGTTCGGCGCCCAGGCGATCGCGGCTCCCCGGATGATATGCGGGCCGCACGCCTTGGCCGGCGGAAGATACCGGGTGTCGTGCATGCCGAGCGGCCCGAACACGTGGTGCTGCACGTAGTCGTCCTCGTCCTCGCCGGTGATCTTCTCGAGCAGCGCGCCGAGCAGCAGGTAATTGATGTCGGAGTAGCGGAACTCCCCGGCGGGTGCCGACTGCAGCGGCGTGGTGAGCGCGCGATGGATGCCCTCTGCCTTGTCGGGGCCGGCCAGCCCCCACGGATCCCGCAGGCTGACGTCGATGCCCTCTCCCGACGTGTTCGTCAGCAGCATGCGAATCGTGACCTTCGCGCGCTGGGGATCGTTCGTGGTGTTGAAGGCGGGCAGGTACTTCTGCACGGGATCGTCGAACGCGACCTTGCCCTGTTCGTAAAGCTGCATCACCGCCACCGCGGTCGCCAGGCACTTGGTCAGCGACGCCAGGTCGAAGATCGTGTCCTCGGTCATCGGCTCCGCGGGTGCGGGCGCCCCGTCCAGCCCGGGTTCGCCGGCGAGCTTGCGCGAACCGTACGCCTGGTGGAAGACCACCTTGCCGCCGTGGCCGACCATCACCACGGCGCCCGGCAGCCCGCGCGCGGCGATCGCGTCGTTCACCAGCTTGGAGATGGTTGTGAAATCTTCTGCGGGAGAAGTCGATTCGGGAACCAGCGACGCATGTGGCGTCATCGACGCCGGCGGGGCCTCGCTCGGCGAGGTATGCACCACACGGCCGGTCGAGGAAGCCGCCACCAGGGTGAGCAAGATGGTTGCCAGGACGAGGACATTTCGCACCGATGGGTGACCGGGCATGAGGCAAGCGTAGGTCGCGGTGGGCGCGGCAGCACAGGGCGGAAACAAGCGCGCGGGCGCACCGTCGCTGCTGCCCGGCGGACGCTGGGCGGCGGTGCTGGCGGGCGCGGTCATGCTGGCGCAGTGCACCGCTTCGTCGGCCGCCGCCGACCCGACGGTCCGGCCGGTGACCGCCGCCGAACTGGGCGCGAGCTGGCACCCGGGCTGCCCGGTGGAACCCGGGCAACTGCGACGGGTCGACGTCGACCACATCGGTTTCGACGGCCAAACCCACCGGGGCGAGCTGATCGTGCACCAAGACCTGGCGCCGCAGGTCGTCACGATCTTCGCTCGGCTGTACCGGCTGGGCTTTCCCATCGAGAAGATCCGCACGGTCGATCACTACCGCGACGCGGACGACGAGCTGTCCATGGAGGACGACAACACCTCGGCGTTCAATTGCCGGGGCATTCCGGGCAGCGACCGCTGGTCGCAGCATGCCTACGGCCGGGCGATCGACCTCAACCCGCGTCTCAACCCGTGCCTGTACCCCACCGGCGCCTTCCAACCGCAGAACGCGGGGGACTTTCTGGACCGCGACCGCACCGATCCGGGCGTGCTGCACGACGGCGACCCGGCCGTGCGCGCCTTCACCGACAGCGGGTGGCGCTGGGGTGGACAGTGGACGGCGCCCGTCGACTACCAGCATTTCGAGCGGCCCTGAAGCAGCCTCGGTAGCCTGGGTTCGATATGTCGCGCTCCATTGACGTCTCGACCGAGTCGCCCGCCAGCGTCGAGCAGATCCACGCGGCGTTCGGTCGCGAGGACTATTGGCTGGCACGGATCGCTCCCGCCGCCGCCACCACCACGTTGGACTCGCTGGTGGTCGACGGCGACGGCACGGTGACGGTGCGCGTCACCCAGCACCTCGGTCGTCAGTTGTTGCCGGGCGCGGTGGCCAAATTCGTTCGCGGTGACGTCAAGATCGTGCAGACCGAGACGTGGCGACGAGACGGTGACGGCCAGGTGCGCGGCCAGGTCGACGTCTCGGCGTCGGGCGGATTGGGGTCGGGTCGCGCGGAAAGCTGGCTGGAGCCGGCCGAAGACGGGGGCTCGCGATTGCGTTCCGCCGTGCGCGTCGAGGT
>Ga0164242_10003446_pt1 | contig 18073 bp, 18 predicted proteins | sample OricomgcompostMG_FD_108783 | JGI IMG/M metagenome (GOLD analysis project Ga0164242, IMG submission 108783) | Miracle-Growth compost microbial communities from Emeryville, California, USA - Original compost - Miracle growth compost (MG) ... | reverse complement strand
AGGTGGTCGTGCTTGGGGCCAGACCTCGCCGGAGTCTTAAGCGGGGGCGGGGAGCCATTGTCGGCGAAGCGAAGGGGTCGAGGTGCCGTCAATTGGGTAGGCTCAAGTGGTCAATTGTGTCGGGTCTGGCCACCTCCAAGTCCTCGCGCGGTTTACGAGTTGTGCAGGTCGGTTTTGGTTCGAGGAGAGAAGCTGGACTCGGGAAGCTCCCACGGAAGTTTGCTTGGTGTTAGTAGTTCGCGGGGTCGGCAAATGGCGTCAGGGCCAAGCCGAACCGAGACAAGCCGGGCTGTGGGGGCGCGGTTGAGCTCTAAATAGCTCCCCAATCCACACAACTTCGGACCTCCAACGTCGGATGCGATTCGCAGCCCACGACATCCTTCCGTCCGCGCCCCTCCGAATATGACACCGCCGAATCCGGAGCTGAGGAGACAAGTAATCGCCATTTATAAAGGTTCGCCCCATCCCCACCATCGCCTCCAACCTCCAAGCTGCCACATGGCATGTCAGAGCTTCTGGCGATCCATAAAAACCCTTTGAACCGAGCGGCTGCCCCCTTCATCAAACAGGCTGTGTAAGGCCGCACGAGCTAACCCGGCCCCGGGGGCCTCCTCCCCCCGGTCAACAGAACTGCTCCATCTTGGCAAGGCCTACCCGCTGGGCTTCGACTACTTCCGACCGCGGCTGCACGGGGCCTTCATGGCAAACGCGCGGCTGCGGGACGAGGAGGATATCAAGAAGGGGATAGCGAGGGCGGACTTTGTACGGAGAGGTACGCTGCTGGCTGAAAGCCATCCTTCCTATCATTTCCCTTCCCGCTTAGGCAATCGAGACGATGGCTGGCACGGACGAGCTAACACGACGATTTGCGAAATGTTAGAAATCGAAGCACTGTAAGTTAGGAGACACCATTCTTCGCCTAATCCCGAAGTCCCTATCTCCTAGTCGAGTGTTATGAGTCTACAAAGTTGCTCTCAACAAAACACGGAGCACAGTGTCACATGCGGAGACTCTTAACGTTCCATCAAATGTCGTGGTAACGTGCTAGATATCCGAATATGTTCTTTCTTTTCCTCATATGCCAAGCCACAAACCCATGTCCAAAACCCAGCAACCAAATCCGCCCCATCCCGTACAGCGTCTCGCAGTTCCTGTCTTGGCTCACTGGCAGATACTTATGTACAGGATGCGAAGGGAAAAAGGAGAAAAACAAAACAAAAGGCGTGACGCCTAGTCGAAAACGGGGTCGACTCCCCAATATAAACCCTAACACTCCCAGCCCAGATACTCCCGCCGTCTATGATGATGCTTTGTTTGCTTGTTTTTTGTCTCGTGTTTTCATACTTTTATGTCCTTGCTCTGGCCCAGTGGCCAGGCAGGATAGATATGACACCCCATTTTATGTTTGAAGTGTCCAGGAACCGTCAACCCGGCTAATTTGTGCCTCCGTCGCGAAATGAATAGGTACTATTTGAAGAGATACCGGACGCTTAGGAAACGGTATGATGCGATGTGAGTCCGCCAAGAAAATGTTGTCAGGGGGGTAGTTGGGTAGTCATCAGGTTCGTGTACGTGTACGTGAGAAACACCAAAATAGGTTTCCGGTAGCGTGATAGGCATTCGCCGTCTTGAGTCGGGTCTGGACCTGCGGCGTTGGATCGGCGTGACGGTCTGATTTCGAGGTTGGGCATCGAAGGAAATTTGCTGGGCGACACGCTGCCGTGTGTACAGTATTCGAGTAGAGAAGATAGATTCATCGTATAACACCAACGGCGTGAAACGCAATCGTCATCTCCAAGCGCCGTTGGATGTCATCTCATATCATGACCTCTTCTTAGCCCACCATGCGCCGATCTCGAGACATTCGCCCCAGCTCGTCCCGTTCTCCTGCATGAGGTCGTTCATCATCTTACCCACCCAGCCGTCCCACTCGTCCTGGCTCTTACCGCTGACCTCGCGTAGCATGCCCTCCAGGCTCTGTATCTGCTGCACGACCGTTGTCAGGGCCGTCCTCCTCAGCGCGGCCTGCGTCGCCGTCAGCGGCCGGCCGGCCTCCCGCGCTCCCCTGGTAGTCGTCGCCGTCCCGCGGCTCTTGCCCTTGGTCTCGATGTAGCTCTTGCCGTCCTTCGTGACGATCCCGCCGACGCCCTCGCGCTCCCACCGCGCCTCGGATAGCGGTACCGCCAGCCGCCGCGATCCGTTGGCCGTCAGCGTCTCGGCCTCCTGGAGGAGCATCGGGCCCATCAGCGTGCACGGCAGGGCGGAGAGGCCGCGTGCCTCGAGAGCCTTCGATACCCACCCGTTGTACTCGACGAGGAAGTGGTTGAGGGGTGCCGACATGGGCGTGTTGCCTGTCATGATGTATGCACCCAGGTTGGCAGCCGCCTCTTGCTCGTCCTCCTCGCTGCCGGAGCTGTCTCCGGAACTGTCGGCGCCATCGGGAGCCTGTCCGGCTGGTTGTCGGGGTTGTCGTAATTCTGGGACGTGTGGCCGCAGCATCCGGATAGTGTCGTCGCTCTCCCAGATCTCGAGGGTTCCTCCGGGGCTGAGGATGCGGAGAAGCTCGTCCATGAGGAACTGTTGCATACCGAGCGGCATAGCCATTGACATGTCCTTGACCATGATTAGGTCAAATTCGCCCTCGGGGAAAGGCCAGGGGACTTTTCGAATGTCGTGTTGTACGAATCGCCACTTCATATCCTTGTCCGGTCGGCCGTCTGTGGTTGAAGAAGAGGAGGAGGCGGATGCTCGGGTCGGCCCTCCCCGGACCCCGGTACTTGCACTGGGCCTAGTACCAGTGCCGGTACCGGTACCGGTCGCGGGACTGCCTTGCTCCGGGGCTCCGGGGGCGATGGGTGCGATGTCGATTCCCGTGAAGGAGATATCCGAGTGACCGTGTCGCGCGTAGTAACGATGGCACATCATGCTCCAGAATCCCGACCCGCAGCCCACCTCGAGCACCCGCAGCGGTGGCTTGTTCGCAAATTCGGGGGAGCATACCGGGCCGCCGAAGAGTTGGAACAGCAATAGCATCCTCAGGCTTTGGCGGTGCAGCTCGGCGAGGTCGACGGGCAAGGGGTACGGAAGCGTGGGGTCGGAGAGGTAGGTGCGCCCATTGCGGACGACCAGAGGCTTCGGCTGGTTTGCGGCGGCGGCGGACTCGGCGCTCCACGGGGTCTCGCTGGACACCATGGTGCGGCTGCTCAGCGTGGTGGCGCCCGAGGTGCTGGACACTACGCTGTCGGCGCGAGCGGACGGACCGACAGCGCCACTCGCGATCTTGGAAAGCGTGCTGTCAGTGAACATGGTGGCATGGTGGAACATGCGGCGGTCGTAGTGCGACGTGGTGGCAGCGGATGTCCACGTCTGCGTCTGAGGAGGGAAGGAAACGGACGAGGGTCGAGGGAGGCGGGGAGAGGCCTGCCCTCGTGCCGGTGCTGCTTCGGACTCGCCGCTGTGCGTGTTTGTGGCGTTTGCAGCGGGCGTCGCTATTTCGGTGTTGAGCCTGGGCGTCGCTGGCAATTGCTTGTTGTAGTAGTATTTGGTTTGGGCAGCCACGCATTCCCGGCGTTGCGGGTTCTGCTGGCTGTGGCTCTGGTCGTGGCCGTGGTCGTGGTCGTGGTCGCAGTCGCAGTCGTGGTGCAGCTGCTGGTTGTGGGTGAGAATAGGGAGGCGGCGGTGTTCGCCTGTTGGAGAGGCGGTTCCACCGCTGGGGCCAGGTGCGACGTGAGATGGGACGACCCCACCACGGGCGTCGCGGTGCAGCTGCTGCTGTTGGTGCACGTCCGGCAACGGCACCTCGTGAGTGGAGTGGCTCGTCGAACTGCAGCTCGAGGCTCTCGAATGGCCGGGGATCCGCGGCTTCCTCTTGCTGGGTCGGGCACCGGACGTGGAGTTGGATCGGGTTAGCTGGTCGGTTCGCTGCTGCTTCTGCGCAGGAGGCTTTTGCATTTGCTGGTAGTTATAGATGCTGGGGAAAGGAGCCCTGGCGGCGGCAAAGCCCCAGGAGTACTCCATTTTAGCTGGATTTCAACTGTGCGACACGCCGCACCCACACCCCCCAGCCGCCTGGGGCACAGCTCTCGACTGGCAGACTTGCCTGCTCCAGCGGCTCCGCGCGCGACGGCACGGAAATTCCCAGGTGCAGCCCGTCCTTCGTTCCTCTTTCACACTTTTCGACGTTCAAACAGGGGGGGTCCGACTTAATTGGATCTTCGCAGGCTCACAGACACAGTCCCTGCTTCTAGAAGCGTGGGGTTGCTCGTTTCGTCTCCTTGTCCGGCGCGCGGTTGTCGCTGCTGTCGCTTTATCCTTAACCCCCCTTCTCCCCTTGGCTTCTAGGATTGTGCTTGTTGCTCCTTCTTGTTGCTCCTTCCTAGTAGACTGCTAGTGAGGCCGGTGAGGTCGTTCCCACAACCGGGATGGGTCATCCGAGGATGCTGATTCGTCTTTTCCACACCCGACTCTCGGTACTATGAGCGGATTCAGCTGAACGTATTTCAGGGTACCTCGGGTCCCGGTCTTTTCGGTCTGGGCTGGGAGGCCCTTCCGCTGGTTTGAGTAGTGCCTAGGATGGCGGGGATGGCCGGAAAAAAAAGCTGTGACGTTAGTCTCTTGGTGCTTCGCCCGGCTGCCCCTCCTCGGTGTGTGTTTGTGCGCCCACACGCGATGCTATTCTGTCGAGTTTTGTGTGCGAGACCCTTTCTTCAGCCGGATTGTTACTGATATGTCGCCGCCCATTTCCAGCAGGCCTCGACAAACGGACAGGCTGTTGCGCGAGCGGTCCTCACATGGCCTGTGTTTGCCTAGGCTTGTTCAGCTCTCCTTTTCTCCCCCCTCCCTCCGCTATTTCCCCTCTGTTAATTTTCCTCTCTTTAGTCTGCAGGCCTCGAGCTTCTGCCGTGCGGAGGTAGTCGGCGTGTTCGCAGGGTGCACTGCGCTGGTGCCAGCACTGATCGCGGGGGGGCCGATGGGGTGTCTAGACCGGGAGCGCCGAGGGGTTGACATGGGGGCGGACCAGATCAAACGTGGATTCGACGGGGGTTCGTCCAACAGGCCGGGAACCAGAGCAGAGGAACCTGGAAGGGCCTGGGAGGACTGCGACTGGGGCAGGTCAGTTCCTATATACGGAATATAACTATTCTACACTTCTAAGCCAGTCTGCACATAGATCCATAGGTTGCTCCGGCCTGGTTGCAACCCATGACGACTCTAAACTACTAGTGTCTCTACCCTTCCAACTTCCTGTCGAGGAAGGCCCAGGGGGAGGGCATGGAGGGCATGGAGGGGAGGGCCGGAAAGGATAGGCCAATTTCCCCGCATTGTGCCCGAACCCACCCGGATTGGCTGTATTGACTGGAGTCGCGGTGTCTCGTGAATGCTTGATCTGGGGGGGTCGCATGGGATTCCCGGCATCGTTCTCCTCTCGGCCAGATGGTGCCTAGCTCAGCTGATTGGCCCCCTTCCGCACAACATTGGAGACGTTGTTAAGCACCATCCGTCCGAGGTGCCCGTCCGAAGGACGGTACAGCGGATCCAACGTCTCGTCCCCTTTTTTGTCTGGGTCAGAACCCTAATCCAGCCAGCCCGCAGCACGTCTCATGCGGCTGCAATTGCCGAATGCGTCCTGCTGCGTTGTCACTGCTCCAATCCCACATTCCCAAAACCGATAAGGACTGCGCCCTGAGGGCGCATTTGTGCATCGCAATGTACCATCACCATGTGCAACTCATGCTTCCCCAGAAAAAGAACAAGAAAAAGAGAAAGGGAGACCGGGGCTAGGCCTGTTCGGTGCCGTGTTGCGCGGCATTCCCATTTGAGGCTGAAGTCGGCAACTCTGTCGTTGTGCGAGTCTGTACGTACATGCGTTTTACACACGCAAGCGTACGGAATTGGGGACCGGCCACACCACAAGACTCTCTCTTGGCCGCTCTGGTTTTACCCGTTGTCGACTCTCTAGGCGGATGGTGTGCTTCCACTCTCGGCTCTCATGCGCCGTGGCCCGGCAAGCAGATGATTGACGGGACGCCGACATCCAAATTTGGTTGATTCAATAAGCTGGCCCTCTGATTATCTTGGAGTGAGCCACACACGAGACCCATCCCACGTCATAGGAATTTGCCATCAATCAAAGAACGAAAATGATTGCCCACTTCGCCAGCCATGAGAACGGCGAGGCATGCGGACAAGCTTGGACCTGGAGCCCCCATCGTCTCTATTAAGTGCAGCTACCACTTAGGTATGAGCTTCTTAAGCTGCTACGGTGCTTGAGGAAATATTAAAGTGCGCTCCTCTGAATCGTGCCAATCGGCTCCGTGTTGTTCCACGATGACCTCGCGCGGTGAGGAGGAGACTCGCACATGCACGTGTGATCCTCAAAAGCACAAATATCTCGGCCCGTGAGCCCCTCGGCACTGATTGCCTTCTCGGGTCGACTCTGCACTGAGGTATATGGACAGAAACCCTTTCCCAGGAAAAAAAGTGTTATGGGGACGGAATATTAGCCGCCGGACGAGCTTCCTTGATATCAGTACCCAGCACTTGCTTGGCCAATAAGCTCTAGGCGCTTGCCCGGGTTGGTGGGATATCGGCGTAATATTTCCATTCCATTTCAGTCCGATTGCTTAGGTAGCCTCCAGCACGACGGTACTGGGGTTTCACATCTCCCTCTCTCAGGAGTCTCCCTGGCGCAACGTACCACGACTGCCTGGTAGCCTTGATTCGGGGCCGGCATCGGCCTTATCTCTTCCCAGAGCTGTGGACACTCCGAGACAAGGAAGAAAATGAACCCATGAGCAATTGGGGATGGATGGCAGTGGCGCTAGCGAGCATCCGGTGGACGGGATGGAGCAAGTGTCTACAGAGCCAAGGCAAGTTTGCTAGGAGGTACTCCGGTAAATATAGAAGCAAGGGACTCAAGACCCGAGCACTTGATTCGGCAAGGCAGTTAGTTGGTGAGACGATAAGTGACCGGCCCCTCTTGATCGAATAGGCACGCAGGTGCGTGACATGGAAGTTCCACCCACAATCTCGATAATCGGACGCTCCGGTATTCACTTCCCATTTGTGGTCCGTGCACCATTAAGCGCAAGGCTGAATCACGTGTGTATTATGTAATCCCAGCCGCCCTGGGTCTTCGACTCTGCTTTGCATCCCGAGCTTGATCGAGAGGCCACAACAGAGCGATGCATCGGAATCGCCGCAAGATACCAGCCATCCCAACTTGATATCCTTCACTACAGTATCCATTGCAAAGCGAAAGAGAAAAAAAATTGCCAGCAAAGAGATTGCGCACATTCTTTACTGTAAGTTCCATCTGCCAATTGCGAAAAACCCCACCATTCGTCATCCCCCATCAATCATTTTCCTCCTCGCTGCCGCCGACGAAGCCTCGAAAACCGTCTGCTGACCCTTGATCTCATGTTTGCAGCCCATCCCATACCACAGCAGCAAGGAACAGACATTATCCACCTTGACGTTCACCTTATCGCCTGCCCTGCTTTCTGTGAACAATCGACCCTCTTGCTCCTCTAGCGCGATACAGCTCGAGGAAACCCACCCGAAGACCGGCGGTAGCGACAGTCGCATGGCCTTTTAAGCCACCATTTGCTGCCAGCCTTGGCTAGTTCCCAGTCCGCTACATCGATGCTGGAAGAAAGCTCTGTCAAACTTCGTGCACCAACCCAGCACTTGACAAGAGATTCTCCTTCTGCGTCGTACATGAGCTCTCGAGCCGCGTCCTAGCCGCCCCACCCTTCTCCCCCCTCTCCCCCCCCTCTCTCTCTCCCTCCCTCCTCCCGACCACCACGAGGCGCCGCGACTGAGACTCCCATGAGAGATAGATGGCAGATGGTTACCGATATCCGCAGCAGGCCGTTGGAAACCCCTTATATTCTCAGTCCGGCTCCGGCACCTCTCTCGCAAACGGGATATTTCTGAACTCTCTGCTTAACTACTTCGTCGCCGATCCGCCGTCCCCATCCAAATCCCCCGTCCCGAGCTCCCCGAGCAAATACCTGCGGAGCATGTACGGCCAGAACCACCAGCAGGGCCACAACTCCCGTCTCAATGGCGCGCCCGGCGGTCAGCGGATGCCCCTCCTGTACAACTACCAGCAACAAGCTACACACCAGCATCAAACCCATACACAGCATCATCAAGCCATCCAACCCGACCATTCCGGCCACGGCGCGGCTGGAAATGTGATCGGCCATCACTCGACCTATTCTAGCGGCGTCCTATCGAATGCCAGCCCCTTCTCCGGGAGCAATCTACAAAATGGACATGCTCCACCGTCGAGGGGCAGTCAGGCCCAGCAGATAAATGAACATTGGGCCGAGCAACTACGGATGCGCAAGGCGGCCGAGAGAGCACACGCTCTCATGATCGAAGAGCACCAGCCACACTATTATGCGCGACTCAAGGCTCCCGAGAACCGGGGCATCGGTGGCTCTGCTCTTACTCCCGGAAGTTCGGCCCCCGCTAATGACGGCGAGGATGATAGGAGACGTCCGTGGATTGTTGAGAAGTCGAACAAGCGACAGGACTGGCATAACCTCGACCTGAGCGGCCAGGGCCTGCGGACCTTGTCCCCTGCTCTCTTCAGTTATACCTTCCTGCAAGAACTCTACATTGCCTCCAATCGCCTTACCTTCCTCCCGGCTGAGATCGGTCAGTTGCGACAACTACGCATCCTCGAAGCTTCCTTCAACCAGATCTCAGAACTTCCGCCCGAGATCGGTATGTGTACGAACCTGAAGCAGCTGCTCCTCTTTGACAACCACATTCAAGATCTGCCTTACGAGATTGGCTCCTTGTATCTTCTAGAGATGCTCGGCATTGAGGGAAACCCTCTGAATCCCACGATGAAGGAAGAGATCATGGAGCGGGGAACGAAGAGCTTGGTGAATCTCCTCCGGGAGCAGGCTCCCGGTATGCTTTTATTCCTCTCCCTTGTGTACTGGTTTGGCTCACTTCCATGCTAATAATGTCCCCTTTTAGTCCCCTTGCCACCGGCCCCTCGAAAGCCAATTACCATCCAAGAGGACGTTTCACCCAACCTCGAGAGGGTCAAGATATTGACTTGGAACATCTTGTGCGAGAGATATGCGACGGCTCAACTCTACGGATATACCCCTGCGGGCGCTCTAGCCTGGGACTACCGCAAGGAGAGCATCATGCAGGAAATTCGTGACCGGGATGCCGACATTTTGTGCTTACAGGAGATCGCGACCGATACCTTCCGGGATTTCTTCAGCCCGGACCTCGCTGCGTACGACTACAAAGGAATCCACTGGCCCAGGCCAAAGGCGAAGACAATGTCGGAGAAAGATGCTCAGGCTGTCGATGGCTGTGCGATATTCTACAAGGCTAGCAAGTACATGCTGCTGGACAAACAGCTGATTGACTACGCGACTATCGCCATCAACCGACCAGACATGAAGAACCAGCACGACATCTTCAACCGGGTAATGCCGAAGGACAACATCGGCATCATCTGCCTATTTGAGAGCCGGGGTACCGGTGCGCGGATGATCGTTGCCAACACCCATCTTGCATGGGAGCCGACCCTTGCCGATGTGAAGCTTGTCCAAACGGCTATACTCATGGAGAATGTCACGAAGCTAGCCGAGAAGTACTCCCGCTTCCCACCTTGTAAGGATAAGAAGATGATCCAGATTCCCACCGGTGAGGACGAGGAGCAGGAGAAGCCAAAGGACCTTCCGGAGCCTGCACCATCCCAAGAGTACAGGAACAACACCGACATACCACTCTTCGTCTGCGGCGACTACAACTCGACGGCCGACAGCAGCGTGTACGAACTATTGTCTGAGGGACGTGTATCACCGGAACATCCCGAATTGGCACCATTCCAGTACGGCACCTTTACGCGGGATGGTATCGAGCACCCCTTCAGTCTACGGTCGGCCTATGTACATTTGAACGGGACACCGGACGAGTTGTCCTTTACAAATTACGTGCCTGGGTTTGCCCAGGTCATCGATTATATCTGGTACTCGACGAACACGCTCGAGGTTGTCGAGCTCCTCGGGCCCCCAGACCGACAGCACCTGAAACGCGTGCCAGGCTTCCCCAACTATCACTTCCCGGCGGACCACATCCAAATCATGGCAGAGTTTGTCATCAAGGCTCGAAAGGACAAGAAGGCGATTACGGAGCCCGATTTCGGATCAGGTAGCGGCGACCGGAGGGGTTAAGACCTAGTTCTTCCCCCCCCCCTTCTCCCATGTCGGTCATCTTCGTGCGGGTTGGTTGGTTTTTTGTGTGGTTTGTCAGAGTGGCTGGCACCGGTGTTCTGGATTTTTGAATGCAACAAACGGTTTTCCTCCTTCCCCTTCCTTCCTGCCAAATGGGGCTGCTTTGATTGACTGCGAAACGTTTTCTTCCGAACGGTTTTAATGGGCACACAGGCGGCGAGGGGGTGAGAAAAAAAACCTGGCGCAAAACAAAGTACACAAACCTCCTGGCTAGTGCGAGTCTCGAATATCTGTTTCCGTCTCACTCTCTTACTCGATCGCTCATTCTCTCTGCCTTATGGACTATTTCGACCAACCGGAATGCCCGTGGCAGACCATGTAGGAATATATTGCCGTTTTTGTTTGTTTTTTAAACCCACTCTCTGCCTGTCTGTCTCTCATGCCGCCTCACGTCTCCGCCGTTCCGGCCGTCAGTTACTTGAGCCCGCCGCTCTTCCCACCGCGCCTACAGAGGTCGAGAAGGGGAGGGAATCGGTGCGTCCGGGTAAAGTCGGGGCAACAGGGAGCGAGGAAGGGAGGGGGGGAAGGGTTATATGGATCGCATCAACGAAGGAGCTATGGGAGATGGGTTGTGTATCGACGGCTCTGCTCTGGGATATTTCTGGATGGACTGAGCGGGGTGATATCTGGAAGCGGGTTCGATTTTGTTTTCTTCCTTTTTTTCTCTCGCTTTTTACTCTCTCTCGCTCTCTCTGCGGCCATCGTCTTCTTGGTTTCTGCTTTCCGCCAGTATTGTACTTTGTTTAGATGATTTCTTAGGTGGGTTGGATCTCTAAATCCAACCACCTCTACCTCAGCCTTGTGGCCTTCCTCCGATGTGCATGCCTTTTATTCGTCAGATTCGGGGCGTGAGGGTTTCGTTTGCGAACACATACATACAAACTGCAAGGAACCTACTCAAGACATGTGGCCTATCGCCCATTTTCCCCATTCACACGTCATTATCTCTGGGTGCATGTGGTCTGTATCCAGTAGGTGCCGCCAGGCCGGCAAATCTTTAATAGGAGGTAATAGACTTTACCAGTAGCCGTGATATCAACTCAGGCCAGCAGCTTGGGCTAGGGCGATAGATTGACCTGGGGTGACAGCTCCTCCCCTACTTCCAGCCCGGCCACGCCTGTCGCGTACAGAACACATGCATCCGGGTTGAATTGCTCATGCACCTAGGGATAACATTAATGTACCTAGGTATTTAGCCCCCCTGCGCGCCGTCCCCATTCACCTCTTATCCGAGTCAATTGTCCGAACATCATCTTCCCTCGTTCCACTAGGTCCATCAGCTCGCACCGGCTGCAAAACCCCCTCCCCCTCCGCAGGAAGCGGGCCCCCAGGATTGCCGCTATCCACGCTGCCGCCCCAGATCTTGTCGAGATAAAGGCTAGGCTTCGGCTCGTCGCGGCGGCCGAGGAAGTAGTAGCGGACGAACCAGGGAAGGTAGGTTCCAAGCTGGTAGCGGATGTGGACGCGCTTGGGGACAGCGAAGACCAGGTCCAGGTCCTCGAGCGAGCGGCGCTTGGTTTCCTCGACGAGCGTGAAGACGAGGAGGAAGGCGGCGAAATTGAGGCCCGCAAAGGTGCCGAGTGCGCCGGCGGACTTTTTCCCATGAAGAAGGCTGTGGTGGGGGCGTGGTACGTGTTAGTTCGGAGGTCCAAGGGTGGGAAGGGTAGGGAGGATGCTGACGGTGGAAATGTAAGTGATAGAATGCCGGCAAATAGGAGGTTGACTGCGATAGAGAAAGCGCAGCCCTGCGGGAGAAGTCAGTAGATTGCTAGTGAAGGAGAAAATAGTTTGGGCAGTGGCTCACTGCTTCACGATTAGACAAGGAGAAGCTCTCCGACGCGAGGGTGAAGGGGATGGGTCCTAGATAGCAAACGTCAACCAGGGCAATAGAGAGATGAGACGGAAGCAACAAATATTCGCACGTACCTAAACCAGGAGAATACGTGGCGGCAAAAACTAGGAGCTGTTAGCGGAGAGTTATCAGCTCTCAACCTGAGTTCGACTGACCGAGGAGCCAAAAGGCGGTACCGCCTTTTACTACGTTATCATTGCTACTAGCAGCTGACGCAGCCGCAGCGGCCATGAAGATGGCCATGGGTGGCAGGGTGATGGTCAGCCATTTCCGTCGGCCTAGTGTGTCAATAGTCCTTATCGCCGGGAGGCAAAAGATGAAGTTGACAGCCCCTTTTACGAAGCCATGAAGTTAGAGGGTGTGACGACCTAGTCAACTCCGACGTAGGGGTGGTGTGCCATAACCTACCAAATCCCAGACTTAACCCCATTGCCGTCTTCGGGTCGGAGGCGTTATTATTACCGAGGAACAACGTAGTCGAGTAGAACGCCAAGATGTTAACTGGGGGCTCGAGTTAGGAACATGTGCCGGTGCCGTTTACACCGCTTCTGAAAGGGGGTATTATAGCAACTACTCACTTCCGCAGAGCTGCTGAGCGAGGTTTACGGTACCACTACTAATGAGTGCGTTACGCGATCTTCGCCTTATGAAGAGCTGCTTGAATTGCGTGAAGTAGCCAACCAGTTTGTTTTCACTCTCTCTAAGGCGTGAGGCATTCTCCTGCTCGATAGACTTGTACACAAGATACAGATCTCTCAATGCTTGCAGCTGCGCAGGGTGAAGATAACATTAGCACTCCTCAGAGTGAACATCAACGGAGTGGATAATACTGCTTGTTACCGGCAGCAAATGGCGGTGGCTCATGCATACCTCAGTCTTACGCAGCCTCTTCAAGATCTCGTAGGCTTTGGTCGGGTTGTAGCTAGGAGACCCTAGCCTCATGTAGTATCGTGGCGACTCGGGGCAGAAGTACAGCCCTACGAGCAACATCAAGGCAGGCACAAAAGGGGCGCCCAACATCAACCTGCCCTTCATTGCAGCATCTTCCTGAGCAGCGAAGAAGATGAAGTTCAAAGCAAATCCGACCATGATCCCGAAAGCCACCCTAACTAAAAGTTAGCCCCAGTACGGTCGGTATAGGGAAGCCTGGGCGGTGGGGTGGTGGTGGGTGGACAGACCAGAGTTGCCATGCAAGTATACTTGAGCCTCTCCAGAAGCCTACCAGTTAGACGGAACGGTCAGCCGCAATCGCTGCGACATTTTGCAGAAAGTCGGTGACTCGCAACCATACAGCAAGCACGATTTGAGACACGCACTACTTACCTACAGAAGTTTCACTGGCCAGGATCGGCGTGCTAACTGCCTTGATGCCCATACCTACAAACCGAAAATCAGCCTAGAAGGAGCCGGAGTAGGGCCGCTCGGGGGGTTCAGATATCCGTACTGACCAATGCCGTTGATAATTCTAACTATAAAGAGCTCGTGCCAATGGTTAACAAACGCTGCACCCAGCGAACTCGCAAAGATCAGCAGAGCTGCAAGCACCATGGCGCCTCTGCGCCCGAAGAGATCATTGACGGGCACCGCAAGGGGGCAGCCCAGCGCCGCGGCGAATAGGAATGGCGAGGCATTCACAGCACCGAAGGGCCAGGTACCGAGCCTTGTGGCGTTATAGCCGCCTTCCTGGGCATTGCTAGAGATTTTGTTCCAGCACTGCCCATTTTCGATCAGGGTATTAAAGATGCAGTCAAGGTACGGCGCCGACCCGTTGATACTACTCTGGACATGACCCTGGAGGAAGGCCGCTAGCGACACAGTCAGGATGACGATGAGCATGTCCTTCGCCGGCAGCACACTGTCTTTCTCGGACTTGAGGGCAAGCTTCTCTTCGCTGGTCAGAATAACCGGCAAGTTGTGCCCGGTGTGCGGGTCGGTGCTCCGGGCGACCTCGTCATAGGTGCGAATGTTCTTAGCAACCCGGGCAGCGCGGAGGAGGGCTTCGGGATGGACACTCGGGAGGTATACTTCAGCGAAGCGGGTGACATCCTTGGCGAGGTCCTCGTCGGTAAGATGAGCTGCGCCCCAGATGGCACACGTGTCAGTCGATACAAACCTGCTAACACAAGAAAAAGAAAGAAAAAGAAAGGGATGGGGAGTGAGGCGGTGGTTTACCTAAAGGGTTTTGGATGATAGCCCTATCATTGTTCCGTCGGCGCCGGGCCTGGGAGTGGAAGCTGTCCGGCGCGGCCACGCTTGTTTGCCGGTCGGCGAGCTCCACATTCGCGGCGTACCGGCTCTGAGGTGGAGCTTCCTGCGCAGAGAAGGGGTTGATAAACGGTGGTTCGAAATCGGCCATGACACTTTTCATTTTCCTCCACCACAAAACTTAACCCAAACAACTTTCGACGGCTGCGGAAACGAAGCCACCTTTATTATTCAACAGGGCGTCTGCAGAGCCCCTTCACAGACGAGGCTGTGACAAAGGCACACATCGCCTCGACCAAACCGGGATATGAAGTTCCCCAGCCCCCAGCGGGTGGGACGAAGCATCTTCGAAGCGACGACCAGCCAATCGAATTGAGGCAGTGCCATGCCTCCTGGAACCCTGGAACCCTTCCCAGTCGCGGGGCATGGGGCGTGGAAAACCCGCCGAGCATACATTCTCCGGTGCCCAATTGCAGGCTTCACTCTCCCACCCTCAGGTACAGGGTCGCGTGCAGTAAGCTTGCATATCATTTCCGCTTTGAGACGATTTGGGCCTGTGGGAATCTGTCGGTTGTGGTGAAAAGTTGGCAATTGTGGCGGCCTCTTAATATTAGACTGCAGGCAATTCGGCAACTCACCCAAAGGTTGGGAAGTAGGACCCGAAGGAAGACCACGGGGGTGACGTCAAATCTTGCGGGTGGGCTTACATCACTCCTTGTGCTGCTGCCTTCAGTGCTGGTTTCAGCAGCAGCAGCAGCAGGGGGTGCTTCTGGCCCTGCTTCGCAGATAAAAGGATAAAGGATATTTCACAAATGGGAAGTCGTTTCCCGGATAGGTTCAACAACTCTTGGGTAGGTGACACGCAAGCTCGAGACATCAAGCTGGAGCGTCTGCGAGTGGTAGGGATATCGGACTCGGAAGAAGAGTATATTGGTGCGACAGCCCTGTCTTGGCAATCCCCAGGCTTCCCCGCGTGTGACGGCCCGCGCCACAGTCACCCGTGCTGCCGCGGTGACTGACACAAGGAAGTTCAGCTGTCCCGGTGCTTGCACTGCCTCCACACAGGCTGCACACCCGCGGAGACCTGGCTTCTCTTATCGATCGGCTCGGGTCATCATTGATCTCCCCGCAGTTTTGCTACGAGCTAGAACTCTTCTCAACGTCGTTGATGTCCCCAAACAACTCAGACATGCCCCGACAAGATGGATCCATTATCAATAACTGCCAGCGCCTTCGGCATTGCGAGCTTCTGCGCCAAGTTCGTCGACTCCGCCGCTAGGTTCATCGTCGATAGGAGGGAAGTGGCTGGAGTAATCACTGAGTACTACGAGACCATTCGCCATCTGCATTCAGCTCTACTTAACCTCGGCGATGTCCTCGAGAAGAGACCCCAACCGCTGTCGTTCGAGCTCAGACACTACCGGACCATCTCCGATATAACACAGTCATGTCAGGCGGCCCTCGAAAGGCTGGAGAAGCACCTGCCCACAATCTCGGATGACCCTAGCGCTTGGGATAAAACCTACGCAAACTTCATCAAGTCATTAAAATCCAACGTCATCCAGCAGACCGTGGCCAGCATAAGCTCTTATACACAGGTCCTTCAACTGAGCCTCACCACCATATCGCTTGGGGCGCACTGGCGCGCGCAGAAGTCGCAGGCGGTAATCCAGGCAACGATCCGTAATCTGACGGACAGCATGCAGTCGGCGAACCTCGGTGTCCCGAGGCCAATCACGACCGACCCGGGACAAGACCAGCTACCGGAGATGGATGCTCAAGTTGCCGAAGCCAACTTGGATGTGGCTCGGAAAATCCAGGCCTGGAGGATGACGGCCGAGAACGTCGCTGATGCCGTCTCCCACTACAACCCGGACGAACTATCCCAAGTCGCACGGTCCGTCCGCCGCGACGTCTCCTCGGACAGCGGTGTCGACATGGCCAACGACGTCGAAGCAAAGCCTTTTGATCCCGACCCGGACGCTGACATGTACCCCTGCCGCGAGATCATGGAGCATCAGCTCGAAGAAAATCAAAAGATCGTCCACCAGCGGGTGACTGGCGGGATCTACCTCAAGGCCGCTTTCTACCAACGTAAGGCCATCGTGTGCAAGCAGAAACTCGCGGAAGTACACAACGTTCCATTCGACTACGCAGAACAATCACAGATGTATGAATTTCTCGTGGATATCCTGCTGAAAAGTGATATGAAGGAGAACAGGGTCGAAGGGGTTCACCTCCTAGAGGCACTACTTCTTGAGGAGTGTAACCGTCGGAAGGCGGGCGAAGACGGCTGGGACCTAAATCGGGAATATCGCCTGTATCACAAGTTGGGCGAAGCCTATAAGGTGGACGGCAACCTGAAGCAGGCGATCGTGATGCTCCAAAGGGCTGTCAACGGTCGATCGGGGCTTGATCCGATGCCCACGAACCTTGTAATAGAATCTGCGGAATCCCTAGCCCAGGCCCATCGGCTGGACCAGGGTTTTGCCGAAGCCGCCGGATGCTCAAAGTGGATAAGCAAGGTGCTTCGGCCCGCAACCGCCTCGGAGCAAGTCTCCTTACCGTCACCCGAGACTGGCGATATCGCCTTTGCGTGGTGCAAGGAACAGGGCTTTAACGTCGACGCCCATGACTTCACCTTCGACGTGAGCGATTCTGCAATGGGTACCTCCCCGCTGCACCGCGCCATCAAGCTGGAGAAGCTCGACGTGTTCCAGCAGATGATCGGCCAGGTCGGGAGCTTCGAACATCGCGATACCGACTTCGCCACGCCGCTCCTCCTCGCCGCTAGCACCTGTCGCTATGGGATGACGCGGCTGCTCCTCGAGCGCGGCGCCAAGGTCGACGTCTGCGACCACAGCAACAAGACGCCGCTGCACCGGTGCCAGGCCAAGGTGGGCGGCGTCAAGGTCGCGAGGCTGCTGCTCGAGACGCAACCGGACCTCGTCAACCGCGTCGACGGCGCGAAGCGCACGGCGCTATTCATGGCCGTCGAGAACGGCAACTTCGAGATGGCGGAGCTGCTCCTCGGGACGTTCGGCGCCAAGCCGGACGTGCAGGAGACCTACGAGCGGACGGCGCTGTTCCGGGCGTGCGAGCTGGGAAACGAGGCCATGGTCGGCCTGCTGCTGAAGTACGACGCCAACCCGAACATTCGGGGCCCGGGCATGTGCACGCCGCTCCTGGCGGCCATCGACGTGGCCGTGCGGACGGAGCACAGGGTCGCGATCGCGGGGATGCTGCGGAACCGCGGCGCCGACCCGTACCTGAGGGATGCGGACGACCAGAACGCGTTCGACATGGCGGGCAAGGCCGGGTACGCGTCGGAGCTGCGGAGGCTGCTCCACACGCAGGAACCGCGCCGGATGAGCACCTCGTCCGCGAGGTCGAGAGTGAGCCGCGCGTCGGGTAGCAGTACCGGGAAATTGTCGTCGCGGGCGCTTAACTTCCTGAAGGGATATTAATGGCCGACCCGACGGGTACGTGGGGGATTGGGTTTTGCCGGAGAGAGCGTCGAGGTCGGTGGTGATCTAGCTGCTCCAATGGGTTCGAGATGTGATCGTGTGATATTGGGACGTGGTCTGGCTGCAGGTTATGAGAATAACGAATAACGAACAAGGCCCCCGTCCTCGATCGGGAAACGGGGGTCAGGATGATAGGTTAGGGATGGGCAAATGGGATAGGAATTTTGATACCCACGGCCAAGGATTACGCAAACATTGGACCTGCATTGTTT
>Ga0164242_10003445_pt1 | contig 18075 bp, 9 predicted proteins | sample OricomgcompostMG_FD_108783 | JGI IMG/M metagenome (GOLD analysis project Ga0164242, IMG submission 108783) | Miracle-Growth compost microbial communities from Emeryville, California, USA - Original compost - Miracle growth compost (MG) ... | reverse complement strand
TCGGAGAAAGGTAAGGAATCCGATGTGATCGGCGCCGCGCTGGAGGGTGTCGATCCCGTTTTGACGAGCAACATACTCAACGCGATCGGCCAGGAATACATCCGGCAGAACGCGCAGCGCACCCAGGAAGAAGCGCAGAAGTCGATTGCCTTCCTCGACCAGCAACTGCCGCTACTCAAGGCCCAGCTCGAAAAGGCCGAGGACGAGTACAACAAGTTCCGTTCGGCGAATGGCGCAGTGAACCTGGGCGCCGAAGCGACGGCGCTGCTGCAGAGTTCGGCGTTGGCCCAGCAGCGCATCGCCGATCTGCGCGAGCAGCGCGCGCAGTTGCTGGCCCGCTTCACCGACGACAACCCCGCGGTGATCGCGGTCAACGGGCAGTTGTCCGAAGCAGAGAAGTCGCTGCAAGACCTGACGGGCGAAACGCGCTCGCTTCCGCCCGTCGAGCAGAGCCTCGTGCGCCTCCAGCGCGAGGTGACCGTCGACACGAACATCTACACGAATCTTCTGAACAACCGGGAGCAGTTGCGCCTGCTCAAGGCCGGCCGCGTGTCCAACGTGCGCATGATCGACCCCGCCGTGGTGCCGGAGAGCCCGGTTCGGCCGAAGCGGACCGTCCTGGTGGTCGCGGCGTTCCTCACCGGGCTGTTCGTCGGCTCCGCGCTCGTGCTGCTGCGCCACCGGCTCAAGCGTGGTGTTTCCCTCGTCGACGAGATCGAAGTGGGTACCGGCTTGACCGTCTTCGCGGCGGTGCCGCGCAGCCGGGTCCAGCAGGCGCTGATGCGGCGCCTGCCGCGCAGTGGGTCGGGCCCGAACACGGTGCTCGCGCACACGGCCATATTCGACGCGGCGGTCGAGAGTCTGCGCAGCTTCCGCAGCGCGCTCGAGCATCAACTCGAGAACGCGCCCAATCGCGTGGTGTTGCTGGCGGGGCCGACGCCGATGGTGGGCAAGTCGTTCGTGTCGGTCAACCTGGCGGCCGTGTTCGGCGCGTCCGGCAAGCGCGTGCTGTTGATCGACGCGGACCTGCGCCGCGGCTCGCTGAACCGGCACGTGGGCGTGCCGAGCACGCCGGGCGTCACGGACATCGTCGCATGCACCAAGGCGTATGACGAAGCGGTGCACCGCGGCGTGATGCCGGGGGTCGACTTCGTCGCGACGGGCGGCTATGTGAGCAACGCGAGCGAGTTGCTGCGCGAGACCAGCTTCGATGAGTTCGTCGACTGGGCCAATTCGACGTATGACCTCGTATTGATCGACGCGCCGCCGATCCTGCCGGTCGCGGACGCGGGGATCATCGGCAAACTGGCGGGCACCGTATTCGTGATCGCGCGCCAGGGCGCCACGAGCGTGACCGATCTGCGTGAGTCCGTGCGCCGCTTCGAACAGGTCGGCGTGCCGATTCGCGGGGTGATCTTCAACGACACGGTGTCGCGTCCGGGACGTTATGGCAACGCGTATGCGGCCTACGGCTATTCAAGCCACGGCTTCGTGCGCACTGCCGGGACGACGGACCGGTAGGCGGTCGGGCCGGCCGTGATGTGCGGGCCGACGCACGGGTCTGCGTGCGGTAAGCAGCAGTGCGTCGTTCGATGTACCGATAGCATGCCTTGTCAGAGCAAACCGCATTGGCCCGCGCAGCTACTGCGTCGGAGCCTTGGGTCGATCGTCGGGGCCGCTTGAGCGTGAGAGAGTGCTATGAAAACGATCGCATCGAAGACGATTGCGTTCAACGGAAAGTTCTTCGGCGCCACGCCGACGGGCGTGCACAGGGTTGCCGAGCAGCTCGTGGCTGCAATGGATGCGTTGATTGCCGGGCAGGGCGGCAATGGAATGGATTACGCCGTCGTAGTCAGGGAATGCGTCGACGTCCCGCATTACAGCAATATTCTGTGCGCTCGCGAGGACCACTGGGCTCGCCGAATGCACCGGATCGCGTGGGAGCAATGCTATCTCCCGGTCGCCCGCAGAAAGGACTTCATTCTCAATCTCTGCAATCTCGGGCCGTTGTTTCACCGCGAGTCGGCGACGATGATTCACGATGCGCAGGTGTACTCCGCGCCCGACTCCTATCGGCTGCCGTTGAGGCTGTGGTACAGGCTTCTCTACTTTTTTATCGGCAAGCGGCACAAGGTCATCCTGACCGTTTCCGAGTTTTCCAGGCGAGAACTCGTACGGTATGGCATTGCTCCCGCCGACAAGATCGTCGTCGTCCACAACGGCTGCGACCATGTTTTGCATATCAGGCCGGACGAAGGCCAGCTCGTTGCGTTGAATCTCGAACCGCGGCGCTATGTCATTGCGCTCGCGAACACGCAGAAGCACAAGAATATCGGCGTCCTGCTCAAGGCCTTCGCCGATGCGGAGCTGGCGGACGTGGAGCTCGTGCTGTTCGGCGACGCGACGCGAACCGATTTCGAAAATCTCGGACACGTCGTGCCTTCGAATGTGCGATTCACGGGCCGGATCAGCGACCCGGAGCTCGTCGGGCTCATGGTCAATGCCGGCGCGCTCGCCTTTCCGTCGCTAACGGAAGGATTCGGCCTGCCGCCACTGGAGGCGATGGCGCTGGGCTGTCCCGTGGTGGCCGCGCCGTTCGGCGCGCTGCCGGAGGTGTGCGGCAAGGCCGCGCTCTATGCGGACCCTTTCAGCCCCGACGCGTGGCGTCTGAACATTCTCTCGGCGCTAGACGACGAAGCGGTGAGGCAATCCCTGATATCCGCCGGGCGGCTGCAGGCTGCCCGTTTCACCTGGAAGGAAGCAGCGCGCAACCTGTTCGAGACCTTGAATGCCGTGACCCGGCAATCGGGTTGAAGAAAGAGATCGTTGAGGCACGCCATGGCTATTGATGTCGATTTCTCGCTGGCGCTAAACGAGCGTACGGGCAAGCTATTCCTCGGCAAGGACATTATTTCGTCCCTCGGCAGTCGCGTGGGCAGCGTCCGCTATGGTCGATTCACCGGATTTCCGCGCAACGATCTGATGCGCCGTGTGGTCGGTCGCCTGACCCACAAGGAAACCCTGGGCAGAGTGTACCGGCCCCGGCTGACTTCATTGTTGCCTGTGATACAGAGCCCACGCACGACGCTGCATCTCGATCCGCTCAGCGTCGTGCGCCATCGGCTGAAGGCGACGGACATCGTGCTGTGCCACGATGTCGGCCCGATCACGCATCCCCAGTACTTCGCGCCGTTTGTCGGCGATCTATACACGCTTGCCTATAACCAGATCCGGCGAACAAAGCCGCACATGGTATTCGTCAGCAACACGTCCCAGCGCGAATTTCACGCGCTATACGGTAAAGACTTTCCGTCCTCGGACGTCATCTACATTCCGACCCGATTGGGTGTAAAGGAAGGACAGGCGCGGCCGGTGGACGGTCTTTCGCAGCCCTTTCTCGTGACGGTGGGGAGTGTCGGCGATCGCAAGAACCAGGCGCGCTGTATCGAGGCCTTCGCGATGAGCGAGCTGGCAAACGAAGGCTGGAAGTATGTGATAGTCGGCGGCCCGGAGCCGGGCGCCGACACGGCTGTCCAGCTCGCCGGTCAGACGCGGGGGGTCGTGATGCCCGGCTATATGACCGATGACGAGCTTCGCTGGCTTTACCGCAATGCGTCCGGTTTCGTGCTCATGAGTCTCCTGGAAGGATTCGGCATGCCGGTCATCGAGGCGATCGAGCACGACTTGCCGTGCCTCGTTTCCGGCTCCAGTATCTTGACCGAAGTCGGGGGCGAAGCGATGCTGGGCGCCGATCCGCTCGATCCCGAATCGATCGCGTCCGGCATGAGGTCGCTGGCCGAAATGCCCGATGACGAACGTATCCGGCGAATTGCCCAGGCCCGCGCGCATCTTCTGAATTTTGCGCGAGAGCCGATCCTCGCCAGATGGAGAGCGCTCGTCGAGCGGATCGCCTGAGCCACTGCCTCGCTTTAGTCCGGGACTTTCAGCCGCCGCGTCTTTCTGGCCAGATTGCTTCCGTAGTAGGGCTGACGAAGCGCCTGGTGCCTGAGGTGGTCGAGCGACACCTTCAATCTGCCGAGCCGGTTTCCTCGGGGTGCGTGGTGAAACTTGAACAGCGGTCTTATGGCGTTCAGTTTCAGGGTGATCCCACCGATATTCGTATTACGCGCCCGGTCGATTGCCGATTCCGCTACCCAGGATGGCCACTTCATGTCGAACAGTTTCAGGCAGCTGTAGATATCGTCCTCATAGTCCTTCCCGGCGAAGCCGTTCAGGTCTTTTTGCACGCCGACAGGCCGCGTGTGCGTAACGGCGCATGCATCTATGATCGCGCACTTGCCGCCCGCCTCGTGGACGATGCTGCACCAGACGAGGTCGATGCCGCTTTCGTATCCGAGCGAAAACAAGCCGGTTAGACCTCTCAGCGTGGATACCTTGAAAAACGGACACATCATTTCGACGTAGTTGACGTGCCGAAGCAGGAATTTTTCGTTCTGCAGCGACGCGCCATACGTCACGAACGAGTCGTGCGAGAGGCTCGGTTGCCAGATGCTCAGGTCATGGTCTTTCCCCGCGGCGAAGCATTGGTTCAAGGTGGCGGTGTCGGATTTGATGTCGTCGTCGATCAGGGCAACCTGCTGATAGCTGTCTACGAGATCGGCATAGTCGTTCAGCACGGTGTGCCATCCGCGCACTTTACTGCCGGGAACGAGCCTGTATTTGACGTGCCTGCCATCGTCCCTCATCGCATCCTCGTGGTAGGCGGCGACGAGCAGGTCGAAATCGGGCGCTACGTTATCCATACTGTTCATCCAGCCCGGATGAAGACTGTCCTTTCCTGCCCTGACAATAACCAGATTATCCGGCTTCATAAGGCCCTCCATCTGCGCACGACCGTTGGGTTGCACGGGCGCCGACCTAGCCGTCACACGAATCCGGCAGGGCGGCACAGCGGTTATGTTGCGGTGCAACCAATCATATAGGCCGCCCATGGCCACGTGCGCACAAACTGGCGCCGCATGAGCGACGGCGAACATTCTGCTCAAGGCGGATCGGCCACACTCTGACCCATGAATTTGCATGCTGCGGCCCGTCGAATCCGGTCGCGTGCCGAGACGACGAGGCGCGCGGACGACGAACATGCCCCGAGCGATGCCCTGGAGCCTGGCGATGAAACCCGTGCATGCCCCCAATCTGCTGATCAATGGCCGTTTCCTCGGTCGTCGTGCGACGGGTGTCGATCGTTTCGCATTGGAAACCATTCGAGCGCTCGATCAACTCATCGCGGCGCGCGATCCGCTTGTCGCCGGCCTGCGTGCCGAAATCGTCGTGCCCGAAGCGCTGGCCGCGATGCCGAATCCGTTTGCGCATGTCGGACTGCGTGCGAGCGGCAAGGGCGGCGGTCTGCGTTGGGAACAACTCGCATTGCCGCAGGCGGCGCGCGGCGGGCTACTGCTCAATCTCTGCAATTCCGGACCGCTGCTGTACCGCCGTCAGGTGACAGTGCTGCACGACGCCGCGCCGGCGCGCGTGCCCGACAGCTACAGCCGGTCTTTCGCCACCTGGTACCGTCTGATGGCGCCGCGCATCGGCCGCGTCGCGCAACGCGTGATCACCGTGTCCGAATTCTCGCGGCGCGAGCTCTGCGACGCTTACCGGATTCCGGCGGCCAAGATCGGCGTCGTGCCGGAGAGCGGTGAGCACATGTTGCGCGTGCAACAGGACGGGGATGCGGTGGCGCACAAACTCAGCGATCGTCCGTTCGCGCTGGCGGTCGGAAGCCTCAACCGGCACAAGAACTTCCAGCTCGTGGCCGAGGCCGCGCGCCTTGTGGGCGACGCGAAGTTCGACATCGTGGTGGTGGGTGGCGGCGATCCGAAGGTGTACGGAACGGGCCAGCAGGCATTGCCGGGATTCGTAAGACACCTCGGGTACGTGAGCGACGGCGAACTGGCGGCGCTCTATCGGCGCGCGGCATGCTTCGTCTATCCGTCACGTTACGAAGGCTTCGGGCTTCCGCCCGTCGAGGCGCTCGCGCTCGGCTGTCCCGTCATCGCTTCGCGGCTGCCTGCGGTGGAGGAGGCTTGCGCGGATGCGGTGCTTTACACGTCGCCGGACGACCCGGCGGAACTGGCGCGCCTGCTCGAGCAGGTCACGGGCGACGCGGTATTGCGCGAGAGCCTGCGCGAGCGGGGGCGCGCGCGGACCGCGGCGCTCACCTGGCGCGCCACCGCGGTCAAACTAATCGAGGAGATTTCGCCGTGGCTAATGTAGCGCTTGCCCCGACCGTCGTTCACGATACGCGTCGTTTCGGCAGCGTGGCACTCGTGCACGACTGGCTCGCTGCGTATGCGGGTTCGGAGAAGGTGGTGGAACAGATCCTTCAACTGTTTCCACAGGCCGATCTCTACAGCGTCGTCGATTTTTTCCCCGAGTCGCAGCGGGGAGCGCTGGACGGCAAACGCGCCCGGACCTCATTCATTCAGCACCTTCCGCGCGCGCGCAAATCGTTTCGCGCCTACCTTCCGCTCATGCCGCTCGCGGTCGAGCAGTTCGACCTGTCGTCCTACGATCTCGTGATCTCGTCGAGCCACGCCGTGGCCAAGGGCGTGTTGACCGGACCGCATCAGGTACACGTGAGCTATGTGCATTCGCCGATTCGCTACGCCTGGGACCTGCAGCATCAATACCTGGCCGAAGCCGGCATCGAGCGCGGCATGAAGAGCTGGATCGCGCGCCTGATGCTGCATTACATGCGCATCTGGGATCAGCGCACCGCGAATGGTGTGGATGCCTTCGTCGCCAATTCGGCCTTCGTCGCGCGACGCATCCGCAAGGCTTATGGCAGCGAAGCCACCGTGGTCTATCCGCCGGTCAACGTCGAGCGGTTCACACCCGGTCCGAAGCATGAGGACTTCTATCTGATTGCGTCGCGGATGGTGCCGTACAAGCGCATTCCGCTCATCGTCGAGGCCTTCGCGGCGATGCCTTCCCGGCAACTCGTGGTGATCGGTGATGGCACGGACTTCGAGCGTGCGAAGGCATTGGCGACGCCGAACGTGAAGCTGCTCGGCTATCAGCCCGACGAGGTGCTGGTCGACTACATGCAGCGCGCGCGCGCGTTCGTGTTCGCGGCGCAGGAAGACTTCGGCATTTCGGTGGTCGAAGCGCAAGCGTGCGGCACCCCGGTCATCGCGTTGGGCCGGGGAGGCGCGCGTGAGATCGTCATCGATTCGCCGGATCCGGAGCGCGGTACGGGCCTTTTCTTCGGCGAGCAGAGCGTGGCGTCCATCGTCGACGCCGTGGAGCGATTCGAACAGCGCCCGGCGTTCCGTGCGGATGTTTGTCGTCGCAATGCGCTGCGCTTTACGGCAGAGCGGTTCAAGCGCGAATTCCTCGCTGTCGTGGAGCAGGCGACGGACGCCGGCAGGGAGTTCGTCGATACGCCGCCGGCGCCGCGGCGCTGGCGCTCCGCCTGAAGCGGCGCAACAACAGAATCTTCCCGTACGAGATACGGCGAGCGGATGGGGGGTTGCACAAGTGGGACTGTCGATATTCGGGATCATCGTAATCGTCACCGGGATGGCGGCGCTCTACGCGTCGTATCGCGGCGTGGTCTACGGGCTGGTGGTGTATTCGCTGTTCGGCAGCGCGCTTGCGCTACAGCTGGGCGGCGTCGGCGTCATGCCCGCTCAGCTGTTTCTCGCTTTTTTCGCGCTGAGGGCTTTCAATTTCGTCGGCGGGAAGCGACTCGGCGACGGGTTCGCGCTGGACAAACCGGGCTTCTGGCTGCTCGCCAACTGTCTGTGGGGAGTGATGGGCGCCATCGTGATACCTCGTCTGCTGCGCGGTTCGACGCTCGTGTTTCCCGTCGACCGCAGCGGCGGCGGTTCCGACCAGTTGTTGCTGCAGCCGCTCGGGCCCGTTTCCGGAAATCTGTCGCAGGCGGTCTATTGCATCAGCGATGTCGTGGTCTATTGCTGCATGTATGCGTTTTTGAAATATCGCGGCGCGTACCGCACGCTTGCCAGCGCTATTTTCCTGCTTACCTTTCTCGACGTGCTGGCAGGCGTGATCGACATCGCTTCGCACGCCGTCGGCATCGACGTGCTGTCGTATGTGAAGACGGCGCAGTTCTCGATGCTGACCGGCGACGAACTCGACGGACTGGTGCGCATCAGCGGCACGTTTCCTGAAACATCCGCGTTCGCGGGATTCACGCTGCCACTGGTTGTCTTCTGCCTCAACCTGTGGGTGGTCGGCTACCGGCCGAGGCTGGCCGGCGCGCTTGCCATCGCGGCGGGAATACTCGTGCTGCTGTCCACTTCAGGGACCGCCTACGTGGGTCTCGGCGGATATCTGATCGTCATGCTGTTCAGCCGGCCAGGGATAGTCGCGGCCGCCGCTGTCGCGCGCAAGCAGCGCATGTGGGTGATCGTCGCGTGCGCGGCTGTGCTGGGGACGCTGTACGTCATTCTCTTTTTGCCCGCGGTAGCCAATGCGGTCACGGGTTTTTTCGACAGCACGGTAATGAACAAGGCCGACAGTTCGTCCGGCGTCGAGCGAATGAGCTGGAACACCCAGGGTGTGACCAATTTCCTCGATACGTATGGGATCGGCGTGGGACTGGGCAGCATTCGCGCGTCGAGCTTTCTGATCGTCGTGCTGGCGAATCTCGGCGTCGTGGGCGTGATCTGCTATGGCACCTTCGTCGCCAGGTCCTTGCTGGCACCGGTGCCCACCCACTATCCGCTGGCGGAGCGCGCCGTCTGCTATGCGTCGCGGCATAGCATGATCGCGGCGCTCATCTGCGCTTCTTCTTCGGCTGGGGTGTTCGAGCTAGGTCCGTATTTCTACGTCCTGGCCGCCGCAGCGGGTGCACTCTCGCTGCGTGCGCAACGGCGGGTCGCGAGACGCCAGGGGTGGATTGCCAGGGGAGTTCATGAATAAGTTTCGGATGCCGCTATCGAAAATCGAGCTATTGGCAGTTTATCTGTCATACGCTTTTCGTTATCTCTACCCCCTCGTTCTCGTTCCCTATTACGGAAGAGTGCTGGGTGCGGGCGGCTATGGGGTGGTGTTGGCCGGCATGTCGCTGGGCGGCACGATCTGGATGTTCGTCGGCTACGGATTCTCGACGGTCGGCTCGAGGGATATCGTCCACACCGAAGACGACAGCGCCCACGATCCGATTTTTCGCGAGCAGTTCACGGCCAGGCTCTTGCTTTGCGTCCCCGCCTTCATCATCGGGATCGTTGCGGCGACCAGGTCGCCACTCCTGTCCCATGTTCCGGGTGCCTGCATTCTGGTGGTGCTCGGGGGAATGCTGGCAGCCTTCAATATCGGCTGGTATTTCATGGCCACGGGGCGTGCCCGGACGAGCGTGATGATCGAAGTGCTCGGCTTCCTGCTCTCGTCCGCGATGATATTCACGCTCATTCGGAAACCCGAGCATATCGACCGGGTCTTCCCGTTGGCGCTCACTTCCAGCGTCGTCCAGCTCGTGCTGGCGTACATGGTCGTGCGACGCGAGATTTCGGGGTTCATTGCGCCGCTGCGCCGGGCCGTCGATCTGATCAAGCGATCGACGATCATCTTCGTCTACGGTGGAACGTCGATGTTGCTGATCGGCGCGTCGGCCTACATCCTGTCTCTGTTCGCGTCGCCGGCAGAGGTCGGCGCGTTCGGCGTCTCGGAGCGCCTCGTCGGCGCCGGACTGAGCCTCATGGGACCCGCGGGACAGATTCTGGTTCCGAAGGTCATGTATCTCGTCGGGCGCCAGAACGACCACGCCAATCTGATCGCTCGACGCATATTCGCGGTGTTCTTCATCGGCGCAGTGGCCGGCGTGATCATCACGAGATCGCTATCGGGATGGATCGTGCCTCTGGTATTCGGCTCGGAATTCGGTGGCGCGGTTCCCGTTCTGAACCTGCTGGTACTCGTGCTGCCCGTCAGCGTCTGTACGCAGATCGTGGGTCTGTATTTCCTGATTCCGCGGAAACTCGAGGGACTGCTCGCGCGCTGCGGCATCGTCAGCGCGCTCGTGAATGTGGCCGTGGCCATTCCCCTCGCCAGATATTACGGCGCCATGGGTATGGCCGAGGCCCGGTTGATTGGCGAGTGTTCATTGTTGCTCCTGCTGACGATCGGAGTCTGGCGGGCAGGGCTGCTTCGGGAGATTCTCGGCATCGGAAGCGGATTTTCACTGCCGACGAGATTCGGCCGGTGGCTCCAGTAACGATCGCGGTGGATTTCCCTCCGAACGAACTGGTGAAGGAACTTCATGATTTCAGATAAGTTAACGATTGATGATCGTTCGATCGGCACGGAGTCCGTCGAGGCCGGAGTCCGCTCCTGTCCGCAGGTCGAGCGCAAATCCGGGCAATTGGCGATCAAGGTCCATGTACACCTCGCCGTCGACAAAGATCCCGTCGAGTGGCGCAGGAAGCGGGAGTCCGGCGATCTGGTCGGAATCAACGACCCGACTCCCTATGGCTACGGGCGAGCGGAGGAAATGGGATGCCGCGTGACCTTCTCGAAGTCGACAAAGGAAAGCAGGCTGGCGAAGCTGTGCCGCCTCGGCGTGCGTGCGATCGTGGGCGCCGACCTGGTTCACGCGTGGCGTAATCGCACGGCAATCGGGAATGCGGATATCGTCTGGACGCACACCGAATCGCAGTATCTATCGGTTGCAATGGTGGGCCTGCTTATGCGAAGACGGATCAGGATCATTGGCCAGAACGTCTGGCTGATCGACACCTGGGACGCTCTGACCTTGCCGAAGAAAGCGCTGTTTCGGTGGCTCATCTCGCGGGTCGATGTGCTGACCTTCCTTTCCCCGGAAAACTGCGCGCGCGCGAAAGTGTTGTTCCCCGCCGCGAATGTCAGGCTGGTCCGGTTCGGTATTCCGGCGGAGAATAAGCAGGTACCCGTCGAGCGATCCTGCGCTCAGGTGATCAGCGTCCTCGCGGTCGGAAACGACCGGCATCGGGACTGGAAAACGCTGATAGACGCGGTCGGCGGCGTACCCAACTTCCGCCTGAAAATCCTGTCGGGTTCGGTACCGAAACGTCTCGTGAAGAGCGCCGGAAATATCGAGGTCACGCGTGCGCGCAGCAATGACGAATTGCACAGGGCGTTCGACGAGGCGACGCTGGTTTGTGTGCCGCTCAAAAAGAACTTCCATGCGAGCGGGCTCACGGTGATCCAGGAGGCGGTTCTCTCGGGCGTGCCGGTCGTGGCGACGGACATTGGCGGCCTGTCGGGCTACTTTTGCGCAGACGAAATACGGTATGTCCCGGTCGGCGACGGGGACGCGCTTCGCGCAGCGTTCGAGGAGATTGCACGAGAGCCGGCGCGGGCGCGCGAGCGGGCCTCGCGCGCCCAGGCGCGCATGGGCAATAGGGAGGAAATCGGCGCGCAACGCTATATTTGCCGGCATGTGGAATTGAGCCGCGAAATATTGAAGCGCGATCGCGCATGAGGCATCCATTGCTGCTCGTCGTGCTGGCTGGCCGCAGGTACATTTATTCCCGATGTATCCAATCGTTAATCTCGCATTGGGATCCGGATATCCGATAGCAGATATCCGGATCCATCCGTGTTGTAAGTCAAATACGTCGGGATATATAGGCCGGCTAATTCGAGGCGATGCGGGCCTAATGCGCCGCGTAGTGATCCGCCGGCCGTCAATTCATTTCGACGATCGACCAGTCCGTGCGTCGGGCCGCGACCATGCCCGCGCAGGTCGGACTCGATGACAAGGCACGAACGCGCCAATGCCGCGCTTCCTGAGCGTTGCCGCCGACGAAGCGCGGTGTCGTGTCGCCGCGCGCGGAAAGCTCGAACTCGAAATGGGCCGGTGGCAGCACAAAGCCGGTGCCGAGTGCCTTTAGACAGGCCTCTTTGCGCGCCCAGTTTTCAAAGAACACCTTTTGTCGTTCCGGGGCCGGCAGCGCGGTGAATTCGGCGCGCTCGCGGGCGGAGAACACTTCGAGCGGTAGATTGGGCTCGATCGGGCGGACCTGTTCTATGTCGATGCCGACTTCGAAATCGTTGGAAATCGCGAGCGCCGCACGGTTTCCGCTGTGGCTGAGGTTGAAGCAGATCTTCCATCCGGGAGACTCGTTCGTGCAGAACGGCTTGCGTTCCGGTCCATAGCCGAGCGCGACCGCCGGCGGCGATAGTGCGAGATAGCAACCGAGGATGCACCTGAGTTCACCTCGTCCGGCCACGAAGCGACGGCGGTGCCGTTCGAAACGGAATTTGTCGGCGCGCTCGTGCTCTTCGATCGATAACATTTCCCAGTATCGATCGAAGTCGCCATCGCGGACATCGAGATTCCACTGCCAGACATGAACGTCGTGCGCAGACGGCGGCAGAAGGGGCGAAGCGGGCATTGAACGTAGACCTCTGACAACGGGCAATGGAGTTTGCCGATTCGATGGAATCAGATCCGGGCGCTGCGTGCGGCCCATTCTTATTCTCGTTGAGAGCGACGAGTACCGGTGTGCGCGGCCTCTCAGAAATTCGGCATTCGATGCATAAGCCGTTATCGGAATTTCCTGCTGAAGTGCCTTCCGGTTTTCATTAATTTTTTTCCGATTAGTTTTGTCTGTCTTATGCCGGCATTTATGAAAATCGCATCGTCATGACTTTCGTGTGTGCGACGGCGAACCGATGGGTATCGCGCGGAAGTTTAAATTTCCATTACGGTTCCTGTCTCGCCGGCTATGGGAGTCAGGTATCAAAAAGGGAGCGAGCGGATGATTTTCACTTCGCAAAAATTCCCGTGATGAGCGCCTCGCCACAGTGCGCATGCTGACGAATCGCATGGCTCTGTACGAGGCCTTCATCAAGCTATTGGAGGGGCGGCAAATGTCACACAGAGATGCATATCCAGACGATCTGCCGGGCGGGGCGGGTCATGTGCCCGGCGTCGCAGCGCGTTTCGATGCCGTATGTGCCGGGTTTCGCGATCGTGTTGCTGCGATCGACGCAACGGGTGAAGAAAGTTATGTCACCCTCGGCGAACGCTCGGCCCGTCTCGCCACCGTCCTGTACCGCATGGGACTGAGGCAGGGCGAGCGCTGCGCGATCATGGTTCCGCGCTCCCGGGACACGCTGGCGTTGATGCTGGCGATCCTGCGTCTGGGCGCCGTCTATGTGCCGCTAGATCCCGCCTATCCGCGCTCGCAGCTCGATTTCATCGTTGCTGATTGCTCGCCGAAGCTCATCGTCGCCGAAAGGGCCGCGCTCGCGAACATGGGTGACATGAACGGCGCATGGGTCGATCTGGCGGATATCGTGGCATCGTCGGAGACTGCCGATCCGTTTCCGCTGCAGGCCTGCGGCGGCGATGAGGCTGCCTACATCATGTACACGTCCGGTTCGACCGGCAAGCCCAAAGGCGTGGTCGTGCCGCACCGCGCGATCCTGCGCCTCGTGCACGGTCAGACCTTCACCGAATTGTCGTCGCGCACGCGCTTCCTCAACCTGGCGCCGCTCGCGTTCGATGCGAGTACGCTGGAAATCTGGGGGCCGCTGCTGAACGGCGGATGCGCCGCCATCATCGACGAGGTTCAGCCTTCGCTCGACACCATCGCCGCCGGGATCGCGCGGCTCGGCGTCACCAGCGCCTGGTTCACGGCCGGCCTCTTCAATGCGCTCGCCGATCATCGGCTCGACGCGTTCGGCCCGCTCGAGGAAGTTCTGACCGGCGGGGACGTGCTGTCGCCCATCCACGTGCGCAAAGTGATGGACGCCCATAGCGGGCTGCAGATTATCAATGGCTACGGTCCGACCGAGAACACGACCTTCACCTGCTGCTACCGCATTCCGCGCGGCGGCGCGGCGCTTGCAAACGGTGACGCCATTCCCATCGGCGATGCCATCGCGGGCACGCGCGTCTACATCGTCGACGACAGGCTCGTTCCCGTCGGCGACGCAGAAGTGGGCGAACACGTAGCGGGCGGCGACGGCGTTGCGCTCGGTTACCTCAATCGGCCGGAACTGACGGCCGAGAAGTTCGTCGAGGACGTCTTCACCCCCGGTGCGAAGCTCTATCGTACCGGCGACCTCGTCCGTCGTCGCCCGGATGGGACCATTGAATTCCTCGGCCGCAACGACCGGCAGATCAAGATCGCCGGCAAACGCATCGAGCTCGACGAAATCGAACATGCGCTGCGCGCGGCGCCCGGCGTGGCCGATGCGGTCGTGGCGGCATTCGAGGGGAGACGGGGCAAGTCCATCGCCGGCTTCGTAAAGGCCGAGCTCGCCGATGGGGCGACCAGTGCTGCTTTCCTCGACGAAACACGGGGTTGGCTCAAGGCCGCGTTGCCGGACTACATGATGCCGGCGGAACTGCGGGTGTTGCCCGCTTTTCCACTGACTCCGAATGGAAAGGTCAACCGCAAAGCCCTGCTCGAGGGGCTCGACATACCGGTACCCACATCGGCCCCGGAGCCCGTTGAGGACGATATCGCCGGCAAGCTGGCGGCGGTGTTCGAGGGTCTCGTCGGCCGCCCCGTCGATCGCCGGTCGAATTTCTTCGACCTTGGGCTGCGCTCGCTCGACCTGATGCGCGCGCATGCGACGATCGCGCGCGACGTGGCGGCCGGGGTCGCGCTCGTGGATCTATTTCGTCATCCTAATGTAGACGCGCTGGCGACGCATCTGCGTGCCACGCTCGGGACACGGACGCATGGGGCCGTTCCGCGCCGCCCGGATGCGCAGAGCGGGGCGATCGCGGTCGTCGGCATGTCCGGACGGTTTCCGGGCGCGCGCAATGTTGCCGAACTGTGGGCCAACATCCTCGCGGGTCGCGACTGCATCACCCATTTCGACGTGGCGGAGCTGGAGGACAGTTTCGACGACGGCGCCCGCCGCGAAGCGGGGTATGTGAAGGCACGGCCGATACTCGATGACGTCGACCGCTTCGATGCGGGTTTCTTCGGAATGCTGGCACGCGAGGCGGCGCTGACCGATCCGCAGCAGCGCCTGTTCCTTCAGATCGCCTGGGAGGCGTTCGAAGACGCCGGATATGATCCGGCGACCATCGCGGGCGCGGTCGGAGTGTTTGCCGGCACCTCGATGAACACCTATTTCCTGAAGCACATCCTGTCCGACCGCGGGGTCATCGACGATTTCACGAGCCAGTTTCAGATCGGCGAGTATCAAAAGCTCGTCGGCGCCGGCGATTTCGTCGCGACCCGCACCGCGTACAAGCTCGGCCTAACGGGGCCCGCGATTTCGGTGCAGACCGCGTGCTCCACGTCGCTGACCGCGATTGCACTCGCGGTGGAGAACCTGCGCGCGGGGCGCTGTGACATGGCGCTCGCCGGTGGCGTGTCGGTCACCTTCCCGCAGAAACGCGGCTATTTCTACGAGGAAGGCGGGATGGGGGCGGCCGATGGGGTTTGCCGCCCGTTCGACGCCGACGCGAAGGGCACGGTGTTCGGCAGCGGGGCCGGCGTCGTGTTGCTCAAACGTCTCGACGACGCGATCGCCGACGAGGATCCGGTCTATGCCGTGATCCGCGGTGTCGGCATCAACAACGACGGCTCCGACAAGGTCGGCTTCACTGCGCCGAGCGTCGATGCGCAGGCCCAGGCAATTGCGATCGCGCACGCCGAGGCGGGCATCGATCCCGCCTCCATCGGCTATGTCGAGGCCCATGGCACGGCGACGCCGCTCGGCGATCCGATCGAATTCGCCGGTCTCGTGCAGGCGTTTCGCCTGTCCGGTGTCGATGGTGGCCAGTTCTGCGCGCTCGGCTCGGCCAAGGCCAATGTCGGACACCTCGATGCGGCCGCCGGCGTGACCGGTTTCATCGCGGCGGCGCTCGCGCTGCGTGACCGCACCCTGCCGCCGCTCCTGCATTTCCGTTCGCCCAATCCCGGCATCGACCTGGCGAACAGCCCGTTCTTCTTCAACACGGCTGCGCGTCCCTGGGCCGACGGCCCGGCGCCGCGCCGCGCCGGTGTGAGCTCCTTCGGCGTCGGCGGGACGAACGTCCACGTGGTGCTGGAGGAGGCGCCTCGCGTCGTGCGCGCGGATGCGGCGCGCGAAGGGCCGCAGATATTGCCGCTATCGGCAAGGAGCGCGGCCGCGCTCGAACGCGCGAAAGACAGGCTGGCGACGCATCTGGCCGCCAACCCGGGCGTTGCGATTGCCGATGTGGCCGTAACGCTGCAAACGGGCCGTCGCGCATTTGCGCACCGGGCCGTCGTCATCGCCGGCAATCTCGATGAGGCCGGGGCTAAGCTCCGCAAAGGGGTAATGGAAGCTCAGGCGCCCCACGAAGCGCCTCGCGTCGTCTTCATGTTTCCCGGTCAGGGCGCCCAGTATCCGCGCATGGGAGACGCGCTCTATCGTACCGAGCCGGTCTTTCGCGAGTGGATCGACAAAGGCGCCGACGTGCTCGCTCCGCACCTCGGGCTCGACATCCGCAACGTGCTATTCAGCGAGTCCGCGGACAGCGACGACGCCCCGCACCCGATCCGTTCGACGATTTACGCGCAGCCGGCGCTGTTCCTCGTCGAATATGCGCTGGCGCAGCTATGGATGTCGCGCGGCATCAAGCCGGCGGCGATGGTCGGCCATAGCGTTGGCGAACTGGTCGCCGCCTGCGTGGCCGAGGCGATCACGTTCGACGATGCGCTGTACCTGATCGCCCGGCGCGGCGCGCTGATGCAGTCGGCCGAACCGGGCGCGATGCTGGTCGTACGCCGGTCCGAGGCCGATCTGCGGCCCATCCTGCCCGCCGACGTCGACCTGGCCGCCGTCAATGCACCGTCGCTCTGCGTCGTCGCGGGCCCGTTCGCGGCCGTCGAGGCTTTCGAGGTGATACTGAAGGCGAGCGACATCGAGCATCGGCGTCTGCATACGTCTCATGCGTTCCATTCGCGCATGATGTCGGGCGTCGTCGAGGATCTTGCGACGCTCGCGGACAGCCTTTCATTCGCAGTACCGAAGATTCCGTATGTGTCGTCGGTGACCGGACAATGGGCGGCGATGGACCGCCCGCTGTCGGGACGTTACTGGGCCAGTCATTGCCGCGACGTGGTGCGCTTCAGTGATGCGCTGGTGACGGTGACGCAGGAGGGCAGGCCGCTTCTTCTCGAAATCGGCCCCGGCCGGACGCTGTCGACCTTTGCCATGCAAGGTCTGCCGAAGGACCGGCATCAGGGCGCGATTGTTTCGCTGCCCGATTTCGCGATGCGCGAGCGCGAGCTTTCCGTGCTGGCCGAGGCGACCGGGCGGCTGTGGCTGAACGGTGTCACGCCGGACTGGAAAGCCATTCGTGCCGACGGCGCCCGCCGCATTTCGCTACCAACCTATCCATTCGAACCGGAACGGCATTGGATCGACGCGCCGGCCAGTGCGTCCGTCAGCCGGACGACGGTGGCCGCGGAGATTGTCGCCCCAGCCTCGTCCGACGCCGTAACCGCTATTCGCGAGACCACCATGCCGTCACAAACTACCCGGATCGACCGTCAACCGCGCCTCGTTGCCGAACTGGCGTCGCTACTCGCCGAGATGTCCGGCGAGGCGCCGGACACGTCGAGTCCGGACCTGACCTTCTGGGATCTTGGTTACGACTCGCTCTTCATGGGACAGGTGTCCCGGCAGATTCGTCGCCGCTACGACGTCACGATCAGCTTCCGGCAGATCATGAGCGACTACCCGACGTTGGCCGCGCTTGCGCAGTTCCTCGACGGCGCCTTGCCGCCCGATCCTGAGCAGCCGTCCGCGCCGGCCACAAACAGTCCCGCACCGGTCACAGCGTCCGGCGCCGCCGCTGCGCCTGCCGCTTCCGTCGTAAGCGCGCCGGTCGCTGTCGCGGCAACGGTCGCTCCCATCGCGGCCGCGGTCACGGCCCAGGCCGCAGGCGACATCCAGTCGGTCATCCGCGACCAGCTGGCCGCGATGCAGTCGCTGATGGCGCGTCAACTCGACGTGCTTCGAGGCACACCGCTGACGGTCGAGCCGCCTGCCGCAGCGGTCCAGACACCCGCTCCGGTCGCCGCCCCGCAGCCGGTCGCGGCGAGCGCGCCCCCCGCCGTGCCCGAGATCAAGTTCGACGAGAATCGCCCGACGCGCTTTGCCGCG
>Ga0164242_10003444_pt1 | contig 18075 bp, 15 predicted proteins | sample OricomgcompostMG_FD_108783 | JGI IMG/M metagenome (GOLD analysis project Ga0164242, IMG submission 108783) | Miracle-Growth compost microbial communities from Emeryville, California, USA - Original compost - Miracle growth compost (MG) ... | reverse complement strand
TGATAAAGCCGTTACCCGTTTAATTTTTTCAGGTGAAAGACCTCATGAAAGGAGTTACCTGGTGATGCTACAAAATCAAATGACAGATGAAACCTACAAGCATTTGCAAGAAGGTGTAAAAATTAAAATAAAAGATGGGGAGGAATATTTAGCAAAACCTGAAAGGGTATCGAGGGTTTCGAATCCAGTTAACTTATATCCGTGGGAAAAGGATCGGAGAGAAATTTATCCGCACACATGGTTATTGATTACCCTTACTGAAGGGAAATACAGGCAAGTTCGTAAGATGGCACTCGCTTTAAGGCATCGTTGTTTGAGACTAATCCGCCTACAAATCGAAAATGTTACTATTCGCGGAATTGCACCAGGGGAAGTAAAAGAATTAGACTGGGAAACTTTTTATGAACTCGCCGGGTTAAGCTGATCGATTTATAAGCGGTAAAACAAAGTTTATAAGCCTATTTTTTTAAAAGAATTCTGAATGTAGTGCCTTTTGAAGGATCTGAGGATTTTACAAATAATTGGCCACGATGATATTTTTCAATAATTCTTTTTGCTAATGAAAGTCCTAATCCCCAACCTCGTTTTTTGGTTGTGAAGCCCGGCTTAAAAACTTTCCTGATATTTTGTTTACTAATTCCCCGGCCACTATCGATCACATCTATAATTACACGGTCAGGAAAATCTTTTATTTTAATGATGATTGTTCCTTTTCCATTGATCGCATCCAAACTGTTTTTCAAAAGATTTTCAATCACCCAATCGAACAGTGGCCCCGAAATTTTTGCAATGACATCTTCTTCTGGTTTTTCTAAAATAAAGCTAACTTTTTCTGTTGACCTTCTTTTAATATAGGCCACCATTTTTTCCACCTGGTCGGTTATATTATGTTCCTCAAGTTTAGGTGAGCTTCCTATTTTTCCAAAGCGGTCACTAATGAGTTTTAAACGGTTCACATCTTTTTCCATTTCCAAAGGGATCACATCTTTTTCGTCCATTTCTTTAAGCATTTCAACCCAGCCTTGCAATGATGAAATAGGCGTGCCCAATTGATGCGCCGTTTCTTTTGCCATGCCTGCCCACACCTGGTTTTGAGTGGATTTGTTCCTGACGGAAATTGAATAAAATGTGATGAAAATAAACAAGGCGACAATCATCAGTTGAATGATAGGGAAATACCTTATTTGTTTGAGTAATTTTGAATCACCATAATAATATTTATCAGCCACGTAAGGATCTTTATTCAATTCAAGGACGATAGGAGGGTGGGCAGATTTAAACTCCGCTAATTTATTTTTGAGAAAGTTTTTTGAAGATTTTATTTCTGATGAATCAATATTTCTTGAATCAATTATACTGTCATTTTCATTTGTCCAGATAATTGGTATGTCGTTGTTTTTTTGTTGAATTTCACTTGCCAGTGTGAGATCTACATTTTGTGGAGCTGTAGCAATAAATTTATTTGCTTCCACCCATTGGCTGATTTTTTCTCTTTCCTCAACCTCTATTTTTTTTGATAAAAAATCAGAATAAAAAATTGTGCCGGTAACAATAGCAACAGCGATTAAAGCAAGTGCGTATCGTAAATTTAATAGTTGCCGCAACATTTTTCAAATCTAAATCTTATCGTGAATATTCGCTACTATCGATCTAAAATCTTTTATGTTTGTAGGGTAATAAAATAAAATGAATGGCTTCATCTCCTTCAGTAGCGGTCGTAATTCTTAACTGGAATGGAAAGGATTTTCTTGAAAAATTCCTTCCATCGGTAATAGCTTCTTCCTACGAAAATCTTTCTATTGTTGTTGCTGATAATGCTTCCACTGATGATTCTGTTGCTTTTTTGCAAAATAATTTTCCGCAAATATTAATAATCAGAAATCCTTCCAATGAAGGTTTTGCGAAAGGTTACAATACAGCATTGAACCGGGTTTCTGCAGATTATTATGTTCTGTTGAACAGTGATGTTGAGGTAACGGAGGGATGGATTGAACCTGTTATCTCCCTGATGGAATCGGATCAAAAGATTGCTGCTTGTCAACCGAAGATTCTATCTTTTTATGAAAAAAATAAATTTGAATATGCCGGTGCTGCAGGCGGCTGGATAGATAAATACGGTTATCCTTTTAGCCGCGGAAGAGTTTTTGATTTTTGTGAACATGATAATGGACAATACAATGATCGAGAAGAAATATTCTGGGCGAGTGGCGCTGCTTTTTTTGTCCGGTCAGCTGTTTATGATGAATTAGAAGGTTTTGATGAATCTTTTTTTGCCCACCAGGAGGAAATAGATTTATGCTGGAGAATGCAAAGAGCGGGATATAAAATCTTTGTTGTTCCTTCTTCAGTTGTGTATCATGTTGGCGGTGGAACTTTACCAAGCGGCAACTCAAGAAAAGTGTTTTTGAATTTCAGAAATAACCTTTTAATGTTATCGAAAAATTTATCAGCATCAGAAAAATGGAGTAAAATTCCTTTCAGGATTTTGTTAGATAATATTGCCGCATTACAAGCATTGGCAAAAGGAAACAGCACAACTTTTAGAGCTGTTCAGAAGGCGCACCTGGAATTTTTTAAATGGAATTTTAAAGAAAAAAAGAAAAATCTTCTGCCGGAAATAAAATTAAAAAATCTTGCAGGAGTGTACAATGGCAGTATTGTCCGAAAATTTTTCATTGAAAAAAAGAAAACATTTTCTGAAATTGTTGGCTTCAAAAAATGATATTTCAAATCAATCTGTTATTTTTGCCCTGCAAATTATAAAATATGGAACACGAAGAAGTAATTGATAATAAAGATAAAGATCTTGGATATAGCTGGGTTTCTACCTCACGTTTTCTTTTCTATTGCCAGGTGGCTATTTTTGTTGCGTTAATAATTGGCGGATGTTATACTATGTATGAACATCGTTACCAAGGCAAACCAGATGTTGAAGTACCGGGGAACACACTTTACAATCCGCAGTATAAATAAATTTTGCCTCAAAGGTTACAAACCTTATTTTTGCAAACCTTTTTTAGTTCTTATAAACAATTGCGGAAATAGCTCATTTGGTAGAGCGCGACCTTGCCAAGGTCGAGGTGGCCGGTTCGAGCCCGGTTTTCCGCTCAAATAAAAATAAAAAAAGCAGATAATCACTGCTTTTTTTATTTATAGTGTTTACCCGGGTGGTGGAACTGGTAGACACGCAGGACTTAAAATCCTGTGATCAGCAATGGTCGTGTGGGTTCAACTCCCATCCCGGGTACGAATTAAAAAGCCTTGATTTTAATAAGATCAAGGCTTTTTAATTTAAATTACTTCTTATTCATCTTTTTCTTTCGGGAGTTTCTCTAACTGTTTGAGCTGGCTTTACATCTCTTATTTCTTGTTTTTCTCTAACTACCGGTTTTCTTTCCTGGTTCACAGATCTTGTTTCCTGCCTTTGAGATGTATTCTTTACAGGTGTAGTTTGACGAAGATTATTCCTTTTACTACTTGTTGAAGCAGGAGCGGCGTTCAATTGTTGCCTGTTTGGAAAAGTTCTTACGGGCGCATTACTCCTGTTTTCTGATTGTACCGGAGGTGTTACGGTTGGCCTGCTAACAGGATTCCGGATAACCGGATCAGGATTTCTTTGTACAGGTGGCTGCGTATTATTATTGGCAGGGAAAGTTCTTACAGGTGCCTGGTTTGTATTCTGATTTTCAACAGGAGCAGGTTCAACATTTCTGCTTGGTTGATTTGGCTGAACCGCATCAGGATTTCTTTGTACCGGTGGTTGATTATTTTCATTAGGAAACGCTCTTGCCGGCGCATTATTTCTATTAGGAACGACTTCTGGTCTGTTGTTAACCGGTGGCTCATTCCTATTAATTTGCGGAGCCTGATCTTTTGGGATTTCTCTTACAGGAGCTGCCTGGTTGTTATTGTTCTGTTGATTATTTTGATTATTTATCCTTGCCTGATTAAGATCAGTAACTCTTTCAGGACGGGCGTTTCCAGATTGTTGAACTGTTGGCCTGAATACCCTGATTGAACCATTATTCACCTGTGTTGCCTGTGGTTTGGTTGATCGTACCACATTATATTTCCGGATTTGAGTTCCTGTTGAATTTTCAATTTCTCTTACCGGAGGACCAGGATTATAATTCTGATTGTTGGAATTCCTTCCCTGGGTTTGATAGTTACTGTTACGAATTATAGTTGTATTATTAATTATAGTAGTATTCCTTGATGAGTTTACATAATAATTATAAACACTTGGACTATTAATGTAACGACTTGGCACAAAGGTCCATTCATTATAGGGAATTGATCCATAATTACCGGCATACATTCCGGGGCCAAGGGGAGCCCATCCATAATAATCCCCGCCACCTCTCCAGGTCACCCACGCTGGAGCCCATTCTGTTCCAGGAATCCACATCCATCCATAGTAAGGATCCATCAGCCAGCGACCATAATGAAAAGGAGCCCAGCCCCAGTTATAATTGGAAGCCCATGTCCATCCATAATCAGTATATAGCCAGTGACCATTGGTATAATAAGGCCTGAAATTGGTTTGAGAAGGAATCCAAACATAACCATAATCAGGATAGTTAATCCAGTTTCCATAAGGACTTAAATCATTATAAAACTGATCGTAGGTTATGGTATTCTGATCATTCTCTGAATATTCATCTTGATTGCTTTGATAATAACGGGAACTACTGCATGAAGTAAACCCAATTACCATAAACAGAATTAAAATGTTGTATAAATATTTCATGATTTCATTGTTTAAATCTATAGACCTGCAAAAATTACGCAGGTTAATGTGCCAACTATGGAAAGTCATTTGTTTAACTATCTGTTAACGTTATCACTCTTGCTTTTTGTATATTTCGCTAATACTTTTTTCCTTTTGTTTGAAGACTTACTTCAGGTATTCTCCAGGTTCCCAGGTAGATTTTGGATTAAAATGTTTCCATAATAATGCCGATAATTTGCGTGTAAGAACCCATGCTTCATTATCTGTTTTCCAACTCGTATCTTTAATATCTTTGGTGCAGATGCAGAAAATATAGGGGTGTTGGCCATTCACATAAAGAACTTCATCTCTTGTCTGATCAACAGCGCCACTTTTATCTGCCACAAAAATGTTTGGAGGAATTTGAGAAATGGCATCTTCATCCCAAAACTGCCTGCTCATCAGGCGCAACATTCTTTCACTGATTTGCTTATTAATAATTTTATTCCCGACAATATCTCTCATTAAAGTGGCCATCTCTTTTGGTGTTGTTTGTCCCCAGCCATATTGTTGCCAGTTGCCTTTTCTTCCTTCTGTTCTGCTGTTTACACGAGTATCCTTCATTCCTAAACTGTCAAGGTATTTGTTGATTTGAATGCCGCCTCCGGAAAGCCCCTGCAACCAAAGACTGGCGCCATTATCACTCATGCTCATCATTAGCATCATTAATTCATTTAGAGGGATTTTTGTGCTGTCCTTAAAGGATGCAAGAATTTCCTGTCCTTCTGAATATCGTACAGAATCTGTAAAAAGCATTTCCTGGTGAAGGGTTAAATCGCCATTATGAATTTTATGCATTAATCCAATTAGTATCGGAACTTTTACCATGCTAGCTGTAGGAAAAATAGTGTCAGCATTAAATTCTGCAACTTTATTTTTTTCAATATCATAAACATAGATTCCTACCTCACCTTTGAAACCCTGAACTAAATCTGTTATCTGTTTTTGTAAATCTTTATCCGTCTTTTGTGCTTTTAAAGAAAAAGTGGCAAGAAGTAATATAAATCCAATAAAAACTTTCATGTTCATTTTTTATCATGAATGTATGAAATGATTTTCAATCCTAAATCATTCCCTAATATTAATCTTCCTAACGGTGTCGCACAAACGATTTATTTCATTCACCTCATAAAACAAACAACCCGGATTTTCAGATCCGGGTAGTTTTTTATTTTCAGAGATAAACGTGAAAAATATTTTATTTTTTCATTAGCTGAATAGTCCGCCTTTCTTTAATTCACGTGTTTTTTCTCCGATTAAAAATCCATTTTGATAAATCTGGATTTTATAATTTCCCTGTTGAAAGTGAGAACCCGGGGCAAATGCAAATTGAACATTTTTAGTTTTTGCAGTTTCCAGGTCTACAGGCAATTTTGCTGTGAATGCTTTGTCACCTTCTTCACGTGTTGTAAAAGTGTCGCCGCTTGATGTTGGTGTTGTAACAGGTTTTCCGTCAGGGCCTATTACTACCACATATAAATCTGTAGTACCAGGCTCTATGATGCGGTTATTTACATCAAAACTTACTAATAATTTATCTACACGTTTTGCAACACTAGAAACTTTTTCTTTTCCATTGTGCCTAACTTTTACCGGAGTAATTGTGATATTATCCGCATTCAAAGTAGAAGCAACATCAACTTTTTTCTCCAATACTTTTTTTACAACAATTGTAGAATCAAGATTGCGTGATAAAGTTTCTTTCTCAGTTGTCAGCACTGCTACATTTTGGCGCAGACTGTCATTTTGCTGAGTAAGCATTGCAACCTGTGACTGAAGATCAGAGATTTTACCATTCAATTGAGCAATCAGATTACGTGCTCTTGAAAGTTCACGGGAAGTAGCGTTTCTCTTATTTAAAATGCTACGGATTTCAGTCTTCATTTTAGCAATTTCATTTTTGCTTGCAGTAAGGTTACTATCCATTTCAGTATTTACTGTTTGCATAGAATCCAAACGTGCTAAAGAAGCATCAAAGCTGGATTGAATGTTGCTTTTTTCTGTCGTGATTTTTGCAACTTCTGTTTGTTGAGCTTTTATTTTATCTCCGGAATTGCTGTGGTCATAAATGAAAAATCCGGCAAGGATTATGAGCGCCGCAACCAGAATTCCAAGCAACAGGTTCTTTGAATCCCGTGGCTTATTATCAGTGATAGACTGATTTGTATTTTCGTTCATGTTTTAGTTTTTTAGAATTAAAAAATTGTGATTAAAAGAGTTTTTTTGTAGTGAAATTTGTTAGGAATTTTCACTACACATACATAAAAGTCTAAAATCATGCCATTCTTATTTTTGCCTTTTCTGAAGACAAATTTTGGATTCTTTTTTAATTGTATTGCTGAAATAAAATGAATATTCTCCTTTGATTTAAAAGAGAAGAAAAGGAAAAAAAATGGTAATTGTTAAATAATTGATAAAGCCAAAAAAATTGCTCTTTTTTTCGACAAAATTGGTTGAAATGATAATGATAGAAAAGAGGGTATTTGCAGTTTTATTTTTTAAAGTTTACTTTAGTAGGAAAATAAAAAACTAAAAAAATGTCAACCAAATCTCACGTGCCAGGGAAAGTTACTGCTGCATTATCCGTTGTTTTTTTATTGCCTCCATTGATACTTTACATCATGTGGGTTTCTATAGGGCTACGCCATTCAGATATGAGTTTGAACGACCGGATTGATACATACCTTGGCTACTTTTCCAATATTTTTACAAGCATTATTTTCATTAATTGGATTGCAATTGTTTTTTGTATCATCGCAATCATCCTCGCTTCCCGGAGTTTTAAGAAGCATTTGCTATCTATCAGGCTTTTGATGTTGATTACAGTTTTACTTGCAATTTTCTTACTGCTTTTTAATATTACCTTCCTGATTTAATGATCATTTATAATCAAACTGGATTGTACCAAGCAATTGTTTTTCTTTAGAATAGCATTTTTGAATTTCAGGCAGACTTTTATCGTTATAAGCATATCTCCAGATAAAATAATTTCTACCAGTTTCATCAACAGAGATCATTTGTTTTGGCTTCGTGCCATTGCTGTATTCAAACATGTAGTCAGGCAGTAATTTTTTTGCGACCACATTAAAATGAACCACATCGGTGAGGCGGTTATTGTTATCGTAGTAATAATAATATTTTTTATCGAGCGTGTTTCCTGATGGATCTTCTTCAATAATATTTCCTTTATCATCAGCTATAAAAGTAATAGTAGAAATAACAGAATTATTTCTTTTGCGAATCATTTTCACAGGCTTTCCGTCTTTATAAAAATATTCGTGAATTTCAGTAATTCCACTGCTGTCTCCGTCTGCAATTGTTTTGGTGCGGATGAGTGAAATGTTTCCGCTATCATTGTATTCAAATTCTATTGTGTTGGTTGTTGTCGGGGTGGTTGTAGTGGTTTTGATCACATCGCCTTTTGAATTATAATCAGTTTGTAAAAGTGATTCGCCAGTAATGTTTGATTTAGATAACATCTCAGACTTGGAAAAGTTTTTATTAATTTTCTTTTCACAAAAGAAACCCTCACTAGGCTGATCGTTTTCGTTGAAGCTACTTATTTTGATAACATGCACCTGGCCATTTTTTAAAATATTAAATTCATGATTCTGTTGAAGTGTACTCATCAAATCTTTATAATAATATTGGGCATTTGCAGAAGAAAAAGTGAGAACAAAGGAAAAAAGGAAGAAGCAAAAAAACTGGAGAATCCGTTTAGCCATTTTTAAAAAAATAAATTGTTTTTTTAATTGAAAATTGAAACGGATGTAAAATAATTCATTAATCGTTATTGCAGATTTTGTTTATTATTTTTAACCGGAAATTATAATAATATATTTATGTCTCATCTTCCATTAAGGAAAGAAAACAACTGCCTTAATTGCGGAACAACAGTCGTTGGAAAATATTGTCATAATTGTGGGCAGGAAAATATTGAACCTAAAGAATCCTTGTGGCATTTGATCACGCATTTTTTTAATGATGTCACTCATTTTGATGGAAAATTTTTTTCAACATTAAAAGATCTTCTTTTCAGACCCGGTTTCCTGTCGAAGGAATATATGAATGGACGACGATCCAGTTATCTGAATCCAATCAGGATGTATTTATTTACTTCTTTTATTTTCTTTCTTATTTTCTTTTCTGTGTATCAAATTCATGAAAAACAGTTTGAAAATGTAAAAGTGACCTTAAATGGAAAAACACTTGCAGAGATTGATTCTTTGTCACCTGGTCAATTCGCCGAATTTACAAAAGAATTAAATAATGGAGTGCCGATGACCCATAATGAATTCGTTCATTATAAAGACAGTGTTACTAGTATTGAAGGCTTTCTTTTTGATAATGGAATTTTTAAAAATAAAAAAGATTATGATTCACTTCTTCGTAAAGGTGTAATAAAAGACAATTGGTTTAAAAGGCAGTTTAATTATAAAAAGTTCGCCCTGGATAAAAAGTACCATAACCAGCAAGGAAGGTTCTGGGGTGATTTTTCTGAAAGTTTAATGCACCATTTCCCACAAATGCTTTTTGTTTCCTTGCCATTTGTTGCATTGCTCTTACAACTTTTATATGTCAGAAGAAAAAAGTTTTATTATGTGAGCCATGCAATTTTCACAATTCATTTATACATTTTTGTTTTTATTGCAATGCTTGTGGAAATTGGATTATTTCAATTGGAAAAGGTAAATGGTTTCGGATGGTTAAAATATGTAAACATTCTTTTGTCAGTTGCGATTTTGTTTTATATCTATAAAGCCATGCGAAATTTTTATGAACAGGGAAGATTAAAAACCATTTCTAAGTATCTTTTATTTTTATTTTCATTTTTCGTACTGATCATTTTATTATTTGTCGTTTTTGCTTTTGTTTCAGTTTTCCAGGTTTAAATTTTTATGATGAATCAAAATATAAATATCAATCGTCTTGTTAAGATCATGGACGAACTACGTGAAAAATGTCCATGGGATCGAAAACAAAACATTCACACTTTGCGGCAGCAGACTATTGAAGAAACGTTCGAACTTGCCGACGCAATTACTGAAAAAGACTGGCATGGAATAAAAGAAGAATTAGGAGATCTGTTGCTGCATGTTATTTTTTATTCCAAAATCGGACTTGAAGAAAACCGGTTTTCGTTACAGGAAGTTATTGATGGAATTTGTGAAAAACTAATTAAAAGGCATCCACATATTTATGGTAATGTAAAAGTGAATGATGAAGAGGATGTTAAGAAAAACTGGGAACAAATCAAACTTGCAGAAGGAAAAAAATCTGTATTAAGTGGTGTTCCAAAGTCGCTGCCAGCAATGGTTAAAGCAATGCGCATCCAGGAAAAAGCCAAACAAGTCGGATTTGAATGGGCAACAAAAGAACAGGTTTGGGAAAAAGTGGAAGAAGAAAAACAAGAACTTTTGGAAGCCGTTGAATCAGGGAAAAATGATCTGATAGAGGAGGAGGCAGGTGATCTTTTTTTCTCAGTAATTAATTATGTCAGATTTTTAAAAGTGGATGCAGAAAACGCACTGGAACTAACCAATAAAAAATTCATCAGACGCTTCACATTGATGGAGGAGGAAGTAGGAAAATCCGGATTGAATTTAAAAGATATGACTCTTGAAGAAATGGATGCTATCTGGAACAAAATTAAAAAACAAAACACCCAACATTGAAGCTGATTAAGAACGATAGTTTTGTCAGAAGGAATTCCTTTTTATTGATCACAGCGGCGTGGTTGCTAACTTTTGCTTTTATAATTAATAATTACTGGAGCGGAAGTTCTACTTCAAATGCGGCACAAAAAGCGATTGAAAAAAATATCAATAACAATCTTGAAAAGATTGACCAGTTTGCCTCGGACACTACTCTTCTCAATACGTTGATAAGTGGGAAATATGATGAGAAACAATTACAAGACCAGGTAGATAAAAGCTATTTTATTTTTTTTTATAAAATTATTTCTCCCAATAAATTAGTCCCTGTTTTTTGGAATACGCAAATCATTGAACCAAATTATTCTGTTCTGAATTTAGGGGATGGTGTCAGCTTTCGAAAATTATTAAATGGATGGTATGTTGTAAATAATAAAACGTTTCAAAGCGCGACCGGTTTAAATTATAAGCTGGTTTTCCTTGTACCTGTAAAATGGAGTTATTACATTGAAAATAAGTATCTGCGTAATTCTTTTATTGCAGAAAATAATATTGCAAAGACTTATGACATCAGTCTTTCTCCCACGAAGTATGTGATAAAAGATCATAATGGAAATGATCTTTTTTACCTTCGCCAGCTCAGTAATCCGTTGCCTCATGATAATTTGCTGGCAATTTTATTGCGAATACTGGCATCCATTTTATTACTTTTCTTCCTGCATAAACTTGCTAATTATTATATTAGAAAAAGTGGTTTTTGGATTGGGCTTTTGGTATTGGTTGTGCCCTTATTCTTTTTGAGAATCTTGAGCTACCTTTTTCCGATTCCACTCAATTTTAAAAGCCTGGAATTATTCGATCCTTCTGTTTATGGGGCGAATTTTATTTTAAGATCTCTTGGAGATTTATTGATTAATTCTATCCTCTTTATCTGGATTGTATTGTTTATTCGCTATCATTTCCATTTTGATTTTACAAAAATCAGGTTTAGGTCTACATTCTGGAAATATTTTACAATTGTATTCATTTCCGTGTTGATGATATTATCGACTTTAATTGGTGGCTATATTGTCCAAAGTCTTGTTGCGGATTCACAAATCTCCTTTGATGTCATAAACTTTTTCACTTTAAATATTTACAGTGTTGTCGGCTTCATTGTTTTGAGTTGTGTAGCTACAGGATATTTTTTCCTAATCCAGATTTTACTTCAACCGTTAACTGCGTTTGTAGGTGAGAAAAAATATGTATTGTATTTAATAGTGACCATTGTTGGACTGATCATTTTAACCTTCAAACTTCATTCGCCCAGGTTAAGCTTTAACCTGGCAGTACTTTTATGGCTGCTTCTGTTTATTTTTCTTTTAAATTTTAAATTCCTTTTATTACAGGTTTACAATCTTGTTTCATCAAAATTTATTTTTTGGGTTTTCTTTTTTTCTGTTTCTATTACCTCCATTATTGTTTTTCAAAATCGTACTAAAGAATTAGAAGAAAGAAAACATTTTGCTGAGAACCTTGCCAATAAAGCGGATCCATCAGGACCTGTAATTGTAAATATTATTTTAAAAGACTTTCGAAATGATTATCTCTCTGATATATTTTACAGGTTTAAAAATAAGGAGCAAAATAAGTTTTTAAAAGACAGCCTCATTAATGAAAACTTTTCAGGTTACCTGAATAAATATGATACTAAAATTTACACTTTTGATGCAGCTGAAACGCCTTTGTACAATGATGATTCTACAACCTATAATTCATTGAATGCAATCATTCAGACACAGGGAAAGCCAACAGACATTCCGGATCTTTTTTATTATGATGTTTCCTATGATAAATTCAATTATATCAGTAAAAAGGAAATTACAGATTCATCCGGCTTAAGACAAGGATATGTATTTATTATTTCAACTCCTAAGAAATATAAAAGTGATGCATTGTATCCGGAATTATTTTCAAAAGGAAATAATAATTCGATTGAAAGCTCGCCTGTGTATGCATTTGCGGTTTATAACAACAATCAACTGAGCAGCAGTTACAATGATTATCCATTCACTACTGATATCGATAATAATAATTTTACTTATAACGAATTCCGAATTGTCAAAAAGAATGGTTACCAGGAATTGTGGTATAAAGCCAATGCTGACAAAGTGATTGTGATAGCCAGGCAGGATAAATTCTTTATTGAATCAATCACATTGTTTGCTTATTTATTTTGTTCTTTTTTATTGATTGCAATTTTCTTTAACCTCGCTCATCATTTTCTTACTGAAAGAAAAATAAAAACTAATCTTAAAACCCTGTTGCAGTTAAATATTCGCAACCAGGTACATGGAACCATTATTCTTGTAAGTGTTTTCTCTTTTACGGTTATTGCTGTTACAACAATTCTTTTCTTTATAAGCCGCTACCACAGCAACAACCGGGAAAAACTAAGCCGAACGATTCATGTAATGGAAAATGAATTACGTAATTCCATTGATACTTTACCCTTAAATAAATATCAGCCTTTTAGTCTCGATAATTCGCACAACAGGCTTGAAGAAACAGTAAATAAGATCTCAAATATTCATGCTGAATATATCAACCTATACGATCTTTATGGAAATCTAAAAGTGTCATCTCTTCCATTGCCGTATAACAAAGGGATAGTGAGTGAACAGATGGATCCTGTTGCATTTTATCATTTGAGCAAACTTAAAGACGTACAATTTTTCCAGGAACAAAAAATAGGAAGTCTCACTTATTTAAGCAACTATGTTCCGGTTAGGGACGAAATAGGAAGGGAATATGCTTACCTGAATATTCCCTATTTTGAATCTCAGAATAAATTGCAGGATGAGATTTCCAATTTTTTAGTAACTATTATTAACCTGAATGCTTTCATTTTTTTAGTGGCCGGTATCATCGCTTTGTTTATTACCAACAGCATAACAAAATCATTTTCACTTATCAGTGATCAAATGAAAAAGATCAATCTTGAAACAAGCAATGAAGAAATTGTGTGGAACAGAAAAGATGAGATCGGAGATCTTGTGCAGGAGTATAATAAGATGGTTAAGAAACTTGACGTAAGTGCTGAAATGCTTGCCAGGAGTGAGAGAGAAGGAGCGTGGCGGGAAATGGCAAGGCAGGTTGCCCATGAAATCAAGAATCCGCTTACACCAATGAAATTAAATCTGCAATACCTTCAGATGGCTATTGATAAAAACTCACCTGATGTAAAAAATATTTCCTTGTACGTAGCTCAAATATTATTAGAACAAATTGAACACTTATCACAGATTGCGAGCGACTTCTCACAATTTGCCAAAATTGGCAATACGAAAAAACAGGTTTTTAATGTGAATGAGATGCTTGAAAATTCCATAACGCTTTATTCTACTAATAATCAAATTCATATTGATGCTGATCTTTATCCAAGTGAAATTCTCATTGAAGCAGATAAGACACAGATCAACCGGTTATTTACAAATCTCCTGCAGAATGCCGTACAATCAGTGCCTGAGTATAAGAAGGTGGCACTAAATATTAAAAGTGATTTATACGATCAAAAAGTAGTTATCAGTATTAAAGATAATGGCATTGGAATCCGATCTGATATGGTAAATAAAATTTTTGCTCCCAACTTTACTACAAAGACTTCTGGGACAGGTTTGGGACTTGCAATGTGCAAAGGAATTATTGAAACATTAAATGGAAGAATCTGGTTTGAAACTAAAGAGGGAGAGTGGACTTGCTTCTATATAGAATTACCGGTTTTCGAGACTTGAAGCTACAAGCTTGGCTTAAGCGTATAATAAAGGTTATGCATACACGTAGTTATCCGTTTAGCTTTTATTTACCATTTACGGTTGTTAATAATAAATTGTTCGAATTCCTTTAAAGTGAAACTGCTTAAATTCTTTTTCGCTGTCACCATTGCTTTTTGAGCTACCAGGACGCCATACGTTGTATTGTCAAATTCCAGAATGCTGTGTGCATCAGGATCTATTGATAGCAAAACATTTTTTGAAAGGGCATATTCCATCCATTGCCATCTCATGTCCAGTCTTCTTGGATGCGCATTTATTTCAATCACCACCTTATTTGCAGCACATGCATCTATTATCGTTTCGTAGTCAACAGGAAATCCTTTGCGGCTTAAAAGTAACCTTCCCGTCATGTGACCCAGAATAGTCAGGTATGGATTTTCAATTGCGTTCATCAAACGCATCATTGCCTTTTCCTGGTTCATTTTTAAATTCGAGTGAACAGACCCAATGATCAGATCAAAAGTAGAAAGTACCTCGTTGCTATAATCAAGATTGCCGTCATTTAAAATGTCGCTTTCGATACTTTTAAAAATTCTGAAAGGAACCAATTTTTGATTTAACTCATCAATTAATTCATGTTGCGCTTTCACCCGTTCTTCATTTAATCCCTGCGCATAACTTGCTGTCTTGCTATGGTCACTCATTACAAGATATTCCAGGCCTTTTTCGCTGCAAGCATTTGCCAATTGCTCAATTGTATTGATCCCATCACTCCAGTTGCTGTGACAATGAATGATTCCTTTTATATCATTTGGTTCAATTACTTTAGGAATTTTATGAGATGCAGCTATAGGAATTATTGATTTGCTTTCTCTTAAAAAGCTGGGTATGTATTCAAGACCTGTTTGCTTGAAAATATCTACATCTGATGCCGCTTTTTGGTAATCAACAGTTGGAAAATCTTTTTCAAATTCACAAACAAAATCTGCGGTGCCTGTTGTTTTGAAAACCGTTTTTATAAAATGAATTTCATCAGTTGGATGAAACATTACTTTAATTCCTTCATTGTACCGATATAACAGAGAGTTGCGGTTTTTTTCCAGTAAATCAAACTCTTCAAGGGTATCTAATTTTTCTATAATGATATTTTGAGAAAAAGGAATTACATATTCAAGCAAGTCAAGAGTTTCGGTATGACGTATGAAATCGCCTGTAATTTTTATTTTTTCGGTGGCGAATAATTGTTGTAAAAATTGTTCAAGATCATTACCCAATTGTTGTACCTGGGCAAATAAAAAGCTTCCTTGTTGCTTAAGATAAAATTCAATTGATTCGATTACATTCTCCTGCGTTTTTTTACCAAACCCTTTGTAAAGAAGTAACCTGTTTTCATTACAGGCATATAGAAGTTCGCCGATATTTTCAATACCCATTTCTTTCCAGATGAGTGAAATTTTTTTTGGACCAAGCCCTTTAATATTTAACATTTCTAAAACTCCATCAGGGGTTTTCGAAATTAATTCTTCAAGCATTTTTAATTTTCCTGTTGAAATAATTTCAATAATTTTTTTCCCAATTGCTTCTCCAATTCCATTTAGTTTAAAAATATTTTCTTCCGAAAGCGTTTGTAGGTCAACCGTTAGTTGGCTGATTTTATATGCGGCAACTGAATACGTTTTTGTTTTAAAAGAACTTTCTCCATGAATTTCCATCAGTTTGGAGAGCATGGAAATCTGGTTGGCAATTTGTTTATTATTCATGCTGAAAAAATAAAATAAAATGGTCAAAAATAAACGACTACAGGGAAAATAACTTTATTCTTTTAAAAAACCTGTAATCCTTTATAGTAGTGCATTTCACGAAATACATTAAATGAAAAAAGTCCCGGATTCCGGGACTTTAAATTCTATCTGCAAGAAAAATAAACTTTATTTTTTCTTAGGAGCAGCTTTCTTAGCAGCGGCCTTTTTAGGAGCGGCTTTCTTAGGAGCAGCAGCCTTTTTAGGAGCAGCAGCTTTTTTAGGAGCAGCGGCTTTTTTAGGAGCAGCTTTCTTAGGGGCAGCGGCCTTTTTAGGTGCAGCTTTTTTTGCAGCGGCTTTTTTAGGAGCGGCTTTTTTTGCAGTTGCCATGTTTTTAGAATTTAATTGTTAGTAAATAAAAACTAAAAATAAAAACATTTTGTTAACTGTCAAAACTTATTTCAATTTTTTTTTATTCAGCAGCTTGAGAGGCGTTTACAGAAACAATTGTTTTATCACCTTTTGACTTTCTAAATTCAACAACACCATCTGCTGTAGCGAAGATGGTAAAGTCTTTTCCTAGTCCAACATTTTTACCAGGATGATAAACTGTTCCGCGTTGACGCAGGATAATATTTCCTGAGGTTGCTGCCTGTCCGCCAAATATTTTTACACCTAATCGTTTGCTTTGTGAATCACGCCCGTTTTTTACCGAGCCTTCACCTTTTTTATGTGCCATGATTTTTTAAATTAAATTGATAAGTGAAATGAAAACAATTTTTTCATTTCTATATAACGGTTATGCCTATGCGATTTCTTTCACTTTAATGTGAGTGTACTGGGTACGATGACCATGTTTTTTTCTGAAACCTTTTCTTCTTTTCATTTTAAAAGCTATCACTTTTTCACCTTTTACAAGTTCATTAATGATCTCTGCTTTTACTTTTACTGCAGCATCACCGCCGACAAAAACTTTTCCGTCATTGTCATGCAGAAGTACTTCAGAAAATTCCACTTCATCACCTTGTTTTCCTGCAAGATGTGGTACATATAAACTTTGGCCTGGTGTAACTTTAAACTGCTGACCGGCGATTTTTACTATAGCAAACATACTTTCCAATTTTTTTTGGAGTGCAAATGTAAGGTAATTTGGATAATTTCTTTATTGAAATTCATTTAAAAAAGCATTTTTTGTCTTTTCTTATAATTTACTGTTTTATAATGTCTAAAAGATAAGGGTTTTGAGAATTTAAGCACCTTTTTTACTTTCGCTCTTTTAATATAAGGTAATGGCGCTCTTCAGAAAGGTTTTCAGGTTTTTTTTCAGTATTTATGGCTTTGCTGTTTTTTTGCTTTGGATGTTTATTTTGCTTCCTTTGTTTATCTGGGCTTTTTTGGAAAAACCAATTAAGGGTGGCAATCTTATTTACAAATTTTCACGTTTTTGGGGTGACATGTTTTTCATTATGCTTGGGATAAAACACTGGAATATCTATGAGACGCCGTTTGACAATAACAAGGAATATATTTTTGTCAGTAATCACATTTCCTATCTTGATATTCCGATGATGATGAAAGTTGTGAGAGGGCAAAAGATGCGTATCCTCGGCAAAGCCGAAATGAATAAAATTCCCATTTTTGGTTCTATTTATAAAAGAGGAACAGTTTCTGTGGAGCGGGATAATCCTGTTGCCCGCTCTAAAAGTGTAAAAAAATTAATTGCTTTTATTCATCTGAAGATTTCTGTTTTCATTTGCCCGGAGGGAACTTTTAATACCACGCATCTACCCTTAAAAAGTTTTTATGATGGCGCTTTTAGAATTGCTATTGAAACGCAAAAACCAATTCAACCGATTTTATTTTTAGATACTTATGATAGGCTAAATTATAAAAGTATTTTTTCTTTAAATCCCGGCAAGTGCCGTGGAGTTTATCTTTCCGCCACTTCAACCAAAGGTTTGACGATAAAAGATGTTCCCTTTCTGAAGCAAAAAATTTTTAATCAGATGGAGGAGGGATTAAGAAGGTATAAAGTTAGCTGGCTAGAAAATTAATGTTTGAATGAATGTCATGCTGATTGTATCAGGTTCATTCCATTAATTCTCTTATCCAATAACTCTCAATATATTTGTGCAGATGTTTACTGCAAATCCAGG
>Ga0164242_10003443_pt1 | contig 18076 bp, 16 predicted proteins | sample OricomgcompostMG_FD_108783 | JGI IMG/M metagenome (GOLD analysis project Ga0164242, IMG submission 108783) | Miracle-Growth compost microbial communities from Emeryville, California, USA - Original compost - Miracle growth compost (MG) ... | reverse complement strand
GCCCCCTCCCGGCGGAAGCCGGGAACGTCAGAAGATGCCCGTTACGAGTGAATTGGCGCCCATGCTGCGTTCGTTCGGCAGCGGATGGGAAGAAACGCTCTCGAAGGAACGATGAGGGGGGACAGATGGCCGCACGACCACTCGTGGCGCGGCAGCCCAACGAACGGCTCCAGGCGCTGATCCAGGAGGCCGGCTGCTCCAACGCCGGCCTGGCCCGGCGCGTCAACATGTGCGGGGCCGAGCACGGACTCGACCTGCGCTACGACAAGACGTCCGTGGCCCGCTGGTTGCGCGGGCAGCAGCCACGCGGGCGGGCGCCCGGCATCGTCGCCGAGGCGCTGGGCCGTAAACTCGGGCGCGCGGTCACGCTCGAGGAGATCGGCATGGCCGACGGCCGCAGTCTGGCCACCGGTATCGGCCTGCACTTCGCGCCCACCGTGCTGGGCGCGATCGAGCAGGTCTGCGAGCTGTGGCGCAGCGACGTCGGCCGACGCGACTTCCTCAGTGGCTCCACCGTCGCCGCCTCCGCGCTCGTCGAGCCCAGCCGGGACTGGCTGATCACCCGTCCCGACCAGGGCGTGGCGCGCAACGGCGGCCCCCGGGTGGGCGCCTCCGACGTCGAGGCGGTCAAGGCCACCACCCAGGCCCTCACCGAACTCGACCACCGCTTCGGCAGCGGCCACGTCCGCCCGGTGGTCGTGCACTACCTCAACAGCGTCGTGTCGGGCCTGCTGGCAGGCAGTTATCGGGAGTCCGTGGGCCGCGAACTCTTCTCCGCCGTCGCCCGGCTGACGGAGCTGGCCGGCTACATGGCGGTCGACACCGGCCAACCCGGCCTCGCCCAGAGGTACTACATCCAGGCGCTGCGGCTGGCACAGGCCGCGGGCGACCGCGCCTACGGCGGCTACATCCTGGCCGCCAGCATGAGCCACCTCGCCGCCTCCCTGGGCAACCCCCGCGAGATCGCCCAACTCGCACGCGCCGCCCAGGAAGGCGCTCGCGGCCACGTCACCGCCACCGCCGAGGCGATGTTCCACGCCGCCGAGGCCCGCGGCCACGCCCTGCTCGGCGACGCCCGTACCTTCGCCGCCGCCGCGGCCCAGGCGCTGGACGCCATGGAGCGGTCCGTCCCCGACGAGGACCCGCAGTGGATCACCCACTTCGACCACGCCTACCTCGCCGACGAGCTCGCCCACTGCCACCGCGACCTCGGCCAGGCCGAACCCGCCGCCCGCCGCGCCAAGGAAGCACTCGCCGCCCACCCGGCCGGCCGCACCCGGCGGCGCGCGATCGACCTGCTGCTCCTGGCGGACGCCCAGGTCCAGCAGCGCGAGGTCGAGGCCGCCTGCGACACCGCGAACCAGGCCGTGTCCCTGCTGTCGGGCCTGCGGTCCAACCGCGGTGAGGAGTATCTGGACGACTTCCGGCGCCGCCTGGAGCCCTTCTCGGCCGAGCCCGTGGTCCGGGAGTTCCATGCCCGGGTGGCGGAACCGGAAGCCGCCTGAAGGGGGTTGGCGCGCGGCCCGCCCGGGCGTAACGGGAGATCAGGCGGGCCTCCCCCACGGCCGCGCGCCGAATCGTTACCGGACCGACACCATCTGCGAAGGGGCCCGCCAAACCGCTGGGCAGGCCCCTGGCCCCCACCACGGTGCCACCGCCGCAGGAGCCGAGGCCCCTGTGAGCCGGAGCTCATCGGCCGCCTCGCGTTAGTCGCCCTCAGCCCAACCCGGTAGCGTTGGCCGACGGTTTGCAACGGTCAGCACAGGCGGGAGTGGACGGCGATGAACAGCAGCGGTCGCGGCGAGGAATCGCAGGAAGCGTACCGGGGCGTCGTTCTCCCGTCAGCCCAGCCCCCGCTGACCTACGGCGAGCACGTGCAGCCGGCCGGCGGCGCCCCCTGGGGCTCCGCGCCCGCTCCGCAGGCCCCCCAGAGCGCCCTGGAACCCGCCGAGGCCACGCAGATGCTCCCGCCCTACCCCGCGTCCGACCCGGGCATATCCGCGGCCCCCTTCGGTGGCCGGACGCCCGACCAGGCACCCCAGCCCCACCAGCTGCCGCCCCCCGCGGACGCCACGCAGATGCTGCCGCCTTACCCCACCGCTGACCCGGCCTCCGGCCAACACGCCGAGCACATGGCGCCGCAGCCGCCCGCACCGCCGATGGCGCCGCCGGCGGAGCCCCCGCAGCCGGCCGAGGCCACCCAGGCGCTGCCGCGCTTCGACACACCGCAGCAGGGCTACGGCCAGACGTACGATCAGCCGGCCGGGTACGACCAGTACGGGCAGCAGCCCTACCAGGAGGCCCCCCGGGACGGCGGGGCCTCCTACGCCGCCGAGTACGCCGACTACGAGCAGCCGTCGGCAGCCAACCCCGGGCACGACAGCGACTACGACCACCTCTTCCGCAACGACGTCCCCGGCCCGGAGCCCGTCCGGCCCCGCATCATCCAGCCCAATCGGCCGCAGCCCGCCCAGCCCTACGCCCAGCAGGGCGCGTCCTACGGTCCCGGCCCGGGCGGACCGGCCGGGTACGAGCCCGGTCCCGGCCAGGGCTACGGCTACCAGGAGGACGGCGGAGGCCGCAGCCGGATGTCCCCCAAGGTGCTCATCGGCATCGTGGTGGCCGGGTGCGTCGTGGCGGGCCTCGTGGTCGGCGCCCTCCTCAGCGGAGGCGGCGGCTCCGACGACAAGACCACCGCGGCCACCTCCAACGCACCCACCACCACCCCCACCGCCTCCCCCAGCGGCAGCGCCGGCGCGAACTCCGCGGACGACGCCGCCAAGCAGCAGGCCAGCGCACTGGACACACTGCTCAGCACCAGCGGCGCAAGCCGCAGCTCGGTGGTGGGCGCAGTCGAGTCGATCAAGAACTGCGGCGACCTGGCCGGCGCCGCCTCCGACCTCACCACCGCCGCCGGCCAGCGCAAGGACCTGGTCACCAAGCTCTCCACCCTCCCGGTGGACAAGCTGCCCAACCACGCGGCCCTCGCCGCCGCCCTCACCAAGGCGTGGCAGGCGTCCTCGGCGGCGGACACGCACTACGCGAACTGGGCGAACCAGGTCAAGGCCAACAAAAAGCTGTGCCGCGGCGGCCACGCCCGCACCACCGGGGAGACGGGGGCCGGCGACCGCGCGAGCGGCACCGCCACCGCCGAGAAGAAGAAGGCCGTCAAGTTCTGGAACTCCATCGCCGCCACCTACGGCCTGACCAAGCGCGACTACAGCGAACTGTGACCCGAAGCGCCCCTTCACCCGCCCACTGTGACCAAACATCAACGGAAGGTCACTTTGGGATGAATTGTTCGCGGCGCCGGAGTGTTGCGTAGGATCGTGCACCGTGCAAGGTTCGGTGAACTCTTCCCGTCGCGGCCGACGCTCCTCCACGATGGGGGGTATGCCGCTGAACGACATGCCGTGGTGGCGCTGGCGCAGCAATGTGCGCTCGGCGCTGCACATGATCGGCGACCCGGTCTTCCAGGCTGAGGTCTGGCGCACCGGGCGCGACGGGTACGGGGACATCACGGACGCGGTCTACCGCCTCGTAGAGGACACCTGGCTCGACAACTGGTCCGCCGAGAAGTACGTGGGAACCGTCTTCCGCGACTCCCAGGAAGCCGCCCTCGTCGACGCGGCGGTGCTGCGGGTGCTGAAGATCCTCCACCAGGTAGGTGCCGACGCCCCGGCCGCCGCCTACCTGGACCACCCCGACTGGCCAGCGGCCGTACATGCCGCCCGCGAGGCCCACGTCCGGCTGGCCGGCGCCGACGGCGACGACCCCGAGGCGCCGCCGCGCACCCTGGAGGTCCTGGCGATCTACAACCGCTCCGCGTGACCGCGACCGAGCCGGCCGACCGCGGCTGCGTGTCCGCCGGTGAGGCGGCCGGCGGCCGGTCCGCGTGACGGACACCGCTCCCGCCGCACTCCCCGTTGTGCCAGGCTGAGAGGGTGAACGAGCAGCAGCCCCTGTCACCGGCCACCTCACCGGCGGAGCCGACGCAGTACGTCCTGACCCTGTCCTGCCCCGACAGGCAGGGCATCGTGCACGCCGTCTCCAGCTACCTCTTCATGACCGGCTGCAACATCCTCGACAGCCAGCAGTTCGGCGACCAGGGCACCGGCCTGTTCTTCATGCGGGTGCACTTCTCCGCCGAACCGGGTGTGGACCTCGACAAGCTACGGGCCAGCTTCGCCGCGGTCGGCGACGCCTACCACATGGACTGGCGCCTCCACTCCTCGCAGGAGCGGATGCGGATCGTCCTCATGGTGAGCCGGTTCGGCCACTGCCTCAACGACCTGCTCTTCCGCGCCGGCATCGACGCGCTGCCGGTCGACGTGGCCGCCGTCGTCTCCAACCACACCGACTTCCGCGACCTGGCAGCCTCCTACGGCGTTCCCTTCCACCACATCCCCGTCGACCGGGACACCAAGGCCCAGGCGGAGGCCCGGCTGCTGGAGATCGTCGAGCAGGAGCGGGTCGAACTCGTTGTCCTCGCCCGCTACATGCAGGTGCTCTCCGACGACCTGTGCGCCAAGCTGTCCGGGCGGATCATCAACATCCACCACTCGTTCCTGCCGAGCTTCAAGGGCGCCAAGCCCTACCACCAGGCCCATGACCGCGGCGTCAAGGTCATCGGCGCCACCGCCCACTACGTCACCGCCGACCTCGACGAGGGCCCGATCATCGAGCAGGAGGTCGAGCGGGTCGGCCACGAGGTGACCCCCGAGCAGCTCGTCGCCATCGGCCGCGACGTGGAGTGCCAGGCACTGGCCCGCGCCGTGAAGTGGCACAGCGAGCACCGGGTGCTGCTCAACGGCCGACGCACGGTGGTCTTCGCCTAGCCCCGGGTCCTAGCCCCGGTCCTCGCCCGGCGGGTCCCCGGCGTCACATCCGCGACAGCGACGCCGTCGCGAACAGCACGTCACGGATGACCGCCCGGTCGCCGACCTGGCCCGCCGCCGCACGCTCGGGCTCCACATGACCCGCGGCCAACTGGCAGAACTCCAGGCTGTCCATTGCCACGTGCGCCACCGCCTTCTCCGGTGACGCCGAAGCGCCCGGCGAGTCCAACGGCAGGTACCACTCCCCGCCCCCGTCGCCCTCGATCTCCAGGCGCAGCGAACGCCCCGGCGTCCCGGCCGCCACCAGCCGGGCCGCCGAGGTGGTCAGCCCCGCCCGGCGCCGCCGGGCCAGTGCGGCCGGCAGCATCCGCGCCGCCAGATCGACCAGGCCGTGCAGGTGCCCGGGCGCCGGCGGACCGTACGGGTAGTCCACCGCTTCCGCGATGTCCGCCGCATGCACCCAGCACTCGAAGGCCCGGTCCAGGAACGCGTCCCTGAAGGGCAGCTCGAAGTACCCGTAGTCCACGCCGAGATCCGCCACCCCCTGGCCGGCGAACGCCACCGTCTGCACCAACTGATGGCTCTGGTCGCGCCACATCGACCGCAGCGTGGCGCCCGGCAGATGGCCGCGCGCCTCCCAGTCCGCAGTCGTGCGCTCCCACGGGTCCAGCGGCAACTCCTCGTCCCCGGGCACCCGGGAGCGGTACATCCGGGCCGGCGCGCCGCGCCCGTCCTCCGCATCCAACGGGCCGCCCAATCCCCGGCTGGTCGACGGCAGGCCCAGGGCGCGGCCCACCAGGCCGTCCACGGCGGTCAGATGCGCGATGACCCGGCCCACGGTGAACTGCTGCGCCACCGGCGCCCCGTCGAACCACTGCAGCCGCACCGGCGCCGACCAGTACCCGTCGCCCAGGTCGCGCAGCAGCGCGTCCAGACGCGCCGTCTCCGCGTCGTACGCCCCCGCCCAGTCGGGAACCGGGACACGGGCCGGCCGCCGCCCCAGGCACCCCTCCAGGACCCGCGCCCGCAGCAGCGGATCCAGGTCCAGCGAGTCCTCCTGGTGGAGCAGTCCGACCGCACCGCGCAGCCGCCGCGCCTCCTCCGAGCACTGATGGCACTCCGGCAGGTGGGCCTCGACGGCCTGCGCCTCCTCGGGGGCGCACGCCGTCAGCGCCCAAGCGCCCAGCAGCGACTTGAGCGTCGCGTGTTCGTAGCGCGGAGGCCGGCCGGAGGCGTTCCGGCACCCGCCCTTCGACGTCTTCTCCGGCACCGGCCGCTCCTCCGCCGCCTCCTGGCCGTGCGGAGCGGCCGACCCTTCCTCGGGGCCCTCACCACCGGGCACTTCGACGTGCCGCTCCCACGATGCCGGCACGCCGCCGGACGGGGCGGAGCGGTGCGGCGCACGATCGACCGGCAGGTCGTCCGGGGCGTTGCGCTGCTCGCGCTGGGCGGGGATGCGCAGGCGGCCCCCGTCGCGGCCCGCCGCGCCGCCGCCGGGGAACGCGGCGCCGCTCACCGGGCGCTCCCTCGGCCGCCGTGCTGCTCCTCCGGCTCAGGCAGGCCGTCGACCGGATCCGCCGCTGTGGACAGCAGTTGCAGCCCCAACCGCAGCCGGCGGCGCGCCTCGTCCTCACTGACGCCCAGACCCGCGGCGGCTGCCCGGTAGTCGAGCCGCTCACGGTAGGCCAGTTCGAGCGCCGCCCGCAGCGGAGCGGGCATCGAGGTCACGATGAAGTCGGCCCGCGCGGCCGTGTTGGCCTCGCGTACCCGCGCCTCCACCACCTCCGGATCGGTGCGGTCCCCGTCCTCGTACTGCCGCAGCCGGTGGACGGCCTGGCGCTGGGTCAGCGCGGCGATCCAGGACCGTAGCGACCCGTCCCGGGGCTCGTAGGCGTCGGGGTTCTCCCAGATGTAGCCGAACACCTCCCGGGTGACATGGTCGGCCGCGTCGTCGTCGTCCATCACACGGAAAGCCAGGCTGTGCACCAGCGAGGCATAGCGGTCGTACAACTCACCGAGCGCGGCCTCCTCGCCGCGTGCCAGCCGCTGCTGCAGCTTGCGCTCCCAGCGCGGCGGTGCGGGTGTCGCCATGCCCCGGCCCCCTTGCTGCCTCGTGCCGTCCTGGTGCGGTCCGTGTCCCTGAGATGTCTTTCCTGTGCTCCCCGCTGTCCTCGTGGGGGTTTTCCCGGAGGTCTCCCATGCCGCCCCGAGGCCTCCCCGCGCCCCCGGCGTCACCGACGTCCGCGCGCCGTGCGGTGCGCCGTGAAGCCGACCCGCGCCCTCCCCACCCGGTACACCGTGCACGCCGCGCGGGCCGGCCGCCATCGAAAGAGGCCAGCCTGTCCGCGCTTCTTCCGACGGTACCCGGCCGAGGGACGGTCGCACGGGCCTTTGCACCAACCTGACACCACATGTGATCGCTTCTGTCGCTCTGTTATCCGGGTGTGACCGCAACATTGCACTGATCCGACCGAGTAGGGGCATAGGCTCGGGTGACGTCAGCCGCAGTCGACGTCGAGCGAGGTGGGACCGGTGCAGGTGACCCGGGCCGAGCGGGACGGCTGGGTGGTGGTCACGATCTCAGGGGAGCTCGACCTGCTCTCCTCCTCCGCGGTCCGACAGAAAGTGCACGACGTGGTCGCCGACGGCGGACGCGATCTCGTCCTGGACCTCGCGGGCGTCCGGTTCTGCGACTCCAGCGGAGTGGGCGTGCTGATCGGAGCGCGCCGGCTGATGCGCTCGTGCGCCGGACGGCTGCGTATCGTGCTTCCCGAACGGCGCCCTGCGAACGGTGCCTCCGGCGCCGGCCGGGCCGCGTCCCACGGCGCCGGCCGGGACGCCCGCGACGAGGGCCCTTACCCCGGCGGCTCCCACGTCAACCGGGTGCTCGCCGCGCTCGGCGTACGCCGGCTCTTCGACGTCTACGCCGACCTGGACGCGGCCACCGACGACGACGCCCGGCCCCTTTCCGCCTGAGGGCGCCGGAGTCGTCGGCCCGGCCTGCGCCCGCCCCCGACCGGACGCCGGCGCGGAGCCCGGACGGTCAGGCCATCCGGGCGCCGTACCCGGCCACGGACGGCTCCAGGCGCGCGAAGGCCGCCCGCGCCGTGGTCTCCAGCACTGTGAACACCTCGTCCTCGGGGGCGCCCTGCCGAACCTGCCGCTGCGCCTCGCCCCACAGCAGCCGCAGCACCGCGACCAGCTGCGCCGCGACCAGACGCGGTGCGAAGGCGTCGGTCGGCTCGCCCACCGCCTCGGCGAGCACCACCGAGAGGGCCTGCTCCTGCTGCTCGAAGATCTCCCTGAGCCGCGACTGCAGCACCGCGCTGCGGTCGATCAGCCGGGTGAAGGCGGCATCGGTGAAGCCGAGCAGCCGGTCGTGGCGGCCGGCGGCGCGCAGGTAGTCGTCCCGCACCGCGTCGAGCACGCCGGAGCCCGGCGGCCGGTTGGCGAACGCCTTCGCGGGGCCGAGGACCACCTCGTCGTACATGTCGAAGAACAGGTCCTCCTTGCGCGGGAAGTAGTTCGTCACCGTCATCTTGGCGACGCCCGCGGCCTCGGCGACGTCGGCGATCGTCGTCTCCTCGAAGCCGCGCTCGAGGAACAGGGCGGTCGCCGCGTCCGTGATCGCCTGCCGGGTCCGGCGCTTCTTCACCTCGCGGAGCTGGGCCATGGCTCCCACTTTAGTGTGACGGACCCAAGAAAAGCCTTGCGCTGACGATGGGCCCGACCTAAATTTAGGTCAGTGCCAGTGATGGTTGGTGTCGATGCCGGCGCACGTCCAGGTGGCCGGCCCTAACGCGAGGAAAAGAAGGAGATCCGCTATGACCCTGCGGCTGATGGCTGTCCATGCCCACCCCGACGACGAATCCAGTAAGGGTGCCGCCACCCTTGCCCACTACGCGGAGCGCGGCGTCGAGGTCACCGTCGTGACCTGCACCGGCGGCGAGCGGGGCGACGTGCTCGCCCCCGACCTCGACACACCCGTGAACCGCGCCCGGCTGCCCGCGCTGCGGCGCACCGAGATGGCCGCCGCCGCGGCCGTCCTCGGTGTCCGCCAGCGCTTCCTCGGTTTCACGGACTCAGGGCTTCCGCCTGAAGGCCATCCGCTACCCGAAGGGTGCTTCGCCGAGGTCCCGCTGGCGGAGGCGGTCGAGCGCCTGGTGGGGGTGATCAGGGAGTTGCGTCCTCATGTCGTGATCACCTACGACGAGACAGGCGGATATCCGCACCCGGACCACGTCAAGACCCACGCGGTGGCCGTGGAGGCGTTCGAGGCCGCCGGCGACCCCGGGTGCCATCCATTGATGGGGCCGCCCTGGCAGCCGCTGAAGTTGTACTACCTCGTCGCCTTCTCCCGGGCATGGTTCGAGACGCTGCATGCGGGGATGCTCGAGCGCGGTCTCCCCTCCCCGATGGGTCCCGTGCTCGCCGAGTGGCCCGACTGGGCCCCGGATCTCGAACCCACCACCCGCATCCACTGTGCCCAGCATTTCGACACGCGCGACCGGGCCTTCCGGGCCCACGCCACCCAGGCCGCTCCGGACAACCCCTTCTTCGCCCACTCCCGCGACGTGGAGCGGCTCCTGTGGCCGACGGAGGACTACGTCCTGGCCCGCTCGTTCGTCGGCGAGCGCATCCCGGAAACAAACCTCTTCGCCGGAATCGAGGCGTAGCTCACTATGACGCCATGGCTCTCATTACCTTCGTGCGCGGCGACATCACCGAGGAGCACGTTGACGCCGTGGTCAACGCGGCCAACTCCTCCCTGCTCGGTGGCGGCGGTGTCGACGGCGCCATCCACCGCAAGGGCGGCCCCGACATCCTCACCGCCTGCCGTGAGCTGCGCGCTTCCCGGTACGGACGCGGACTGCCCACCGGTCAGGCCGTCGCGACGACCGGCGGACGACTGCCGGCCCGCTGGGTCATCCACACCGTGGGCCCGGTATGGCGGCCGACCGAGGATCGTTCCTCTCTGCTCGCATCCTGCTACAGCGAGTCCCTCCGTGTTGCCGACGACCTGGGGGCGAGGAGCGTTGCCTTCCCCGCCATCTCCACCGGCGTCTACGGCTGGCCGCTGGAGGACGGCGCCCGAATCGCCGTCCAGACAGTGAAGGAATCGGAGACGGCCGTCGAGGAGGTCCGCTTCGTTCTCTTCGATGACGCCGCATATGAGGCTTTCGTCACCTTTGAATGAATGGAGGGATATGAACAGATAGCCGGTCGCGGAGCGTTGGTGCCGCGTCGTGTCCGAGGCGTGATCTGCTGCGCCCCGAAGTCGGTGCAGTCCTCAGGTAGTCTCCATCGGGTGCGCAGACATTCCTGGCCCTCTCCGGGTGCCGCTCGGTCATCCCGAAGCGGTGCCCCACCAGGGATCCCGGCGTGCCGACAGGCGCGCGGGGCGGAGCGCGGCGCATGGGCCCTGTTGCGCGGGGATGCGTCCCGAACTCGGGGCGCTGGCGTGGTCGATCGGGCATGCGTGGTGAAGGTGAACTCACTCGGGGTGACCCTGCGTGAGGGTGAGGCGCCGAGTCCGCCGGTTCGGATGGTGTGAGCAGTGCAGGAAGTCCAGATGCAGATGGAGGTCGGGGCAGACCCGGCTGAAGTCGGACGTGCCCGCAGGTGGGCCCGCTCCCGGCTGATCGGCTCCGGTATCGGCGCCGACGAGCCGGTGGCCGAGACCCTGCTGCTGCTGATCTCCGAGTTGGTGACGAACGCGGTGGTCCACACGGGCTGCCCGGCGGTGCTGCGCATGCTCTTCCCGAGCGCCCCCGCCGCACTCGTACGGGTGGAGGTCGCGGACGCCAGCGTGACGCCGCCCCGGCCCCGCCACGCGGGACGCGAGGAGACCGGCGGCCGTGGGCTGGAGCTCGTCGACGGACTGGCCGACCGTTGGGGATGGCAGCCCGAAGGGCAGGGCAAGCGGATCTGGTGCGAGGTCGACCGCGCCGCTGTCCTGACCTGAGGCTCAATGAACCGCTCCGGTCTGGAAGGTGCGCCGGTACGCCGAGGGTGAGACGCCGAGCGTCGCGTGAAGGTGCTGACGCATCGACGTTCCCGTGCCGAACCCGCACTTGCGGGCGATCTGGTCCACGCTGAGATCGGTGGACTCCAGGAAATGGCGGGCACGTTCCACCCGTTGCTGGACCAGCCACTGCCCCGGGCTGAGGCCGACCTCCTCCCGGAACCGCCGGGTGAACGTGCGCACGCTCATCGCCTCCTGAGCGGCCAACTGCCGCAGGGTGAGCGGTTCGTGCAGCCGCTCCAGGGCCCACGCGCGGGCCTTGCCGGTACCGGCTGCCCCCGGCTCGGGCAGCGGGCGCTGCACGAACTGTGCCTGTCCGCCGTCCCGGTGCGGGGGCACCACCGTGCGTCGTGCCACCGCGTTGGCCACCGCCGATCCGAAGTCGCGGCGCACCATGTGCAGGCACAGGTCGATGCCGGCCGCGACCCCCGCGGAGGTCAGGACGTCGCCGTCATCCACGTACAGAACGTCCGGATTGACCTTGACGTGCGGGAAGAGCTGCTGGAAGTGGTCTGCGCTGCTCCAGTGGGTGGTCGCCGGGCGCCCGTCGAGCAGGCCGGCCGCCGCGAGCAGGTAGGAGCCCGTGCAGATGGACACCATGCGGGTGCCGGACCGGACCATGGCCAGGGCGGAAGCCAGCTCCGGGGTCAGTCGGCCCTCGGTCTGGACCGGCCCCGACTCGTAGGACGCCGGCACCACCACGGTGTCCGCGTGGGCCAGCGCCTCCGGCCCGTGGGCAACGAGGATCGAGAAGTCGGCGTTGGTCTGCACCGCCCCGGCAGCCAGGCTGCACGTCACCACCTCGTACAGGTCGGAGCCGTCTACCCGGTGCCGGGCGCCGCCGAAGATCCGCGCGGGGATGCCCAGCTCGAAGGGGATCACCCCGTCCAGGGCGAACACCGCGACCTTGTGGCGCCCGCCGGAGAACACCCCATCACCGGTACCTGCTCCCGGGTGCGCCCGAGCGGTCTCACCGTTTCCCACGGCCATGGCCCGATTCTTGCACAGCGTGGCCTTCGGGCCACTCGTTTCGCTGGGAAGGCTGCCGCAGACTCGTCGGCGTGACGCAGACAACCTCGGGCAAGGGTTCTCCTGCCGCGCCGTTCACCGCCTCGGCGCCGCCGGACTGCTCGCCGCGGAGACGCCGCCCGCACCGCGCCTGGGCGGTCGCGGCCGTCACCTTCGTCACGATCGTCGGCGCGGGTGCGTTCGCCTCGCTGCCCGGACTTCTGATCGACCCGCTGCACAGCGAGTTCGGCTGGTCGCGCGGCATGATCGGCTTCGCCGTGTCGGTCAACCTGGCGCTCTACGGGCTCATGGCGCCGTTCGCCGCCGCGCTGATGGACCGCTTCGGTATGCGCTCCGTCGTGGCCTCGGCGCTGGTGACCATCTCGCTCGGCGCCGGGCTCACCGTGTTCATGCGGCACAGCTGGCAACTGGTGCTGTGCTGGGGCGTGTTGGTGGGCCTGGGCAGCGGCTCCATGGCGCTGGCGTTCGCGGCCACCGTGGCCAACCGGTGGTTCGTGGCCCGGCGCGGCCTGGTCACCGGCATCCTGACCGCGGGTGGATCAGCGGGCCAACTGGTGTTCCTACCGCTGCTGTCGTGGATCACCGAGCACCACGGCTGGCGACCCGTCGCACTGACGGTCGCCGCCACCGCGCTTGCCGTCGTGCCGTTCGTGTGGCTGCTGCTGCGCGATCACCCCGCCGATGCCGGCCTCGCCCCCTACGGCGCACCGGAGTTCGTCCCGAAGCCGCCGCCGGTCACCGGTGCCGCCGTCCGCGCACTGCGGGCCCTGGCGCGGGCGTCCCGCGGCGGCACCTTCTGGCTGCTGGCCGGCAGCTTCGCGATCTGCGGCGCCTCCACCAACGGCCTGGTCAAGACCGACTTCGTGCCCGCCGCCCACGACCACGGGCTGCCGGTGACCACGGCCGCGTCCCTGCTCGCGGTGATCGGTGTCTTCGACATCGTGGGCACCATCGGCTCGGGCTGGTTCACCGACCGGCTCTCCCCGCGGCGGCTGCTCGCCGTCTACTACGGGCTGCGCGGACTGTCGTTGGTGTTCCTGCCGATGTTGTTCTCCGGCACCGTCCACCCGTCGATGGTCCTGTTCATCGTCTTCTACGGCCTCGACTGGGTGGCGACCGTGCCGCCGACCATCGCGCTGTGCCGCGAGCACTACGGCGAGAGCAGCGCGATCGTCTTCGGCTGGGTGCTCGCCGCGCATCAGATCGGGGCCGCCCTCGTCGCCTATCTCAGCGGTGTGGCCCGGGACGCGCTCGGCTCGTACGACGTCGTCTGGTACACATCCGGTGCGCTGTGCGCGGTGGCCGCGCTGATGTCGCTGGTGGTGCGGCGTGCGGCGGCACCCCGGGCCCCCGCGGTGGCCGTGGCGCGCTGAGCCGGCGTCAGCGGGCGTGGGCCACGGCCCGCCCGATGCGGCGCGCGTCCATGGCCATCTCCCGGAACATGCCGCTGATGGGGTTGGTGAAGCCGGTGAAGTACAGCCCCGGTGCGCCGGACGGGGTGCGGGCGCCGTGGACCACGGGCCGCCCGCGGTCGTCGAGCACACCGAGGTGTCCCACCAGGTCCTCCAGGCCCCGCCGGTAGCCGGTCGCGGCGATGACCACGTCGGGCTCCGCCTCGGTGCCGTCGGCCAGCCGGACGGTGCCGCCGTCGAACTCCGCGATCGCGGCGACCGGCTGCACCCGCCGGGCGCGCACGGCCGCGATCAGCCCGACGTCCTGGACGGGGATCGCCCCCTGGCGAGCCCGCGTGTACAGGCCGTCGGTGGGCCGGGGCAGGCCGTACGGCGCCAGGTCGGGCACGGACACCTTGGCCAGGCGCGCCGCGGCGCGGTCCACCAGTGTCACCGGCAGCCGCCGGCACAGGATGCCGGTGGCCTGCGCGGGCCAACCGGCCGTGGAGCGGCGGACGACGTGGGGCGGCGTGCGCACCGCGAGCCGCACGCGTGCGGCCCCGCCCTCGGCGAGGTCCACGGCGATCTCGGCGCCGGTGTTGCCGGCGCCCGCCACGAGGACGTCCCGCTCCCGGTAAGGAGAAGCGTTCCGGTAGGCGGACGCGTGCAGCAACTCCCCGGTGAACGTGCCGGCGCCGGGCCAGGAAGGCGTGTACGGCGTGTGGTTGTGACCGGTCGCCACCACGACCACCGGGGCGGTGAGCACCCTGCCGCCCGTCGCGGGCAGCGCCCAGCCCGCCCCGGACACGGAGCCGCCCGCCCGTTCGACCCGCTGGACCTCGATGCCGGTGGCGATGTCCAGGGCGTGGTGATCCGCGTACAGCTCCAGGTAGCGCACCACGTCGTCGCGGGCGACCCACCGTCCGAAGCGGCGGGGTATCGGAAGCCCCGGCAGGGACGACAGCCGGCGTGTGGTGTGGAGGTGCAGCCGGTCGTAGTGGTTGCGCCAGGAGGCCCCCAGCTGCTGGGCCCGCTCCAGGACCAGCGGGCGTAGCCCGTAGTGGCGCAGCGCCGCCGCCGCAGCCAACCCACCCGGGCCGGCTCCGATGACGAGGGCGTCCGGTGAGGCGGTGGGGACGGCCGTTCTCGGGGCGGCGTCGGTGGGGTCTGCCATGCGTGGTGCTCCTGGACCTGGGTGCTTGACGTGCGATGCGGGAGGCGAAACGGTTCGGCGCGGATCGGCAGGTCGGGTGTGTCGGGCGGTAACACTCGGTGCCTGTGAGGGTAGCCCCTCCGGGCTCGCGCACACGGACGGTCTCGGCGCACGGCCGGGGGCCGGACACGGCGGCGCGGGCGCCGGACGGCCTCCCCCGAGACCGTGCGGCGCCCGCGCCGGGGCGTTGGTGGTGTGCTGGCAGGACAGTGCGGGCTGTGCTGGGAGACAGCCGGAAGACAGGAACGCGGCAGGGCGGACCCTGGCGCTGGTGCCCGGCCTCCGCGCGGCGCTGTTGCGCGCCGCTGTGCGGGACGGTGGACCGCGCGTCGGGACGGGCGGGCTACTTCGGCGGTTTCCGGCCCGTCACGCCGAGGTGGACCAGCAGGGCCAGGTTCGGCTTCAGCTCGGCCTGCTTGACGCCCGTGCCGGTGAAACCTTTCTGGTGGGCGGCGACGGCGGCGAGCATCGCCACCAGCGACCCGGCCACCGCGGGCGCGCTGACCTGCTTGTCGACCCTGCCCTTGCTCTGGAGGTCCTTGATCGACTCGGCGAGGGACCCGGAGACGGAGCTGAGTACGCGGGTGCGGATCCGGTTGAAGCGCTTGTCGCCCTCGGCCGCGCCCAGGTCGATGACCCGGAGGATCGCGTCGTTCTTGCGCCAGAACGACAGGAAGCCGTCGACGAGTTCGTCCGCGGTCTGCACGCCGGACTTGCCGGCCCAGGAGCGGCCCGCGACCAACTGGTTCAGGCTCGCCCCCTCCTTGGCGACCTCGTCGGCGAGCTCCAGGACGGCGCCCTCGACGTCGGGGAAGTACTGGTAGAACGTTGCGGGGGAGGTGCCCGCCATCCGGGCGACGTCAATCACCTTGACGTCCCGGTACGGCGACGTGCTGAGCATCTCGCCGAGGCAGTCGAGCAGCTTCTGCCGCGTCGCCTGCCCGCGGCGGCCAGCGACACGGCCGTCGACGGTACGAACTTGTCCTGTCATGCCGTCAGTTTACCTTTGGGTGATCAGCGCGCGATTTGGCGGCGTACAAACGGGGAAGCCCCCCCTCCGTTTGGTGAAGCGCCTGCTCAACGCGGGTGTCTTGCGCACCACGGGCCTCAGTTGCGCGCTCCGGCGTCCGCCCCTTTTATCCGTTTTTGTCGCACCGGTCGAGCGCTTCTTGAGAATTGACCATATGTTCGAATCCACTTCGCAACGTGAGGTGCGTCACTCGCTACGGTGGGTTCGTCGGCGAGCTCCGCCGATCGAGGAGAGGAGAGCCCCATGCCCGCATTCGCCGAGGGCGCGCCCTGCTGGGCCGACGCCGTCCTGCCCGACCTCGCCGCGGGCCGCCGCTTCTACGGCGAGCTCTTCGGCTGGACCTTCGAGGACCTGGGCGAGCAGTCCGGCCACTACACGATGGCGGCGCGCGACGGGAAGAACGTCGCGGCGCTGACGAGCCCGCCGGAGGGCGGTGCCTCGGCGGCCTGGAGCATCCACCTGGCCACCGCCGACGCCGTCAAGGCCGCCGCCAGGATCGCCGAGGCCGGCGGCAGGGTGCTGGACGGCCCCCGGCAGGTGGGGGACGCCGGGGTGTCGGTCGTGGCCGCCGACCCGGGCGGCTCCGTGCTCGGCGTCTGGCAGCCCGGCGCCCACCCGGGCTTCGAGTCGGCGGGCGAGCCCGGCACCTACTGCTGGGCGGAGATCCACACGCGGGACGCCGAGGCCGTCGACTCCTTCTTCTCCGACGCCTTCGGGCTCACCGCCCGTCAGGTCGGCGACGGGAAGGGGTTCGACTACGCCGTCTGGTCCCCGCCGGGCCAGGACCCGGTTCTCGGCCGCATGAAGGAGGGCCCCGACGGACCGGTCGGCTATCGGGTGTTCTTCGTGGTGCCGGACTGCGACGAGGCGGTCGCCGCGGTCCGGCGGCTGGGCGGCACCCTCGACCACGGCCCGCACGACTCGCCGTTCGGCCGCACCGCGCTGGTGACGGACGACCAGGGCGCGCCCTTCGCCGTCATCGACGTCACCCGCCGCGCCGGCGGGATGCCGGGGGAGGCGTCCGGCCGGTAGCGCCGCGGCGGACCGGTCGTCGGAGGCGCCCGGCGGCCGGAGAGGCCGACGTCGCCGCCACCACGGCGGGGGCCACCGGGCGGCGGATGGTAACGAGTTCGCTCCACGGGCGTGTCGTCACGCCCCCGGGTTCGCAACCGGCCCTCTTCCCGGGAAGAATCGGCCCGTACCCTGGCACGGAAGCCAGCGAAGGGCCGCAGGGGGCCGCACAGCACGGGGAACGGCCGCGGACAGCGCGGGCACGGGGAGGTGGCAGGGCAGTGGTGGAGCCGCTGACGCAGCACGATCCGAGACGGATCGGCCCTTTCGAGGTGCTGGGACGCCTCGGGGCGGGCGGCATGGGCCTCGTCTACCTGGCCCGTTCGGCCTCCGGCCGCAGGGTGGCCATCAAGACCGTCCGCGCCGAGCTCGCCGAGGACCAGCTCTTCCGGGTCCGCTTCACCCGCGAGGTCGAGGCGGCCCGGGCCGTCTCCGGCTTCTACACCGCCGCCGTCGTCGACGCCGACCCCCGCGCGGCCGTGCCGTGGCTGGCCACCGCCTACGTCCCCGCGCCCTCCCTGGAGGAGATCGTCAACGAGTGCGGCCCGATGCCCGCGCAGGCCGTGCGCTGGCTGGCCGCCGGCATCGCCGAGGCCCTCCAGTCGATCCACGCCGCCGGCCTGGTGCACCGCGACATGAAGCCGTCCAACGTGCTCGTTGTGGAGGACGGCCCGCGGGTGATCGACTTCGGCATCGCCTCCGGGGTGTCCAACACCCGGCTCACCATGACCAACGTCGCCGTCGGCACCCCGTCGTACATGTCGCCCGAGCAGGCCCGGGACTCCCGCAGCGTGCGCGGCGCCAGCGATGTGTTCTCCCTGGGCTCCACGCTCGTCTTCGCCGCCACCGGCCACGCGCCCTACCACGGTGCGAGCCCGGTCGACACCGTGTTCATGCTGCTGCGCGAGGGTCCCGACCTGTCCGGTCTGCCGCCGGAGCTGCGCCCCCTCATCGAGTCCTGCATGCGCATGGAGGCCCAGCAGCGGCCCACCCCCGCCGACCTGCAGGCCCAGCTCGCCCCGCATCTGTTCTCCACCGGCAGTGACGACACGGGAACCGCCTCGGCCTGGCTCCCCCCGGGCGCCGTCGCCCTGATCGAGGAGCGGCACCGCGGCCGTTCCGCCCCGCCGTCCCGGCCCGCCCGCCGCACGGACGCCCGCGCGAGCGGCCCCCAGGTGCCGGCACCGCCGAGCACCCCGCCCAGCACGCCGCCGCCCTCGCCGCCGCGGCCGTCCGCCCAGCCGGCGGGGCAACAGCCCGCCGCCTCGCAGCAGGCGGTGGCCGCGCAGGCGTCCGCCGCCGCCCTGTCCGCGCCGTCCGTGGCCTCCCCGCCGGCCCCGGTCCGCCTCGCCGGGTCCGTGCCGATCGGCCCCGGCGTGAGCGTCGCCGAGATCGCCGAGCACCGCGCCCGCCCCGCGCCGCCGGCCGCCACCGAATGGGTCCGGCAGCGCGGCGCCCACCGCGCCCCCCAGGGCGCGG
>Ga0164242_10003442_pt1 | contig 18078 bp, 15 predicted proteins | sample OricomgcompostMG_FD_108783 | JGI IMG/M metagenome (GOLD analysis project Ga0164242, IMG submission 108783) | Miracle-Growth compost microbial communities from Emeryville, California, USA - Original compost - Miracle growth compost (MG) ... | reverse complement strand
CCCGGAACCAACATCGGCGCCTCCCATCCCGTCAACCTACAGGGCGGCATTGATTCCACCATGAATGAGAAAGTGACCAACGACGCAGCTGCTTTTATCCGCACCATTGCTACCAAGAGGAATCGGGACGTCGTCTGGGCGGAAGATGCCGTACGGCGTAGTGTATCGATCACCGAAACCGAAGCCCTGGACCGCAAAGTGATTGACCTGATCGCCCCTTCGACTTCCGCTCTGCTGGATGAGGTGGACGGAAGGCGTATCGCCGTGGAGTCGGGATTTCAGGTCCTCCATACCCGGGATGCGACCATTAAAAATTTGGATATGGGATTTGGGGAAAAATTGCTGGCGATTATCTGCAATCCCAACATCATGTATATTTTGCTTTTGCTTGGTATGTGCGGCATTCTTTTTGAGTTCTATAATCCGGGGGCCATCATTCCCGGAGTAGTCGGCGTCATTAGTTTGATCCTGGCTTTTTATTCCATGAGCGCGCTGCCGATTAATTATGCCGGACTGGCGTTGATCGTTTTTGCCATTGTACTTTTTCTGTTGGAGTTGAAGATCACCAGCCATGGTATTCTGGCCATCGGGGGTATCGTTTCCCTGTTGCTAGGCTCCCTGATGCTGATCCGGACAGGACCTGCCGAGCAATATGTGCGGATCTCCCGCATCGTCATTTTTACGTCTGTAGCGCTGACGGCTGCATTTTTTTTATTCATCATTGGATTGGGGTTGCGCGCGCAACGGGGAAGACCGGTTTCCGGTATGGAAGGATTTATAGGCGAATATGGACGCGCCCTGGATGACCTCGCCCCCCTGGGAAAAGTCCAGGTCCACGGAGAGATCTGGCGAGCGGAATCTGTGGGTCAGGTGATAGCCAAGGGCACACCGGTTCGTGTGGTCCGGGTCGAGGGATTGAAAATATGGGTGGATTCAGTAGATGGTGAAGAAATGGTGGAACCAGGAGCATAACTTCGCCTGGAGCTTGCGGAAATTTCCGCGCTCTCGCCGATGAAATGAAGAATTGTTATCTTCACGGGGTTGGGTTGAAAAAAAAACAGACCCACGGGACGATCGACGGACATGATTGGCTCCTCAATGCAGTCGGAATTAAGCATGCCTGGTGATCCGATGGACGGTAAAACACCTAAGTATTCTACACGCTTATCAATATAAGGAGGTATATCATGCATGCATTTCCAGTGGGACTAGTTATCATCATCCTTTTCGGTATCATTATTTTGGGTAATGCGATCCGGATTCTGAAAGAGTATGAGCGAGGCGTCATATTCAGGCTAGGTAGACTCGTGGGAAAAACGGCCAGCGGACCTGGTTTGATTCTGCTCATTCCGGTCATCGATAAAATGGTCAAGGTCAGCCTCCGGACTATTGTGCTGGATGTGCCGCCGCAAGACATCATTACCCAGGATAACGTGTCCGTAAAAGTGAATGCGGTGGTGTATTTCCGGGTGGTTAACCCGCAAAAGGCGGTGATTGATGTAGAAAATTATCTTTTCGCCACGTCGCAGATTTCTCAGACGACCCTACGCAGCGTGCTGGGGCAGTCCGAACTGGATGATCTGCTTTCCAAGCGGGATATGATCAATCACCGGTTGCAGGAGATTATCGACTCCCACACGGATCCCTGGGGGATCAAGGTCTCTAATGTCGAGGTCAAGCAGATTGACTTGCCCCAGGAAATGCAGCGAGCCATGGCCCGCCAGGCAGAAGCCGAACGGGAGCGGCGCTCTAAGGTCATCACAGCAGAAGGCGAATTCCAGGCTTCCCAAAGACTGTCCGATGCCGCGAAGATTCTAGCGGAGCAGCCCAGTGCGCTCACCTTGCGTTACCTGCAGACACTGCAAGTGATCGCCTCGGAGAATAATTCCACCACCATATTCCCCATTCCCATTGATTTTCTGAAACCCTTCATGGCCAAGGCGGCCACGGAAGCGGCCGGCCCTGAGCGTCCCTTACCGGATAGTGCCTAAATGAGCGTATCTGGCTTTTGTAGGGCGCGTCGGGGCTCAAACCCTCAGACGAGCGATCGCCGGGTCCATTTGATTTCTCCGGGAAAACTGACCGGTTTGTGGTGGTAAAGGGCATCGTGAGCCGAATGGGCCCACGGCGTATTACAAGGGTATTCCCTGGTCTACCGCTCCTCAGAGGTGTATTCGCGGGCCAGCACCCTCGCCATTTGGGGATCATATTGCCGGGCTGCTATATTGCCAAAGACTGTGAAATTTCTGTAGGATTGCCGGCTGCCCGCTTGGAGTAATTATACTGGTATGGCAAAGAAGCCCTGTGGCCGAAAAATTTCTGCCCGCCTTCCTCGAGGGTGGCGCGCAAACCTGCCAGGTTATCTTGATCAGCCTGAAGCCCGATCCGCCTGACCAGCGAGTACATGGATAGACCTTTTCTCCTGCTCATGGTATCCAACAGCCCCAACGCCCCCCGCGCATTTTTTGTCCTTAGTCAGTTCGCTGCCATGCGGTCCTACGCAGGAGCGGAAATTTTTTAATTGGCCGCTTTCCCTTTTCTTTGTGGTTATGAGTCTTGCGCAGCATTCTGATACAGCGCTTCGCTTCCGCCAGCAGGAAGAGAATTCGCGGGCCTATGTAATTCCTTTTATTGAAGAAGCCTTTGCTCTGAAACCCGGCATGCAGGTGATGGAAATTGGCTGCGGAGAGGGCGGTGTGCTGGAGCCTTTTTTAGCCCGCGGTTGCCGGGCGGTAGGCATTGACCTGGAGCCTGGCCGGATTGCACTTGCCCAACAGTACCTTTCCTCTTTTGTCAATAATGGGCAACTCCGGTTGATCGCTCAGGATATTTATGCAGTCGATTTTTTAGGAGAATTCACGCATGCTTTCGATCTTATTTTACTGAAAGACGCTATAGAACATATTCCGCAACAGGAACATCTGATGGGTTATCTGAAACAGCTCTTAAAACCGGGCGGAGTGATCTACCTGGGGTTCCCCCCCTGGTATATGCCGCATGGTGGCCACCAACAGATCTGCCGCAATAAACTACTCAGTGTGTTCCCCTATATTCATCTGCTACCGGTTTCTTTGTACAAGAGCCTGCTAAAGATCGCCGGCGAGAACGCGGCCACGGTGACGGAACTGTTGGAGATCAAAGAGACCGGCATTTCCATTGAACGCTTTGAGCGCATCATCAAGCAGCACAACTATGCCGTGGTGCGCAAGCGATTTTATCTGATTAATCCCATTTACCGGTTTAAGTTTGGCTGGAAACCCCGCGTCCAGTCATCCCTGATCGCTTCTCTCCCCTTTTTTCGGAATTTTGTGACCACCTGCGTGTATTACCTCATTCGGCCAGAGGGCCGCAGCGCCCCCGCTGATGTGGCACCATCGGCACCGGATTAATTACAAGCGCAGGTGATATGCTGATCCATATCCGTGCAGCTTATTACCCGGAGTTCGTCTTCACAGGTGGCGATCATCACCCGAACATGTTGATGTTTAGTAGTAGTCCCTTCCAGCACAAAGGTAGGACACGGAGCGGTGTCCGGATTTGAGGCGTCTGCATCGAGTTTTCCATTATGGATCACATCTTCGACGGCGGGAGAAAAGATTTCCTGGCAATTCATTTCGCAACGCGCTTCCGGAGTATAGATGATTGGTTTGTCCCTTTCGAAATTCAGGCTGTCCACCGGGGACACTACTCGTCCTTGCCCAAACCAACCTTGTCGCCATGCAAACAAGGCAAGGATAATTAAGGCAATAATAATCAACTCAGGATGGGATTTCCTTTTATACATCTCACGTATCCGTATAGCTATTTCTCATAAGCAATCTCTGGTACTTCCTATGTAGGTAAAGACACCGCTCGCCTCACTGCTTTCATCTTTGAGCGTTGACGGTGTCAACTAATGAGAGACCAAATTAATTCAATATGTTGGAATTTTTTCATATTTCTGCAGGTGCTATCTAAGGCCGTCGACGTATTCGACAGGGATCTGGGGCGGATAGGCGCTTTGAGAATAGTTCTGTAATATTGTGTTCTACAGTAATCTATGGCCCATGAGCAAATCTGCAGCATCTGCATTACCTGTGTTACCTTCTTTTACCGGGGAAGTGGCTATTGTTACGGGTGCCGGACAAGGCATAGGCTTTGAGATAGCTCGCCAATTGGCCCTGAAGGGTTGTTCAGTCGTGCTAAATGATCTGGATCCGGCGTTGGCGTCCGAAGCGGCGGCTAGGATCAAAGACGGGGACGGAAACTGCTATCCCGTGGCGGGCGATGTGTCCGACCTGGGTTTTCTGCAGCAGATGGTCGACCAAGCCGTGGAGCAGTTTGGCCATGTGTCTTTATTGGCAGCTAATGCGGGCATAACCCTGTTTGGAGATTTCTTTACTTATTCTGTGGAACGTTTCCAACGTGTCATAGACGTCAATTTGAAGGGGACGTTCTTTTTAATCCAGGCCGTGGCTAAGCAGATGCGTAAGCAGGGAAAGGGCGGTCGTGTGGTGCTCACCTCTTCGGTAACTGGTCACCAGGCCCATAAAAACCTCACCGCCTATGGAATGACCAAAGCTGCCCTGGAGATGCTTGCCAGAGGCCTGGTGGTGGAACTATCTCCATGGAATATCACGATCAATGCCGTGGCTCCCGGCGCTACCCTTACGGAGCGCACCCAACGGGACGAACCGGATTACACCGAAGTTTGGTCTCGGCTTACCCCCATGGGGCGCCCCGCCCGTCCGGAGGATATTGCGCAGGCCGTGCTTTTTTTGTTGTCTCAAGGAGCCGGACATATTACAGGACAGAGCCTGGTAGTCGATGGAGGATGGTCTGTGGTGAGCCCGCAACCTGACTAATTTGGCGGGCTGGACTTTTTTGCCCTCCGCGGTAAACCGCGCTTCACCCAAAAAGGGAAAAATATTGTCACCCGTTAGGATAAATGGGTGAATCTGGATCTGGCGGACTGCAGAAATTCCTTTCGATGAGGGATTTTCCAGCTTCCCGTTCCTTAACATAGTGAGCTTGAAAAATCAAAATATGGCTATTGATTTACCTGCCGGAATTACCCCTGCGAGAAAGGTAAAGGCCCGGTCCTCCCCGGCTCGCCGTCGTGGGGTATATATCTGGTCGCTCATGGTGTTTGTCGCGGTATTGTTTCTCTGGTGGGCATTGTGTTACCTGAATGTTTTTCCGGCGTATGCCCTGCCGACTCCTGCGGCGGTATTAAAAAGCAGTTGGCAGGATCTCTCTTCCGGCACCCTGTTGAATGATATTGTGGCTTCCCTGTGGCGCGTGGCCGTGGGTTTTGTGCTTTCTGCCATACTGGGTATTCCCGCAGGCTTACTGCTGGGGCAGCATCTCCGGGCACGGGAGGCCTTTTTGCCGATGCTTAATTTTTTTCGCTTTCTTTCTCCACTGGCCTGGATTCCTTTTGCCATACTTTGGTTTCACATCGGAGATAAACCTGCGATCTTTCTTATTTTCATGGCTACGTTTTTTCCGCTGGCCCTGGCTATTATGTCGGCCGTGGCCACGATTCCCGCGATTTATTTCCGGGTGGCCAAAGACTATCATTATAAAAGTTTCGAATTGCTGACTAAGGTAACTTTTCCTGCCGTGCTCCCCCAAGTGATCACGGCCCTGCGTGTCAGTTACGGGATTGCCTGGGTGGTCATTGTGGCGGCCGAGATGGTAGGCTGCCAGGATGGTCTGGGATACGGGATCTGGGAGGCAAGAAATGGATTAAGACTGGACTCTGCAGCAGGATATATGATTGTGATCGGGTTGCTGGGGATGGGTATCGATCGGTTTTTGCTGCAGTTTTCAAAACTACCAAATGTACGCTGGGGATATGAAAGATGACCGGTTTATCAGGGCGCTGAAACTGAAAAATGTTTCTCTTCACTATGGACCTGTAAAGGTCTTCGAAGACATCAGCCTGGAGGTTCGCCAGGGGGAATTCGTGGTCATTATAGGGCCCTCGGGCTGCGGAAAAACCACCATTTTAAACCTGCTTTCCGGTCATATACAACCGGACTCCGGTCAGATTGACCGGCATGGGGATATACGCACGGTCTATCAAAAAGACGGACTTTTTCCCTGGCTTACTGTGTCGCAGAACATCCGCATGGGCTTGCGTTCGATCGCCGATCCCCAGCAGCGGGAAAGCGAGCTGCAATCCCTGTTCGGCTTGATTCACCTGGAAGAGTTTAAGGATCATTATCCCCATGAATTATCCGGAGGCATGCGTCAGCGTGTGGAATTAGCACGGGTGTTGGCCGGGAATTCGGATATTTTGCTGATGGACGAGCCTTTTTCGGCCCTGGATTATCAGACCCGGTTGCGCATGCGCCATGAACTGGTGCGCTTACTTGAAAAGCGACCCCGTACGGTGGTTTTTGTCACCCACGACATCGAAGAAGCAGCTCAGTTGGCGGACCGGGTGTTGGTGTTATCCAAAAGACCCGCCATCATCCAATGGGAGATGGGAATTGCGGCTCCTAAACCCAGAAGTCTGACCGATCCGGAAGTGGTCGAAGCCATGAAAGCCGTTCTCGAAGAATTGGGTGTTCTGAGGGAGGTCGCGGTGTGAACCTCAATCATGGGATCGTAAAGTGGGCGGCATCATCTGCACGTGAGGACATTCAAATGTGCAGTATGCTTTAACGAAAAAAAGGAATTGTGGCACTATTCCCCCCATTCCGCATAAATGGATGGGTTTTCTTGCTGCCAGTTTTATGAAATCAAAGACCGTACGATTGATCACGATGGCGTTGCTGTCGATTGTTGTCTTGGCGTTGCTGCGCTTTAAGCCCTGGAATCATCCGGTAACTGTCATGTCCCCAGGGGCGATCCATGAAGGAGGAAACAAAAAGGCTTCCCGGGCGCTTACCGTGGGCTTCCTCCCGGTAACCTGCCATTTGACCTGCCCGGTGACGGATTTCGCCTCCAAGAATACCCAAAGCGGTACGAACTTTAATTCCCGATTGTTTTCCGATTTTCCGACGATCGTGAGCGCAATAGAAGCCAAACAAATACAGGCTTCCTTTATGATTGTTCCCCTGGCCATGAAACTTCGCGAACAAGGTGTGCCGGTACGCATCTGTTATCTGGGTCACCGGGATGGTTCGGAAATTATTGTGGCTAAAAACAGTTCGATCAGAAGCCTGCGTGATCTTAAGGGAAAAAAAGTGGCGTTACCCAGCTTTTTCAGCAATCAAAACTTTGTGATTCATAAACTGATGGAAGATTATGGGATGAAACCTGACGACATCACCTTTATTATTCTGCCGCCTCCTGACATGCCTACTTCCCTGGCCGCCGGAGCGATAGACGGCTATTTTGTAGGCGAACCGTTTTGCGCGAAAGCGGAGTTTGACGGCACCGGACGGGTACTTTATTATTCCAAAGACATATGGCCGAATTTTATTTCCTGTGCGCTGGTGGTGCATGAAGACCTGATTAAAAGTAATCCCGAGATCGTCAAGGATCTGGTACATGGCATAGCCGAATCCGGCCTCTGGGCCGAAACCCACCGCAGTGAGGCCGCTAAGCTGGCGGCCCCTTATTTTCACCAGGATGAGAAGTTACTGCACTATGTGCTGACCTCCTCTCCTGAACGCGTGAAGTATGTAAATCTCAATCCCACAGACGAAGACTTGCAAAGCATCGAAGATATGGGGCTAAAGATGGGTTTTTTAAAAAAGCATATTCCAGTAGATGAGCTGGTAAATCGCACCTTTATTCCCAAGCAAATCAGGTCCATAGCGCTTGATGTCGCGGTGAACCAGCCCTGATAACCGCTTAGATCGGCCGTCCCGACTTCCCCCATACCTATGATTTGATCTCACTCATTTTCTGAGCAGGAGGACATTTCCCCCCCTTGGCAGATAATCTCTTTTGTTCAATGAGGTTTCCTGCGGCATTGCCCCGAAGCGCGGGCGCACCCTTCGGGGGCATCATACCAGTCATTGGCACTATGCGCTTCCTATTGGTCGGTCAATAACTGTGCTTCTGAGAGACTTTGATCCGTAAGGTGTCGAAGACATATACCCGCAAATTTTTTCGATTTTTCTTCGCCTCCTTCCAAACTATGAAAAGCTGGCCGTTTCGATACTGGGCGTGTAGCTGCGAGACGACGGGAGCCTTAGCCTCATGAAAAGCATGCCTGTGAGCCAACCGCACCGGCGCCCCTGGTCCGCGGACCGAACACGCTAGGATGATATATAGGAGCATGGCCATCCGGCCTGAAACTCTGGGGGTATGGAAGTGGGTATCGAATGGGGATCTGGTGGCAAAGTTTGTTCCATGTAAAAATATTAGGGGCAGGTGTGCACTGGATACTGGGATATCCGTTAAGGAGTTTCTTGGTAAAATTGAGAAAAATCAATGTCCATCCTCCGTAGATGACCGACATTTACATTGAGTCTATCTACGAAATCACCATAATCTTTTTGGGCTAAGGGTGTCCACCCGATTTCGGCCAGGGCAGATACACGCGGAAAAGACAAGGTCTCTGCCCGGCTGTCGGAACGGACGTACTCGGTCCATAAGCACCCTTGCGGCCCCCATATGTATTGACGTTGCCCTTCGGTGAGACTCCCCGGCACCGGATTATAGTCGTAGATTTTTTGGAGTGGAAGAAAATAACTGCCCCCGTTGGAAAGAGGCTCTGCCGCTCTTCCTCTGGCTGTGTGATAGGCGTTAAAATACAAAGTAGAACTGGGTGTCATGATGACCTCATGGCTGGCTTGCGCTGCTTCCACCCCTCCCTTTTCTCCGTGCCATGACATGATCACTGCATTAGGCGCGATACCGCCTTGAAGGATTTCGTCCCATCCGATAATGTACCGCCCATGGGCATTCAGAAATTTTTCCATGCGGCGTATGACATAACTTTGTAACCCCTCTTCATCTTTCAGTCCTTCCTTTTTGATGAGCTCCTGACAAAAGGCACAGGCTTTCCAGCGGTCCTTGGGTACTTCATCTCCTCCTATATGGATGTATTTAGAGGGGAAAATGGCCATCAGTTCAGTAAAGACATTCTGAAGGAATGTAAAGGTTGCTTCCGTCGGACATAGCACGTCTTTATGGACACCCCATTGGGTGGATACTTCATAGGCAGAATCAATACAGCCCAGTTCTGGATAAGCAGCCAAAACTGCCTGGGAGTGACCCGGGATGTCTATTTCGGGTATGATGGTGATTGCCCGGTCCTGCGCGTAGCGAACCAGCTCCTTCAGCTGTGCCTGGGTATAGTAGCCGCCATGGGGAATGCCATCAAATACTTTGGGCGTATCGGTACGATACCCTACCAGAGTCTCCTTTCTCCAGGCTGATATTTTCTGGAGCAAGGGATACTTCTTAATCTCGACCCGCCATCCCTGGTCATCGGTCAAATGCAAATGAAAGGTATTGATCTTGTAGAATGCAAGGGCATCGATGTACTTTTTCAGAAAATCGATGGAAAAAAAATGACGAGCCACATCTAACATTACCCCCCGGTAGAGGAAGCGAGGCGTGTCTATGATTTCCGCAGCGGGTATCCGGATGGTTTCAATATCAGCGATTTTATCTTCTATGTCCGGAGGCATCAGTTGCCGCAGGGTTTGGATGGCATAAAAAATTCCCCGCGAGGTTTTGGCCTTGACATTTATGCGAGAGGAAGTGATCGTCATGTGGTAGCCTTCTTCATTGGAAAAAGAAGGGTTGAGAGAGAATGTCACGGTATTCGTTCCTGTTGAGCGTACATAGGGTAAGGTGATGCCGGTGGATTCTTTAATCAGATCCTTAAGATAATCGACCGAAATTTTCAATTCCGGATCACGATTGCCTAAAACGATTTTGGTGCTCGCCTTGAACGTGAAATGGCCTGCCTGAGGCGTCAGCTGTACGGGCTTAGGAATAATGGGATATTGGTTATTTGTTTGTGCAAAGAGGGTGATATCTAAGCCTAACAAAATTATTCCCGTGAGAAGAATACGTTTTAGGTTAATTTTCTCCATCGTGTTATGATTAATAACGGATAAAAAGGTATTTATTGAAGTGATCAGATAGTTCCCCTGTCAGTGATTATGGCAAGTCCCTGTGGATCCACCATATGACGCTATTGATTGCCCAATGTTCTGGTCGACTTTTGACATATAATATGCCGGCGGAGCTATAATGCCTCCGGCTCTTTATGATTAGCAAAAATCCGGTGATATAGAAGGATTGTCTAATACTAAATTAGCCGTTAGTGATTCGGGATTTTCCTAGGGTATGTCGGAGGGTGAGGAGGACAAATGAAGTGAAACGAGACGATTTTCTGCACTTAACACCGAGGAAGTCACAGATATCATCTCAAAGGCCCCCTAGCTCTACTGAATGGCCTATCTGACGACGGACTAACAGGTTTCAGGGTGGAATCCTGGCGGGGTCACTTCTTCATTTTTCAAGGTCCGTGTCCAGCGAACCTTGATGTTTTTCAGGCGGTCATTTCAGGAACCGAACGATCCCAATACAGACGGTTCCCATGTACTTCAATGATCGAAGGACAAATGCATCTGCTGAATCAGTTAATGTTAAAATCAAGACGCTTAGCATTCAATTTAGAAGGATGAGAGACAAAGCCTTTTTCTAGTTCAGCGTTGGTGATATTTTGGCGTAATCCCTGGATTCACACCTGATCCCGATAAGTCAACTTGTGTGTACCAGCATAAAAAAAGAGCTTCAACAGAAACGTTGAAACCCTTGTGATGCTTGCGTGGGAGTTGGGGGATTCGAACCCGCGACCCTCTGCTTGTAAGGCAGATGCTCTAAACCAACTGAGCTAAACTCCCAATATTACTGCTACTCATCCCGGCGAAAAACAACGAATCTACTTTTGTTTTTCCGAGCGGGACCGCAAAGATAACAGGAAAATTGATTCCACAAAAATTTTTCGGGGTTTCCGCTAATGGATTTCCCAGGAAACGATGGAGTTCTCCCACTCAGCCCGCCAGGGTACAGACGCACGGATATAGTTGTCTGTATATCCCTCCATCATCCCATGTTTATTTTTGCCTTCAAACAGCACCGGCCGCTTCTGGCCGCGATGTTGGGCGGTGAAATATTGCATTTTTTTAAAAGATAAGTTGCGCAACTCCCGGTTCCTGTCATGGCGGATTCCTTGAGGGACCACCGGGTTGATATGTAACGCTTCGGTGCCTTCCCTTTCTGAATAGGTGAAGACATGGAGATAGGATACGTCCAGTGCGCGGAGAAAATCACGAGTTTGCCGAAAATCTTCTTCGGATTCAGAGGGAAAGCCGGTAATCACATCCACACCAATACACGCATGAGGCATTCGCGCCTTGATCAGAGATACCCGCTCTTCATAAAGCTCGCGGCGATATCGACGTCGCATCAATCCCAATATCCGGTTTGATCCGCTTTGCAATGGAATATGGAAATGCGGCATAAATTTCTGAGAGGTCGCCACAAATTCGATGATTTCCGCGGTCAGTAAATTAGGCTCAATAGAGGAGATGCGATAACGCGCAATTCCTTCTACCTTGTCCAGGGCCTTGATGAGATCCAGAAAACTTTGCCGGGGCTTGGAGCCTCCCTCCGCCCCTTTGCCAAAGTCGCCCAGATTCACACCGGTAAGGACGATTTCCTGCACCCCTTCGGCAGCTAATTTTTCCGCATTGGCCACCACGTGGCTGATTTGGTCGCTCCGGCTCTTCCCACGTGCCATAGGGATCGTGCAAAATGAGCAATTATAATCACAACCGTCCTGCACCTTGAGGAAAGTACGGGTTCGGTCGCCGGCAGAATAGGCTGCGTGAAATCCGCTGACCGAGGTAATATCGCAAGAACATATTTTGCCAGAATCACCTTCAGCAATCGCTTTTAAATGCGGGACAATATTGAACTTCTCGGCGGCGCCGAGCACCAAATCCACCCCCTCAATTGCGGCGATTTCTTCCGGCTTTAACTGGGCGTAACACCCCGTGACTACCACAGTGCTCTGAGGAGCCTTCCGCCGGATGCGGCGGATGAGCTGGCGACATTCCTTATTGGCATTTTCGGTGACTGAGCAGGTATTCAGCACATAGACGTCTGCCTTCTCCTCGAAATCCTTGCGCTGAAAGCCGTCTTCTTCCAGTAACCTTCCAAGGGTGGAGGTCTCCGAAAAATTCAGCTTACAGCCTAAAGTATGCAGGGCTACGGTCTTAGGTGCGTTCATCGGCTGCAAAGGTAAGCAGAATATGCTTTGTCCGAGCCAGTGGATCAGGCCAGCGAGGCCATGTCAATGACAAAGCGATAATGTACATCGCCTGCCAGAGTGCGCTCATAGGCCTCATTGATCTGGTCGATGGAGATTACTTCCACATCGGAGGTGATCTGGTGTGCGCCACAATAATCCAGCATCTCCTGGGTCTGCTGAATGCCTCCCACCAGGGAGCCGGCCAGGGTACGCCGACCAAAGATCAGATTGAATGCGGATACTTCAGAGGGTTTCGGAGGTGCACCTACCACGACCATCACCCCATCTGTGGCCAGCATTGCCAGATAAGTATTGTAGTCATGGTGGGCGGATACCGTGTCAATGATAAAATTGAAATGACTGGACAGTTTCTTCACAGTGGATGGATCGGTTGTCAGCTCGAAGTGGTGAGCCCCGAGTCCCTTGGCGTCTTTTTCCTTTTCAGGAGACCGGCTTAATACGGTGACGTCAGCTCCCATAGAAGCAGCCAACTTGACGGCCATATGTCCGAGGCCACCCAGACCTACTACGGCCACCTTATCGTCTTTTTTTACGTTCCAGTGCCGCAGCGGCGAATAGGTGGTAATGCCCGCGCACAGTAAGGGAGCTACTTTTTCTAAAGGCAGGTTATCCGGAATACGGAGTACAAACTTTTCCGTGACCACAATATGGGTGGAATAGCCTCCGTAAGTGATGGTCTTTTTGTCCTGCAGAAAGGAGTTATACGTTTGGGAAACCCCCTCCTCACAATATTGTTCCTGATGCTCTATACAGTTTTGACAATGACCACAAGAATCTACAAAACAGCCTACTCCCACGGTATCCCCTACCTTAAACTGGCTCACCCCCTCACCTACCCGGGTAATTTTACCGACTATTTCATGACCGGGTACCACCGGGTACATTGTGGCTCCCCATTCGTTGCGGGCGGTATGGATATCGGAATGGCAAACTCCGCAATACAAAATTTTGATCTCTACATCGCCAGGTCCTGGCTCGCGGCGGTCTAGCTGGTAAGGAGCGAGCGGCTGGTCAGCACTCTGAGCGGCATAGGCTTTTACTGCTTTCATTGTGTAATTTTTTGCTGTTTCTAAAAAAACAATTGCGATATTTTTTTGTTGGCCTCGGCCAGATATTTTTCAGCATCTCGGACAGAGAGCCGGTTAAGGCGACGATGGCCCCCGGTACCACTCAATGGGCCAGATGATACTGCTGCGGCCATTGTACCTGGGCGTCCAATTGAGCGGCGGCATGAAGTGCAAAATAAGGCTCGCGAAGCATCTGCCGTGCCATCATCACCAAATCAGCCTTCCCCTCGCGGATGATGTCGTCCGCCTGCTTGGCTTCCGTGATCATCCCGACGGCGCATGTAGCGATGCCGGCTTCAGCCCTGAGCTTCGCGGCAAAGGGCACCTGGTACCCCGGCCCTACGGGGATTTTTGCTTGCACATTTCCGCCCGAAGAGCAATCGATAAGATCGGCCTTGGCAGCCAACAGCTTTTTAGCAAGATATACGGAGTCTTCATCGGACCACCCTTCGGGCACCCAGTCCGTAGAGGATATCCGGACAAAAAGCGGAAATCCTTCCGGTAATACCGCACGTACGGCTTGCACCACTTCTACCAGCAGCCGGCAACGGTTGTCCCGGCTGCCGCCATAGTCATCAGTACGTGCGTTACTCAGGGGAGAATAAAACTCATGAAGCAGATAGCCATGTGCGCCATGCACTTCAATCACCTTAAAACCGGCTTCCAGAGCTCTTCTAGCCGCTTTGACGAAGTTATCCTTCACCTCCTGGATTTGTGCCAGGGACAACGCCACAGGCACACGATCTGTCGGGCGAAAAGGTTTTGCCGACGGAGCGATTGTTTGCCAACCGCCTTGTTCGGGTGCAAGCTGCGCTCCGCCTTCCCAGGGGACCGCACAACTGGCCTTTCTTCCGGCGTGTGCCAACTGAATACCGGGGACACTTCCCTGAGAAGAAATAAAATCCGTGATTCGTTTGAGAAAAGCAATATGCTCGTCTTTATAAATTCCAAGATCTCCAGGGGTGATGCGCCCTTCAGGCGATACGGCTGAGGCTTCCAACATGACCAGCCCGGCGCCCCCTGCAGCTCTGCTCCCCGTATGGACCAGATGCCAGTCATTGGCAAATCCATCCTCGGAAGAGTACTGGCACATCGGTGAAACTGCTATTCGGTTAGGGAGTGTAATATTTCCAAAAGTGATTGGATCAAATAACCTGGACATGATTTTTTTGCCGCCAAAGATACGCAATCTTATCGACGCCTCTGGCCCCTCGGCCGACGGCAAAACATTACCGCACGAAAAAAAAAGATATGTTTATCATTCTTCGAGACATTAAATTTGCAAATCATCTCATTAAACCCTTCTATTCTCATGCATGATATATTCTTAGGTCGGTGCTTTTCAAAACGCGATAATTTTCGGCGCATCTCAACCGCTACGCCGTTATGCCTCTTTTTGGCCGGTCTGTTGCTGGTCTGCAGCGTGGCCTGGGGGCAAACGGACAGTTATTTTCAATTAAAGATGTACCGCGTCAAGGACCAGCAACAGGCGGATCGTCTGGATCTATATTTCAGGGCGGCCCTGGTGCCCGCCCTGCATCGCCAGGGAATTCATCAGGTGGGCGTCTTCCGCACCCTGACTAATGACACGGGTGGCATCCGATTTTATACCTTGATTCCATTCACCTCACTTCAATCACTGGGAGAAATCCAAAAGCAGCTTGAAACGGATGCGGCTTATCAGGCTGCTGGCAAAGACTACCTGAATGCCAGTTGGGATAATCCTCCCTATGTGCGCATAGAGGCGATGATTTTGACCCCGTTCCCGGCAGCTCCAAAGATTGCTAAACCGAACCTTTCTGCGCCTCCTGCACAGCGGGTATATGAGCTGCGCAGTTATGAAGGGCCTACCGAACAATATCACGCCAGTAAGCTGAAGATGTTCAATGTGGGCGACGAAATTTCCCTGTTTAACCGGCTTCGGTTCAACTCGGTATTTTATGGGGAAGTGATTGCCGGCAGCCACATGCCTAACCTGATGTATATGACTTCGTTTAACAGCATGGAAGACCGGGATGCGCACTGGAAAGCCTTTTTTGCCGATCCCGCTTGGCTGGCTTTAAAAGATCAGGCGGAATACCAGCATAATGTGTCCAAAGCGGAAAGTTTTTTCCTGCATCCTACAGACTACTCTGATCTTTGAGACGACCTAAATCAGCCCCCCGTTTCCACACCGGCGACCTGTTTGGCTACACGCTCGGCCAGCATGGCGAATCGCTGCCCCAGGGCCTCCCAGTTTCCGGCGCCGATCAGCTTTTTATCAAACAACAGGCTTCCCATACCTAGTCCCGAAGCACCGGCCTGCAGATAGTCGCCGCAGTTTTCCAGCGTAATCCCGCCGGTAGGAACCAATTTGATCTGGGGGAAAGGCCCTTTAAGGTCTCTGATATAGCCGGGGCCCACGGCTGTAGCTGGAAAAATCTTGATCATGTCCGCACCCAGATCCCAGGCCCGGTATACTTCACTCGGCGTAAAAGCGCCGGGGAACACTGGAATATGATGGTCCACACAAGTTTGGATAACGGCTTTGTCCGTCAGCGGAGTGACAATAAAACGGGCTCCCGCTTCCAGAGCCAGATCCAGTTCCCGAATATTGCATACCGTCCCGGCTCCTATTTGCAAACGGTCGCCAAAGGTGTGGAGCGCTTCCCTGATCATGGTGGGTGCTGAAGGCGTATTCATCGTTATTTCCAGCGTATGCAGCCCCACATCAGCATATAGTGGGAGGATTTCTCTGAGGGCGTCGCTATGGATATTGCGGATGATGCCTATGATCGGCAGCTTGGCAAAGCGGTCCCATTGAAAGCTCTGTGGATCCATCGTGTTAAAATTTTTGTGAATTGATGATAGCAAGTTGGCCTTCGACTACTGCCCGCCGCATCATCTCTTCAGGGAAGTATTGCGTGCGGAACTCAAGGTCCAACAGCCGGATTGCCTTGCGGTAGAGCATGGAAAGGGGCCCCTCCCCGCAAAGTACAATCTGGTTATCTTTTTGCTCAATTAATACTTTCAGTTCGCTGCCGATCAAAAGGCCGCTCAGATAATAGCGGTTTGCGCTGGCACTATATTTTCCGAACAGGTGATTGACCCTGACCTGGAAAAGATCCTGGAGCAGATGCCCCTGTCCCGACAGCAATACCCCTTCCTGAAATGCTTTTTCCCCTTCTGCATCAGGAGGACCCTTTTCGGCGCCGGCTAATCCTTTAGCCAGCAGGCCCTGTTCACTGAGTAACTGAAAGACTTCGCCAGTCATGAAGGTGCTTGAATCTTCTATTCGGTCGCGGACAATTTTCAGGTGTTTGGAATGAGTGCCGGGGAAAATGCACGAGGCTTTTTCTGGAAACCGTTGGAGCGCAGCTGCGCCTATCACTTGGGTTTCCTCCCCCCGGATGACATCATGGGTGTCTCCCAAACCCGATATCAGCCAAGTTTCCCAAGGGAAGTTTTTCGGGGTGGTGATTTTTTTTACCTGGGCGTCTTTCCCATCCAGGGAAAAGGGAAAAGGTGCATAAGGCAACTCTTCTATGCCAATGGAGGAGCTGGCCATCCCCGATATCAGCAACGGAACCTTTTCCAGGGAGATTTTTGCTTGGGAAGACAGCTCTTCGATGGATTGCTTTAACCGATGTAACAGGAAAGTCTTACGGTCCATCCGCTGCTTCTCCCCTTCGGTCCGCCACCGTTCATAAAGAGGCGCGATGCCCTCGTCATTATGCAGTTCTGCATCCACGCGGCGCGATGCCGTTTGCACCCATCTTAATCGGAAGGATGTCGTGCCCCAGTCACAACTTAAAAAACTTGTTTCCATATCATGATAATGGTAAAGCGATTTGTCGCAAGATTGTTTGATCTGTAGCGGCCAACCGGTCCTTTATAGCATTCAGCCGATTTTACAATGACTTTGTATCACTCCGGCGTGACCGCATAACAGCTGTCCCTTGGAGAGGGTCGAAAGATACATCCAAATTATGAAAAAGACCACCAAAGACGCCCAAATCAAAGGGCCCCCCTGCTTCTTTCCGTTTAAAGAACTTTTTAATGAGCAATGCCCGAAGGCAGCATCATCGTGTGCCCCTGAGGAGAATATCATGGACCAGGACTCCAAAAACACGACGGACCCATGTGGTCTGATCTGATCCCTAATCCATAGATAGTTTGCTCACAGGATGGATGAATTCAGGGCGCTTCCCGGGGGCAACCTACTAACGTTTAAGGACTGGGAATCCTTACCTGGCCCCGCTTTTACCTTTAGGGACGCGGGGTGTATTTCACAGGAACGGTAGCATTTGGTTCAACTATTATTGTTACCTTTAGCGTAACCAAAACGCAGGTGATGAAGCCGATCCTAATGCGCCATGTAGAACCTCGAAACGAGTCGTTTAAGGCCTGGGTGAATGCGGATCCTTATCTGCATAATCCCTGGCATTACCATCCTGAATGTGAAATCAATATATCTGATCGGGGACAGGGACTGTTATTTATTGGCGACAAAGTAACCAGCTATGACAAGGATGATGTGATTTTGATCGGGCCTAACTTGCCCCATGAATGGCGAAGCAGTAACAAAGAAACCCCAGATTTTCACACCAGAAGCATGGCCGTGCACTTTGCCATGGATTTTCCGGGGAAAGACTTTTACCAGTTACCCGAAGCTCAGGTAATTTACCAGTTGCTGGTTCAGTCCAAGCGAGGCATCAAGATCAACGACCGCGAAACCCAACGACAGGTGAAGGAGAAAATGCAGGCGATTCTAAAAACGGAAGGGATTGG
>Ga0164242_10003440_pt1 | contig 18085 bp, 22 predicted proteins | sample OricomgcompostMG_FD_108783 | JGI IMG/M metagenome (GOLD analysis project Ga0164242, IMG submission 108783) | Miracle-Growth compost microbial communities from Emeryville, California, USA - Original compost - Miracle growth compost (MG) ... | reverse complement strand
GGCCGACCGCCCACGTATGCCGTGAGGTATGACGCCCGCGCGATGCGCGTCAGCACCTGCTCCAGGGTCCGCCGGTGTTCCACGGCACGCGGAGAGGCCGAGGCCCACCAGTCGTCCGTGGGCGCGTCGGTGACGGCGATGTGCGCCGCGTCCGCAAGGGCGGGCGGTGCGGGTCGGGACGGCGTCGTCATGACCAGGGTGCGGGTGAAGAAGCGCCAACCACGTTGCGCCAGAAGGGCTCCGAGCTCGGTGTTCGTCGGGGCGTCGTCGGTCGGATGCGGCAGCTGGATGAGCGCGGGCTGGTCGCGCGCGCCATACCAAGCAGCCACCCGCTCGACCGCCTCCGGCAGTGGAATGCCCGGATCACCCACCGGGAGAGCGGAATTCGCACGACCCGTGTAACCGCCCGCGGACCGCAAGCGCCAGTCACCGAGCCGCTGCGAGACCAGCGGCGGCATACCCGCCGTCATCAGTTCCTGCAGGGCGCCGATCCCGATCGCGCGTGTCACTGGTCGAAAGCTGCCGGTGGACGGCGGGGCTTGCGGACCGGTGGTGGCGGCACGCGTTTGACCAGCACGATGCGCGCACGGGGGACGCTGACCTCGCCCCGGCGGCCGTTCACGACCACCGACGCATCGTCCACCGACACGACTTCGCCGATGACGTCGGTGTGGTGCGGGCCGCCCGCCTCGACCTCCGCGTCGGGCAGCCGCATCCGCAGCACGACACGCGTGCCGACGGTCGCGATCGAGGTGAGGCGGGACTCACTGACTGGCTTCCAGGGCACGACGGCATACTAGATGCGGATACAGACCCGCCGGCCGCGCAGTCGTGGCCGGGCACCAGTGGAGGAACGTTTCAAGATGACCTACGTCATTGCACAGCCGTGCGTCGATGTGAAGGACCGCGCATGCGTCGAGGAGTGCCCCGTCGACTGCATCTATGAAGGCAAGCGCAGACTCTACATCCAGCCGGACGAATGTGTCGACTGCGGGGCGTGCGAGCCGGTCTGCCCGGTCGAGGCCATCTACTACGAGGACGACGTTCCCGAGCAGTGGGCCGACTACTACAAGGCCAACGTGGAGTTCTTCGACGAGATCGGCAGCCCGGGTGGTGCCGCCAAGTTGGGCGTGCTCGACTTCGACCACCCGCTGGTGGCGGCACTGCCCCCGCAGAACGCAGCAGCGGAGTGACCCGCACGGGTCGCGCACACCATGCCTGTCGCTGACCTCCCGGATTTTCCCTGGGATTCACTCGCCGGCGCGAAAGCGCGAGCGGCCGCCCACCCGGACGGCATCGTCGATCTGTCGGTCGGAACCCCCGTCGACCCCACCCCGCAGGTGCTGCAGGACGCCCTCGTCGGCGCGGCCAACGCGCCCGGCTACCCGCAGGTGTGGGGTACGCCGGATCTGCGCGAGGCGATCGCGGCGTGGTTCGCCCGGCGCCGCAACGCTCGCGGGGTCGACCCGGACGGGGTCATGCCGGTCATCGGCAGCAAGGAGCTGGTGGCCTGGCTGCCGACCCTGCTCGGTCTCGGACCCGGTGACGCGGTCGGCTTCCCCGAACTCGCCTACCCGACGTATGACGTGGGCGCTCGCCTCGCCGGCGCAACGCCGAAGCCGGCCGCGAGCCTGCTGCAGTACGGGCCGCTGGCCCCGAAACTGCTGTGGATCAACACCCCGGCCAACCCGCACGGGCAGGTGCTGCCGGTCGACCACCTGGCCAAGGTGGTCTCCTGGGCGCGGCAGCGTGGTGTCATCGTCGCCAGCGACGAGTGTTACGCCGAGCTGGACTGGCGCGAGGAACCCGACGGCCTGACGACACCGAGCATCCTGGACGACCGGGTGTGTGGCGGAAGTCACGAAGGGCTGCTCGCGGTCTACTCGCTTTCTAAGCAGAGCAACCTGGCCGGCTACCGGGCGGCGTTCGTCGCCGGGGACACCGCCCTGGTGCAGCGGCTGGTGCAGGTGCGCAAGCACGCCGGCATGATCGTGCCCTGGCCCACGCAGCGGGTGCTGCTGGCGGCGGTGCAGGACGACGCGCACGTCGCCATACAGAAAAAGGTGTATGCCGCACGGCGCGAAGAGCTGAAAACCGCTCTCGTGGCTGCAGGTTGGCAGATCGACCACTCCGAAGCCGGTCTCTACTTCTGGGTAACCCAGGGCAAGCCGTGCCGGGAGTCGGTGGACGAGCTGGCGGCTGCGGGCATACTTGCCGCACCCGGTGAGTTCTACGGCATCGCCGGTGCCCAGCACGTCCGGATCGCACTCACGGCGACCGACGAACGAATTTCCGCAGCCGCGAAGAGATTGAATTCTTGACGTGGGGTCCCTCGTGGACCGAAGAACTTGCTGAGGTACGGTCGATTTCGCTGACTTCCCCGGCAATGTCGCCGGTTCACGTAAGAGGACGGAAAGCACATGACTGACCAGGCACCTGCCACGTTCCAGGCAGGGGACAAGACCCTTGAGTTCGGGATCATCCCCGCGACGGAGGGCAACGACGGCTACGACATCTCGAAGCTGCTCAGTGAGACCGGCAACGTCACCCTCGACGTCGGCTTCGTCAACACTGCCTCATGCAAGTCGGCGATCACCTACATCGACGGCGGCGCCGGCATCCTGCGCTACCGCGGTTACCCGATCGACCAACTGGCGGAGAACTCGACCTTCCTCGAAGTCTCCTACCTGCTGATCTACGGTGAGCTGCCGAGCAAGACCGAGCTGGACAACTTCACCGAGCGTGTTCGCCGGCACACCATGCTGCACGAGGACCTGAAGGACCTGCTGGCGGCGTTCCCGCGGGACGCACACCCGATGTCGGTGCTGTCCGCCGCGGTCTCCGCACTCGGCACCTTCTACCAGGACTCGCTGTCGATCAGCGACCGCGACCAGATCGAGCTGTCCACCATCCGGCTGCTCGCCAAGCTGCCGACGATCGCGGCATACGCCCACAAGAAGAGCCAGGGCCAGCCCACCCTCTACCCGGACAACAGGCTGGGTCTGGTGGAGAACTTCCTGCGGATGACCTTCGGCTTCCCGGCCGAGGACTACGACGTCGACCCGGTGGTCGCCCGTGCGCTGGACCAGCTGTTCATCCTGCACGCCGACCACGAGCAGAACTGCTCGACCTCGACCGTGCGACTGGTCGGCTCGGGCCAGGCCAACCTCTTCGGCTCCATCTCGGCCGGCATCCACGCGTTGTCCGGCCCGCTGCACGGCGGCGCCAACTCCGCGGTGCTGGAGATGCTGGCGCAGATCCACGACAGCGGTGACGACGTCGACACCTTCGTCAAGAAGGTGAAGAACAAGGAGGACGGCGTCAAACTGATGGGCTTCGGCCACCGGGTCTACAAGAACTACGACCCGCGCGCCGCCATCGTCAAGAAGTCCGCCGACGCGGTGCTGAAGGCGATGGGTGTCGACGACCCGCTGCTCGACATCGCGATGCGTCTGGAGCAGGTCGCCCTGACCGACGACTACTTCATCGAGCGCAAGCTCTACCCGAACGTCGACTTCTACACCGGCCTGATCTACAAGGCGATGGGCTTCCCGACCGACATGTTCACGGTGCTCTTCGCGATCGGTCGCCTGCCGGGCTGGATCGCCCAGTGGCGCGAGATGATCGAGGACCCGGCGACCAAGATCGGCCGCCCGCGGCAGATCTACGTCGGCGCCGGCGAGCGCGCCTACGTCCCCGCGGACCAGCGGTGAGCGCAGCCTGACGGTGACAACGCAAGCGCCGGCCCCGAGTGATCGGGCCGGCGCTTTCGTATGCCGTGGCGCGTGCGGGTGAGGAAACAGCGACCTATTTGCCGGTCTCGACGTCGATCCGCACGAGCGTCGAGCTACCGGTCGGCTGCTTCGCCGGATGCCACGACCAGCCGTCCCGCCCGCGGTGTCGCTCCCACGACCGGTCGCCCACCGTGACCGCGGTGATGTTGTCATCCTCGGCGTGCGCGATGGCCCAGGACGCGATCGCGAACGCGCCGTTGACCGATTTCGCCTGGTAGCTGACCTCACCGGCGCCGGCCTGCGCGGTGAGGCCGCTCTCGTCGGCGAGCTGACCGGCGATCTGTGCGGGAGAGCCGTTCGCTGTGGTGGGGTCCAGGCGGCAGGCGATCCCTTCGTGCGCCGAGCCCGTCATCACCGCGGTGATGACCTGACCCTGTGTCTCGTGGTCGGCATACGCGTCGGGGAAGCCGCTGCGCTGTACCTCCTGCGCGGCCTCGCCGATCGGCATCGACTCCCAGCCCGGCACCTTCAGCAGCGCGTTGTAGAACGAACCGCTGGAATAGATCGGGTCCTGGATCTGGTCGGTCGTGCCCCAGCCCTGGCTGGCGCGCTGCTGGAAGAGGCCGAGCGAGTCGAGGTCGCCGTAGGACAGGTTGCGCAGTTTCGACTCCTGTATGGCGGTCGTGGTCGCCACCACCGCCGCCCGATCCGGCACACCCTTCTTGTAGACGCCGACCGCGACAATCGTCGACGCGGACCGCGCCTGGTCGGGATCCCACTTGTAGTTGTAGCCGTTCGCGACGAACTGGCACGAGGGGGAGCCCCAGTTGTCCAGCAGGTGCTGGTAGGCGAGGTAACCACCGCCGGCGACGGCCGCGACGATCGCGATCGGGACCAGGCAGCCCAGGGTGCGGCGGAGCGGGCCGCGCGGACGGTGGTCCTCGTCGAAGAAGTCGTCGCCGAACCACCCCGGGTCGTCCTCGGGGACCTGGTCCAGTCCGTCGACCGGGCCTTCGTCGAACTCCTCGGGATCGTGCGCGAGCCGCTCGCCGTGGTGGACATAACGCGCCGGGCGGGCGTCTTCGTCACCGAAGTCGGCGGCTCCGCCGTACAACCGATGGACCTCGCGGTCACTGTGGCTGTTGTCGCGGTTGCGGCGGAAGGGCATCGGTGTCTGGTTCGCTGCTTCTCGTGGTCGGGGCGGTCAGTTGGCGTGCAGGGCGTCGTTGAGCTTGATGCCGTGCCCCTTGCGGGGGCGGCACTCCACGACACCGGTGGTGGAGTTGCGGATGAACAGCAACCCGTCCTGTCCGGACAACTCCCGGGCCTTCACGACCGTTCCGTCCGGCACCGTGACCTTCGTCCCGGCGGTCACGTAGAGACCCGCCTCGACCACGCAGTCGTCGCCCAGTGCGATACCGATGCCGGCCTCGGCGCCGATCAGGCAGCGTTCACCGATCGAGACCCGTTCGGTGCCGCCGCCGGACAGCGTGCCCATGATCGACGCGCCGCCGCCGATGTCGGAGCCGTCCCCGACGACGACACCCTGCACGATGCGGCCCTCCACCATGGAGGTGCCGAGGGTGCCGGCGTTGAAGTTGCAGAAGCCCTCGTGCATCACGGTGGTGCCCTCGGCGAGGTGCGCGCCGAGCCGGACCCGGTCGGCATCGGCGATGCGCACCCCGGACGGCACGACGTAGTCGGTCATCCGCGGGAACTTGTCAATGCCGAAGACCTGCACCGGGCCGTCCTGGCGCAGCCGCAGCCGCACGCGTTCGAAGCCGTCGACCGCGCACGGGCCGACGTTGGTCCACACGATGTTCTGCAGCACACCGAACAACCCGTCCAGGTTGAGCCTGTTGGGCTGCACGAGCCGGTGGCTCAGCAGGTGCAGCCGCAGGTAGGCGTCCGGGACGTCGGCAGGTGGCGCGTCCAGGTCGATCGCGACCTGGACGACACGGGTGCGCACCTCGCGGGCCGGGTAGTCACGGGCGAGTGCTGCGAGGGAGGCGGGCTCGGCATACGGGTCCGCGGCCGGCGCCTCACCCAGCTGCGGTTCGGGGAACCAGGTGTCGAGCAGCACGCCGTCGTTGGTCTCGGTGGCGAGGCCGTAACCCCAGGCGGAGCGGGGGGAGTCAGTCATGCCCCAAGATTATGGGACGCATCGGCGCGTGCGGAGTACGCGTCCAGGTGAGACGCGCCGCACCGCGGACCGTCGATGCGGCAGGATGCCGGTATGGCGCACCTGGACCTGACCCGCGACGTCGTCGACCTCACCGCTGACCTGTGCGACATCGAGTCGGTCAGCCATGGCGAGCAGGAGCTCGCCGACGCGGTGGAGGTCGGGTTGCGGGCGGTGCCGCACCTGCGCATCGACCGGGACGGCAACACGATCGTCGCGCGGACCGACTTCGGACGGGACGAGCGCGTCGTGCTCGCCGGGCATCTGGACACGGTGCCGTTGACCGACCCGCCGAACCTGCCCACGAGACGCGTCGAGGACCTGATCGTGGGGCGCGGCACCACCGACATGAAGGGCGGTGTCGCGGTGCAGTTGGCGCTCGCCGCGACGGTCACCGAGCCGACCCGGGACATCACCTTCGTCTTCTACGACTGCGAGGAGATCGACGAGGAGTTCAACGGGCTGCGGCGCATCGTCGCGCAGCACCCGGAATGGCTGGCGGCCGACTTCGCGGTGCTGCTGGAGCCGACGAACGGCGGCATCGAGGGTGGTTGCAAGGGCACGCTGCGGGCGGACATCGCCACCAAGGGGATCAGGGCGCACTCGGCGCGGCCCTGGAACGGCCACAACGCGATCCACGACGCGGGGCCGGTGCTGGACACGCTGGCGGCATACCAGCCGGAGACGGTGACCGTCGACGGGCTGGACTATCACGAGGCCCTGGGGGCGGTCGGCATCAGCGGCGGCATCGCGGGCAACGTCATCCCGGACCGCTGCGTGGTCACCGTCAACTACCGTTTCGCGCCGGACAAGACCGGCCAGGAGGCGTACGCACATGTGTGCTCGCTCTTCAGTGGGTATGACGTGAGCCTCGGCGACTGCGCCGACGGCGCCCGGCCCGGCCTGGACACCCCCGCCGCGCAGTCGTTCGTGGCGGCGCTCGGCCTTCCGGTGACCGCGAAGGAGGGCTGGACCGACGTCGCGCGTTTCTCCGCCCTCGGGGTGCCGGCGGTCAACTTCGGCCCGGGGGACCCCAACCTGGCGCACACCGACGACGAGCGGTGCCCGGTGCAGCAGATCACCGACGCCTACACGGCGCTGCGTCGCTGGTTGACCGCGTAGAGCCGGACAGGGAGCGCTCCCAGTATGCCGAGCGCGTGGCATACGCCGCGATCGGCATACCCGCGAGCCCGGCGAGGGGCACGTGAGAGATTGGGCCACGTGACCAAGGAACCCGAGGCATACCAGAAGGGCGCGACCACCCTGCGCCGTCGCCATGTCCCGTCGACGACCACCGACCAGCGCCTGCTCGACCAGTCCCAGGACGCGGGATGGGTCCACACCGACCCGTGGCGGGTGATGCGGATCCAGGCGGAGTTCGTCGAGGGCTTCGGCACCCTCGCCGAGCTGGGGCCGGCGGTGAGCGTGTTCGGTTCGGCCCGGTTGAAGCCGGACAGCGACTTCTACCGCAAGGGTGTCGAACTCGGTCGTCTGCTCGCCGAAGCCGGTTACGCGGTGATCACCGGCGGCGGGCCGGGCACCATGGAGGCGGCCAACAAGGGTGCCTACCAGGCCGGCGGCACCAGCGTCGGGCTCGGGATCGAGCTGCCCTTCGAGTCCGGCTTGAACCCGTATGTCGATCTCGGTGTCAACTTCCGCTACTTCTTCGCCCGCAAGACGATGTTCGTCAAGTACGCCCAGGGATATGTCGTCCTCCCCGGAGGCTTCGGCACTCTGGACGAGCTCTTCGAGGCAGTCACCCTGGCGCAGACCCAGAAGATCACCAGTTTCCCGGTCGTGCTGCTCGGCACGAAGTTCTGGGCGCCGCTGATCGGCTTCATCCACGACACGCTGTATGCCGAGGGCATGATCGGCGAAAGGGACCTGCACCGGTTGCAGGTGGTCGACGAGCCGGCCGACGCGGTGGCCATCATCGCCTCCGACGGCGAGAACTTCGGAGCCAGCCGCCCGGAGTGAGTCGCGTGCCGTTGGCGTCCCGTAGTGCCGACGGTCGGTGGGTGGGGACGGGGTGCGGCCGGTGTGGCGTCCCGAAGTGCCGACGGTCGGTGGGTGGGGACGGTGCGGGTTAGGCTGGCGCCGTGCTCGTCTTCCTCATTGCGTTGCTCGTGGTTGTCATCGGCCTGGTGGTGTTCGCCGTCCTCGGCCATTTCGGCACCCACCTGGAGGACCCCACCCACACCTCACCCTTCGAGTCGCTGCCGCGTGGCATCGTCACCCCTGAGGACATCGACGGGATCCGCTTCGACCAGACCCTGCGCGGGTACCGGATGGGACAGGTCGATGAGGTCCTGGACCGGCTGCGCGCAGAGCTGGAGGCGCGTGACGACGAGATCGCGATGCTGCGCGCGGAGAACGTCGGCGGCACGCACCCGCCGCGAGCCTGAGGCGCGGGATGGGGGATCTGGTGGTGGAACGGGAGAGTTCGGCATCGGTCGCCGAACTCTGGCAGGTGGCGACCGACTGGGACGGGCACGGCCGCTTCTTCCCCGGCACGTCCGTGCACGCGCTGTCGTCCGAACCAGCGGTGGGACAACGTGTTTCGGCGACCACGCGGATCGGGCCGCTGCGGTTGCACGATGCGATGCTGGTGACCCGCTGGGAGCCGCCGGGGGAGAGCGGCCGGTGCGAGGTCCGCAAGATCGGTCGAGTGCTGGGCGGCCGGACGGTACTCGAGGTCGAACCCGTCGGCTCCGGCGCGCGGCTGCGCTGGACGACCGATGTCGGACCGGCGCCGCGGCTGCCACGCCGGGTGCTCGCACCCGTCTCGAAGCTGATTGCCGGGCCGCTCTACCGCCGAGTGGTTCGCGGCATGGTGGCGGAGGCCGAGCATGGCTGACGGTGGGTCGGTGGCGGTCGGCCCGGACGGGCTGGCGCGGTGCGCGTGGGGCGACGGCAGTGACGACTATCGGACCTACCACGACACCGAGTGGGGGGTGCCGGTCCACGGTGAGCGGGCGCTCTACGAGCGCATCACGCTGGAGGCGTTCCAGTCCGGACTGTCCTGGATCACCATCCTGCGCAAACGGCCCGCGTTCCGCGCGGCGTTCGCACACTTCGACCCCGAGGTCGTGGCCTCGTATGGCGCCCGCGACGTGGAGCGTCTCATGCAGGATGCCGGGATCGTGCGCAACCGGCGCAAGATCGACGCGGCGATCACCAACGCGCAGGCGGTGCTGCGATTGCGCGACGGCGGCGGTCTCGAGGAGCTGATCTGGTCGCATCGGCCAACCACCCACCGGCGCCCTCGCGACTTCTCCGAGACACCCGCACGGACACCCGAATCGGTGAACCTGGCAAAGGCTTTGAAGAAGGCCGGTTTCGCGCACGTCGGTCCCACCACGATGTATGCAGCGATGCAGGCGTGCGGTCTCGTCGACGACCACGTGGTGGGTTGTTTCCGGGGCGGGGACTGATGGCCGCGACCACCGCGACGGCGAACGAGCAGTCCGAAGGCGAGCAGCCGACCGTCATACCCTCCACTCGGCTGCAGGAATGGCGCGCACGGGGCGCCGGCCTGGTGCAGCGGCACCTGCTGCTGTGTGTGGTCGTCGCCTACCTGGTGCTGCGGGTCTTCTCCGCGATCGTCATGCAGGCCGTGGCCTGGCGGCAGGATCCCAGCTACATCTTCTACTCCACCGGGCACCAGGACTACTGGCAGATGACCCACGTGTGGGACGGCCGGTGGTACCAGACGATCGTCGAGCAGGGTTACCCGGCACACCTGCCGGAAAGCGGCGGCGTCGTCCAGCAGAACCCGTGGGCGTTCTACCCGATGTACCCCTTCCTGGTCTGGGTGCTGATGCACCTGACCGGTGGGTCGTTCGCCGTCGTCGGCTCGTTGCTGTCGCTCGCGCTCGGAGCGGTTGCCGTGTGTCTGATGGCGGTGCTGATCCGGGAGCGGGCCGGCGCGTTCGCGGCGTTCTGCGTGGTCTGTGTGTTCGCCGCGTCACCGCCGTCACCGGTGTTGCAGATGACCTACACCGAGTCGTTGGCGCTGGTGCTGCTGATCGGCGCGCTGCTCGCGCTGCAACGCCGGCGGTGGTGGGTCGCCGCGGCCCTCGCGCTCGCGACCGGCCTGGCCCGGCCGGTGGCGGTGCCGCTCGCGGTCGTTGCCGTCGTGGCCCTGTGGCTGCGCTGGCGCGATCGGGAGGCCGATCCGATCGAACGACGGGAATGGGTCGCCATGGGCTCGACGCTCGTCGGGTGCGGCATCGCGAGCGGCATCTGGCCGCTCATCGCGTGGTGGCGGACCGGCGTGCCGGCGGCATACACCGAGACGATGGGGTCCTGGCGCAGCAGCGGCAAGGTCGTCTACTTCGAGCCGTGGGTGGCCAATTTCGACGACTTGTTCGACAACGCCTTCCTGGCCGTCACCGTCCTGGTGGTCCTGATCGTCGGATTCCTGGTGATCGCCGTCGGGCCGTGGTCGGACGCGATGGGTCCGATCATGCGCGCCTGGGTGCTGGCCTACGGTTTCTACCTGCTCGCGGTGCTCGACGTGTGGACCAGCACCTACCGCTATCTGCTGTTCATGTTCCCGATCCTGCTCGCCTTCATCGGCGCCGGCTGGAAGGTACGGTCACGGCGGCTGCTCGTCGGCTGGCGCACGGTGATCTGGGTGGGCCTCGGACTCGGCTGGCAGGTGTGGTGGTGCTGGACGCTGCTGGTGCTCAAGCACATCAGCGGCGACCCGATCTGAACGCAGTGAACCCCTTCGCCGACGCTCGGCGAAGGGGTTCACTGTGTGTCCGGCTACTGCTGCGGACCGTCGGGTCCGGGCCGCCCCGGCACGTACGGCGGCTGCGGCGGTTGCTGGTGCGGCGCCTGCGGGGCGGCCTGGTGCTGCTGTCCCGGCAACTGCACACCCTGCGGCGGGTACTGCGGTGGCGGGGCGGCGATCTGCGGCTGCGCCTGCGTCGCGTCGTCCGAGGGCGCCGGCGGCTCGGGCTCCGGCTCGGGGCTGGAGGTCGAGGGGGCCGGCGGCACCTTGGGCAGGCTCGGCCGCGGGCGGTCCGCCGGCTCGTCGGCCTCGGTCGTCTGCCGGGCGACCGCCTCCGCCGCGGCAACCGCCTCGACGACGTCCGGGTCGCGCTCCAGCTTGAACCAGTCGGCCACCTCGGAGTCGTCGACCGGTTCGCGCTCCTCGGTCTCCGGCATCTCGTAACGGAACACCCCGTCGTCACCCTGCGCACCGAACGACTTGGCGAAACCCTGCAGGGCGGAGCCGAAGTCGCTCGGGACCACCCACACCTTGCTCGCCTCGCCCTTGGCCATCTCGGGCAGCTGCCGCAGGTACTCGTAGGCGAGCAACTCCGGGGTCGGCTTGCTCGCCCGGATGGCGTTGAACGTCTTCTCGATGGCCTTGGCGTCACCTTGCGCGTGCAGGTACTTGGCGGCACGCTCACCTTCGGCACGCAGCACCTGGGATTTCCGGTCGGCCTCGGCCGCCAGGATCGCGGCCTGCTTGGCGCCCTCCGCCGCGAGGATCTGACTCTGCTTGTCACCCTCGGCCGACTTGATCGCGGCCTCCCGGTGACCTTCAGCCGCGAGGATGGTCGCCCGCTTCTCGCGGTCGGCCTTCATCTGCTTCTCCATCGACTCCTGGATCGACGGCGGCGGGAAGATCGATTTCAGCTCCACGCGGGCGACGCGCAGACCCCAGTGGCCGGTCGCGTCGTCCAGCACGCCGCGCAGCTGCGCGTTGATGGTCTCTCGGGAGGTGAGCGTCTCCTCCAGCGTCATACCACCGACGACGTTGCGCAGCGTGGTGAGCGTCAGCTGCTCAACACCGACGATGTAGTCGTTGATCTCGTAGACCGCGGAGCGCGGATCGGTCACCTGGAAGTAGACGACGGTGTCGATGTTGACCGTCAGGTTGTCCTCGGTGATCACCGGTTGCGGTGGGAAGGAGACGACGCGCTCACGCAGGTCGACTCGGGCACGCACCCGATCGATGAATGGCGCCAGCAGCGTCAACTGCCCGGACACCGTCTTGGGTAGCGCCCGAGTCGCTCGATCACCGCGGCCTCTGCCTGCGGGATCAGGGCGACGGATTTTGCGACGACCGCGATCACCAGGATCACGATCACCGCGACAACTATCAGAACTGCCATCAGTCATTTCCCCTTCTCACGACGGCCGTTGCGCCGTCGATCTCTTGGACGATCACGCTCTCGCCGGTGCGGAACGTGTCGTTCTCGTCGGCCGGCCGCGCCGTCCAGACCTGTCCGCCGAGCCGTACCTGCCCGCCGTCGTTGCCGAACGCGCGGATGACGGTCGCCTCCCGGCCGCGCAGCGCCTCGATGCCGGTCGGGACCGTCGGACTGCTCAGCAGGTGCCGCTTGAGGACCGGCCGCAAGCCGAAGACGAGGCCGACCGACACGACCGCGAACACGATCGCCGCCAGCCACAACGGCGCGCCGAGGAACATCGCCACGCCGGCGGCGATCGCTCCACCGCCGATCATCAGCAGCACGAAGTCGCCGCTGAGCGCCTCCGCGGCGGCCAGCAGCACCCCGCCCGCGAACCAGATCAGTGCCGCCATGACGAAAGTCTTTCATGTATGACGGACCGCGGCGTGACCGCCATCACAATGTCCTTGGCGCCAGCTCCTCGCGGGACGCCCGGCGACGCGGCTCGCAGGCTCGCTAGCGCCGCCGCGCCTCCCGGTCGTCGCTGCCGCGGTGCCCTTGGCGCCAGCTCCTCGCGGGACGCTCAGCGCCCCTCGAAGACCGGCTGCTCCTTGGCGAGGAACGCGTCGACGGCCGCCTTGTGGTCCCGGGTGCCGCCGGTGAGGTTCATCAGGTCGCCCTCGTGCGCGAGCGACTCGGCCAGGGTGTGCGTGGCGGAGAACTCCACGGCGCGCCGGATGGCGCCATACGCCTTGGTGGGGCCGGCGGCCAGCCGGGTTGCCAGCTCACGCACGGTGGCGTCGAACTCGTCGCCGGACACCACCTGCGTCGCCAGCCCGAGCGACAGCGCCTCGTCGGCCTTGACGGTGCGCGGCAGCAGCAACAGCTCCTTGGCCTTGGCGACGCCGACCAGCCGGGGCAGCCAGAATGACGAGCCCGAGTCGCTGGACAGTGCGATGCCGGTGAACGCCAGGTTGAAACCGGCGGACTCGTGCAGGATCCGCAGGTCGGCGGCGAAGGCGAACGCCGCACCCGCCCCGGCCGCGACCCCGTTGACCGCGGCGATCACCGGTTTGTCCATCGTGGACAGCAGGGTGACGATCGGGTTGTAGTGCTCCGGAACGGTGGTGAAGAGGGCGTCCGCGCCCTCGGCGAGCAGGCCGACGTGCTCCTTCAGGTCCTGGCCGACACAGAATGCGCGCCCGGTGCCGGTGAGCACGACGCAGCGGACCGCGTCGTCCTCGGCGACCTCCTGGAGGCCGGCAAGCAGGGCCTCCTTCGTGGCGAGGTTGAGCGAGTTCATCGCGTCGGGGCGGTTGAGGCGTACGACGGCGACGCCGTCCGACTGCTCGATGACAACGGGTGCCGGGGCGGAGGACTCGGTCATACGGTCTCCTGGTCAGTGGTCGAGAGGTGCTGTCGGCGGACCGGTCCGGTATGCCGGGGCGCAGGACAGCAGGGTAGTCGTGGGCGGGGGCGCGGCTTCACGCGGCGTGGCCGCACAGCGTGTCCACAGTGGGAGGATTTCCCTCTGTGCGACAACAGCTGAAATAATGCTCCCGACTGTTGGTCGCACCCGCCGGGAAGCCGGCGCCGAAATCACCGCGTGGCAGTGGTGCGCCCGAAGACTTGAGCCGCGCGGACGGAAGGGGAAGCCCATGGCGGCAATGAAGCCGAGGACCGGAGACGGCCCTCTCGAGGTCACCAAGGAAGGCCGCAGCATCCTGCTGCGTATGCCGCTCGAGGGTGGTGGCCGCTTGGTCGTCGAGATGAACGCCGAAGAGGCCGAGGCCCTCGGCGCGGCCATCAAGGGTTGCATCGGCTGACGTCAGGCTCCGTGAGCAAACGAAGCGGCCGCGCACCGACGATCGGTGGGCGGCCGCTTCATGTCCTGTGTCAGACCTTGACCGCGGCGAGTAGACCGTCGCCGACCGGTAGCAGGGTCGTCGTCCAGTCGGGGTCGTCGCGCAACTGCTTGCCCAGGTCGCGCAGCAACACCGTCGTCTCGTCGCGGACCGCGGGGTCGGCCACCTTGTCATGCCAGAGCATGTTGTCCATCAGCAGCAGCCCGCCGGGCCGCAACAGCCGCCCGGCCGCCTCGACGTACGCCGGGTAGTCCGGCTTGTGGCCGTCCACGAAGACCACGTCGTAACCGCCGTCGGTGAGGCGACCCATGACCTGCAGCGCGTCACCGGTGATGAGGCGGGTGCGCGCCGCGGGGATGCCGGCCTCGGCATACGCTTTGCGTGCGGCGTTCTGATGCTCCGCCTTGATGTCGATGGTGGTGAGGACGCCGTCGTCCGGCATACCCGACAGCAGCCAGATGCCCGACGAGCCGGCGCCGGTGCCCACCTCGACCACCGACCGGGCGCGACAGGCGGCGGTGAGCAGCCGCAGGGTCGGGCCGGTGCCCGGTCCGACCGGGACCGCGCCCAGTTGCTCGCCGCGCATCCGGGCACGTTCGATGACCTCCGGCTCGGGCACGAAGTCTGCGGCATACCCCCAGCTGGCCGCTCGCTGTGATGACATACCACCGAACCTAGTGCTTTGTGGGCCCCTGCGCCGAACCGACCGGAATACAGCTGACCGGCGGGTAACGATCCGGGGCAGTTGTTCGTTGTGCGGGGTGAGTCATGGGTGCGGCATCGACATCGGCGGCACAGCGGACTCATAGCGACTTGCGACACAATGGGGTCGTTCGACCAACTACGGGATGGATGCAATGACCGACCAACTGCTGCGGGGTGCAGTGAAGACCGAGGTGCCCGATGTGGCGCCACCGGGGTGGGAGCCACCGACCTGGGAAGAGATCGTCACCGAGCACTCGGCGCGCGTCTACCGCCTGGCCTACCGGCTGACCGGGAACGTCCACGACGCCGAGGACCTGACACACGACGTGTTCGTGCGGGTCTTCCGCTCCCTGCACTCCTACCGCCCCGGCACCTTCGAGGGCTGGCTGCACCGCATCACCACCAACGTCTTCCTCGACAAGATGCGCCGCAAACAGCGCATCCGCTTCGACGCGCTCGCCGATGACGCCGCCGCCCGGCTGCCCAGCCGGGAGGGTAGCCCCGAGCAGCTGTATGCCGATGCCCACTTCGACGACGACATCCAGCGGGCGCTCGATGCGCTGGCACCGGACTTCCGCGCCGCCGTGGTGCTGTGCGACATCGAGGGCCTGTCCTACGAGGAGATCGCCGCAACGCTCGGCATCAAACTCGGCACCGTGCGGTCCCGGATCCACCGCGGGCGCGCCCAGCTGCGAGAGGCACTGGCGCACCGCGCACCCGAGAACCGCCCGGCGGCACGCAGCCGGGTCGGCATACCGGCCCTCCGGCCGGCGGGAGCCGCGCGGTGATGCTCTTCTCGCGCGATTTCGCGCGCGCCGAGCACGAGCACCTGGGTGACCGGGTCGCCGAGTATGTCGACGGCATGCTCGACGCCGATGCGGAGTACCGCGCCGACCTGCACCTGACCGTCTGCGAGCACTGCCGCTATGCCGTCCAGCAGGAGCGCGCGATCATCGCCCAGTTGCGTTCGGTGAGCTTCGATTCCGGCGGCCATGAGCAGTTGATGGCCGGCCTGTTGTCCCTCGCCTCCTCGGAGCCGGACGCGCCGCTCGGTGCGTCGTCGCAGCCGCGGAGTGCGCCGGCTCGCCCGGCACCGGCGGTGGTGACCTGCAGCGCGCCCCCGCAGTACCAGTCGGCGCGCAAGTCGATGGCGTTCGCGCTGTTCGCCGTCGCGGGCTGTGTCGGCGTCGCGCTCGTCGCATCCACCGCGTCCGGGGTGGCGCAGGGGCCGAACACGCCGGGCCAGCGGGTGCCCGGTCAGGCGGCGCTGGTGCGCAGCGTGTCCACTGCGCACGCCACCGAGACCGCGAGAGTCCGCGAGACCGCGGGCGGGTCGACCGGCGAGACCGTGCCGATGTTCGTGCAGGTCGCCGCCAACCCCACCCCCTGATCCACGGGACGTCCGGCCACAGCCGGACCGCCGCACCCACGCGCATGCGCGGGTGCGACAATCGTGCGGCCGTGGCTTCAGCGGGAAAGGTATCGACGCGACATGTTTGGCATCAGCGGGTGGGAGCTTGTGATCCTCCTGGTGCTCGCCGCTGCCCTCATCGGTCCCGACCGGCTGCCGGAATACGTCAGCAAACTGCGCACCTACATCCGGCAGGCACGGGACATGGCCGAGGGTGCCAAGTCGCAGCTGAAGGACCAGATGGGTCCGGAGTTCGAGGACATCAACTGGCGGGCGTACGACCCGCGCCAGTACGACCCGCGCAAAATCGTGCGCGACGCGTTGTTCGACCCGGAGCCCGACCCGGACGCGGAGCAGAACGATGGTCCGGAGGACGCATCGCCGGTCATCGGCGCGGCGTCATACGACCCGAACAGGTTCGACCCCGACCGCGCGACCCCGTTCGACGCCGACGCGACCTGACCCCGGGCCGGGGGCGTGCGGGGTGTGCGGGAGTCGCCCCAGGGGAGGGGTATGACCGGGATTCGGGGTCGGGGGTGTGCGGGAGTCTCCACTGGGGCGATCTATGTGCGGGTATGGCGCTCCAGTGCGTACCGGAGTCGCCCCAGGGGAGGTGGCTCAGCGGCCGGTGGGGGTAAGGCCCAGCGACCGGCCCGCCAATCCGCGCGAACGTGTGCCCAGGCCCTTGGCGATACCCCGTAGCGCGACCGCCGCCGGGGAGTCCGGGTGGCCGAGGACCACGGGTGTTCCCTCGTCGGAACCTTCCCGCAACGACATGTCCAGCGGGATCTGACCGAGGAGCTCGACCGGCGCACCGATCGACCGGGTCAGCGACTCGGCGACCCGGCGGCCACCGCCGCTGCCGAAGATCTCCTGACGGGTGCCGTCCGGCAGCTCCATCCAGGACATGTTCTCGATGACGCCGGCGACCCGCTGTTTGGTCTGCAGCGAGATCGCGCCCGCCCGCTCGGCCACCTCGGCGGCGGCCTGCTGCGGGGTGGTCACGACCAGGATCTCCGCGGTCGGGATCAGCTGGGCGACCGAGATGGCGATGTCACCGGTGCCGGGTGGCAGGTCCAGCAGCAGCACGTCGAGGTCGCCCCAGAAGACGTCGGCCAGGAACTGCTGCAGCGCACGGTGCAGCATCGGGCCCCGCCATACGACCGGCTGGTTGCCCGGCACGAACATGCCGATCGAGATGACCTTCACGTCCCTGCTCTCCGGCGGCAGGATCATGTCGTCGACCTGGGTCGGACGGTTTTCCACACCCAGCATGCGCGGCACCGAAAAACCATAGATGTCGGCATCGACGACACCGACGCTCAGCCCCGAATCCGCCAGTGCCGCAGCGAGATTGACGGTAACCGAGGATTTGCCGACCCCGCCCTTCCCGGACGCGACCGCGTAGACGCGCGTGAGCGAGCCGGGTTTGGCGAACGGGATCTCCCGCTCGGCCCGCCCTCCGCGCAGGTGCTCCTTCAGGGCGGTGCGCTGCTCGTCGGACATGACGCCGAGTCGCACGTCGACGGCGGTGACCCCTTCGACCTTGCTGACGGCCGCACTCACGTCGGTCTGCAGTCGTGACTTCATCGGACAGCCGGAGATCGTCAGCAGCACGGTGACAGTGACCTTGCCGTCGTCGCTGATGTCGACGGACTCGATCATGTTCAGCTCGGTGAGCGGGCGGTGGATCTCCGGATCCTTCACCTCGGACAGTGCAGCGCGAATGGCGTCCAGCGAGGGGGTGGGCATGTCTTCCATCGTAGGTCGTGCTTCAGATCACCTTGTGGTAGGTCGGGTTCGGGGCGTTCGGCGTCCCGAAGTGCCGACGGTCGCCGGTTAGGGACGGGGTATGGCGGGTAACGCGTCCCGAAGTGCCGACGGTCGCCGGTTAGGAACGGGGTATGGCGGGTAACGCGTCCCGAAGTGCCGACGGTCGCCGGTTAGGGACGGGGTATGGCGGGAAACGCGTCCCGAAGTGCCGACGGTCGCCGGTTAGGGACGGGGTATGGCGGGAAACGCGTCCCGAAGTGCCG
>Ga0164242_10003439_pt1 | contig 18087 bp, 15 predicted proteins | sample OricomgcompostMG_FD_108783 | JGI IMG/M metagenome (GOLD analysis project Ga0164242, IMG submission 108783) | Miracle-Growth compost microbial communities from Emeryville, California, USA - Original compost - Miracle growth compost (MG) ... | reverse complement strand
GGTGGCCCTCGTCGAGGCGCGCGACTTCGCCAGCGGCACGTCCTCGCGCTCGTCCAAGCTGTTCCACGGCGGGTTGCGCTACCTCGAGCAACTCGAGTTCGGCCTGGTCCGCGAGGCGTTGCGTGAGCGCGAACTCATGGTGCAGTCCCTGGCTCCGCACCTCGTCAAGCCGGTGCCGTTCCTGTATCCGCTCACCCACCGCGGCTGGGAGCGCCCGTACGTGGCAGCCGGCCTGACGCTGTACGACACCATCGGCGGCCGCACGAAACTGCCGGGCCAGAAGCACCTCTCGAAGCGGGCCGCGCTGCGGATGTTCCCCGGCCTGGACCCCGAGACACTGATCGGCGCCGTGCGCTACTTCGACGCCCAGACCGACGATGCGCGGCACACCCTCACCGTCGCGCGCACTGCGGCCAAGTACGGCGCCGTGGTCCGCAGTTCGACAAAGGTCACCGGGTTCGTGCGCGAGTCCGATCGCATCGTCGGGGTGAACGTGGTCGACACCGACGACGGCCGCGAGACGACGCTCAAGGCCGGAGTGGTGCTGAACTGCACCGGCGTCTGGACCGACGAGATCCAGGCGCTGTCCGGCGGCCGAGGGCGATTCCGGGTGCGGGCGTCCAAGGGCGTACACCTCGTCGTGCCGCGGGAGCGGATCACCGGCGACGTCGGGCTGATTCTGCGCACGGAGACGTCCGTGCTGTTCGTGATCCCGTGGAAGGCGCACTGGCTGATCGGCACCACCGACACCGACTGGGACCTCGACCTCGCCCACCCTGCCGCCACCGACGCCGACATCGACTACCTGCTCGATCAGGTCAACGCGGTGCTGGTCACCAAGCTGATACGCGAGGACATCGAGGGCGTGTACGCCGGGCTGCGCCCGCTGCTCGCCGGAGAGTCGGAGGAGACCAGCGGGCTGTCGCGGGAGCACGCCGTGGCGTCCGTCGTCCCGGGCCTGATCTCGATCGCGGGCGGCAAGTACACGACCTACCGCGTGATGGCCGCCGACATCGTCGATGCCGCCGCCGAGGAACTGCCCAAGCTCGTCCCGCCGTCATGCACCGACCGCGTGCCGCTGCTCGGGGCGGACGGCTACTTCGCGATGCGCAACCAGGCCGGCACGCTCGCGGCCGAGTACGGCCTGCATCCGGTGCGGGTACGGCATCTTCTCGACCGGTACGGCGCGCTCATCCGCGAGGTGCTCGACCCGGCCGGCGCTGACGCCTCGCTGCTCGAGGAGGTCAACGGCGCGCCGGACTATCTGCTCGCGGAGATCCGGTACGCCGCGACGCACGAGGGCGCGCTGCACCTGGAGGACGTGCTCGCCCGGCGTACCCGGATCTCGATCGAATACCCGCACCGCGGCACGGAGTGCGCCGAGCAGGTGGCCGGCGTGATGGCCGCGGTTCTGGGGTGGTCACCAGCTGTCAGGGACGCCGAGGTGGCGGCGTATCGGGCTCGGGTGGTCGCTGAGCGGGCGGCACAGGCGCAGTCGGAAGACGGTCAGGCCGACGTGCTGCGGCAATCCGCTCCCGATGTGCGGACCTACCTCTAGTCTTCGTCAGCCGCGGCGGCGGGCTCGGGGTACTCGCCCTGCCAGTTGAGCCAGGTCTCCACGCGCCCTATGGCGCGCTCCCAGCTCTCGGCGATGGTGTCGCCCAGGGCGTTCCAGCGCTTGCGCCCGTCCTTGCCCTGGTAGCTGGTCTCCTCGTCGACGAGCTCGGCGTACTCGGGCGTGTTCTCGACCAGGCGTAGCAGGGCGCCGTCGTCGCACGCGTCGGCGATCTTCGCGACCAGATCGACCACGTTGCCGACCGCCGACACCGTGACCGGGTCCGGCTCACCGGACGCCCACTCGTAGACCGCGTCCAGGTCGTAGCTGTCGTCCTCGCCAGGCTCGAGGTCGGCCGGCGTCAGCTTCAGCACGCGCCCCCACGCGGGGTGGTCCGAGAGGTCGTTCTCCTCGCCGGACGCGATGAACGCACCCAGTTCGACGGCCGTCGGGTAGAGCAGGATCTTGGCGCCGTCGCCGAGGAAGCCCTGCCACTGCTCGCCCTCGTCGTCCTCCCACGGCGGCGCGAACAGCGTGATGCCGGTGCGACCGTTCACAGTCAGGGCGATGGGGACGATGGCGGCGTCCAGCGAGCTCGTCATGAGGCAACTCTATCCGTGATGATCTCGGATTCTTCGGGGCTATCGCGGCGAAGAATCCGAGATCATCACCGGTTCATACGCCGATCGGGTGCCAGACGGTCTTGGTCTCGGTGAACAAGCCCAGCCGGGCGATGCCTGGGTCGGCGTCCCAGCCGGTGTCCGCCGCCGGGATGTGGACGCGCTTGACGTTCTCGGCGGCGGCGATCTGCAGGTCGCGGCGGGCTGCCGGCTCGACGCCGGTGAGGTCGAGGGCGTTGACGTCGCGGTGCGAGGCCAGCCAGGGCGCGAGCTCGGCGGTGAACCCGGTCAGCAGGTTCACCACCCCGGCCGGAAGGTCGGACGTGCCCAGCACCTCGGCGAACGACACCGCCGGCAGCGCGCGCCGTTCGGAGGAGAGCACCACCGCCGTGTTGCCGGTCGCGAGCACCGGCGCGAGCACCGAGACCAGGCCGAGCAGCGCGGAGTCCTGCGGCGCGACGACGCCGACGACGCCGACCGGCTCAGGCAGGCTGAAGTTGAAGTACGGCCCGGCGACGGGGTTGGTTCCGCCCGCTACCTGGGCGTACTTGTCCGTCCAGCCGGCGTAGTAGACCCAGCGGTCGATCGCCGCGTCGACGTTGGCCAGCGCGGCGGCCGGCGCCAGCCCTTCCGCGGCGGCGACCTCGGCCGCGAACTGTTCCCGGCGGCCGTCCAGCATCTCGGCGATCCGATACAGCACCTGGCCGCGGTTGTAGCCGGTGGCGCGACTCCAACCCGTGACGGCGCCACGAGCGGAGCGGACGGCATCGCGCAGGTCCTTGCGCGAGGCCTGCGCCGCGTGCGCCAGCAGCTCACCGTGCGAGTCGGTCACTGGATAGGTACGCCCCGACTCCGAGCGCGGGTACGCCCCACCGATGTAGAGCTTGTACGTCTTGCGTACCCGCAGCCGCTCCGGGGACTTCGTCTTAGTGGGCAAGGTAGGCCTCCAGGCCGTGGCGTCCGCCCTCGCGGCCGAAGCCGGACTCCTTGTAGCCGCCGAACGGTGAGGTCGGGTCGAAGCGGTTGAAGGTGTTGGCCCAGACGACACCGGCGCGCAGTTGGTTCGCCATCGAGAGGATGCGCGAACCCTTCTCGGTCCAGACGCCGGCCGACAGCCCGTACGGGGTGTTGTTCGCCTTGTCGATCGCCTCGTCCGGTGTGCGGAAGGTCAGCACCGACAGCACGGGGCCGAAGATCTCCTCGCGGGCGATTCGATGCGACTGCGAGACGTCCGTGAACAGCGTGGGCGGGAAGAAGTATCCCCTTTCGGGCAAAGTACATTCAGCAGACCAGCGAGTGGCGCCCTCGGCCTCGCCGGAGTCGGAGAGTTCGTTGATCTTCGCCAGCTGTGCGGCGGAGTTGATCGCGCCGACGTCGGTGTTCTTGTCCATCGGGTCGCCGACCCGCAGCGTGGACAGCCGCCGCTTCAGCGAGACGATCAGTTCGTCGGCCACCGACTCCTGCACCAGCAGCCGCGAGCCGGCGCAGCAGACCTGCCCCTGGTTGAAGTAGATGCCGTTGACGATGCCCTCGACCGCCTGGTCCAGCGGCGCGTCGTCGAACACGATGTTCGCCGCCTTGCCGCCGAGCTCCAGTGACAGCCGGGCGGGTGTTCCGGCCAGCGACCGCTGAATGATCTTGCCGACCTCGGTCGAGCCGGTGAAGGCGATCTTGTCGATGGCACCGTCGGCGGCGCGGTCGACGATGGCAGCACCGATCGACGGACCGCCGGGCAGGATGTTCACGACCCCCGGCGGCAGGTCGGCCTCGGCGATGATCTCGGCCAGCACCAGTGCCGAAAGCGGTGTGGTCTCGGCCGGCTTGAGCACCACGGTGTTGCCGGTGGCCAGCGCCGGCGCGATCTTCCACGCGGCCATCAGCAAGGGGAAGTTCCACGGGATGATCTGTCCGGCGATACCCAGCGGGCGCGGGGAGGGACCGAACCCGGCGTAGCCCAGCTTGTCGGCCCAACCGGCGTAGTAGAAGAAATGCGCGCTGGCCAGCGGGATGTCGACGTCGCGCGATTCCTTGATCGGCTTGCCGTTGTCGAGCGTCTCGACCACCGCCAGTTCGCGGGCGCGCTCGGCGATCGCACGGGCGATACGGAACAGGTACTTACCGCGTTCGGTGCCGGACAGCCGTCCCCAGCTGCCGTCGGCCGCTTTGCGCGCCGCGGCGACCGCGTCGTCGACGTCCTTCTCGCCGGCCTCGCTCACCTCGGCCAGCGGCGTCTCGTCGGCGGGGTTGATCGTCTTGACCGCCTCGCCCGTGCCGTCGCGGAATTCGCCGTTGATGTAAGGCTGATAGCTCGGCTTCAGCCGCGCGACATCGCGCGACTCGGGTGCGGGTGCATAGGGAAACTTCGCCATGTCAGTCCACCGTCACGTAGTCGGGGCCGTCGTACGCGCCCGTGGCGAGCTTGTGCCGCTGCAGCAACAGGTCGTTGAGCAGGCTGGACGCCCCGAACCGGAACAGGTGCGGGTCGAGCCAGCGGTCACCGGCCACCTCGTTGACCATCACGAGGTACTTGATCGCGTCCTTGCCGGTGCGGATGCCGCCGGCCAGCTTCACCCCGCGCGCCTCCCCGCTTAGCCCGTAGAAGTCCCGGACGGCTTCGAGCATCACCAGCGCGACCGGGGGAGTGGACGCGGGCGTCACCTTGCCGGTCGAGGTCTTGATGAAGTCGCCGCCCGCCAGCAGCGCCAGCCAGGACGCCCGGCGTACGTTGTCGAGCGTCACCAGCTCGCCGGTCTCGAGGATCACCTTGAGGTGGGCCTCGCCGCACGCCTGCCTGGTGGCGACGATCTCGTCGAAGACCTGCTGGTACCTGCCGGCCAGGAACGCGCCGCGGTCGATCACCATGTCGATCTCGGACGCCCCGGCGGCCACGGCGTCACGCACGTCGTGCAGCTTGGTCGGCAGCGAGGCACGACCGGACGGGAACGCGGTGGCCACGCTCGCGACGCCGACGCGCGACCCGCGCAGTGCTGCCACCGCGGTCTCGACCAGATCGGGGTAGACGCAGACGGCAGCCACGGAGGGCGGCCGTCCCCTGCCGGCGACGCCTTCATCGGCGGGGGGACCCCCGCTGTCGGGACGGATCGCCTTGGCGCAGAGTGTGCGCACCTTGCCCGGTGTGTCGGCCCCCTCGAGGGTGGTCAGGTCGACCATCGAGATCGCGGCGTCGATCGCCCAGGCCTTGGCGGTCGTCTTGATGCTGCGGGTGCCCAGCGCGGTGGCACGGGCCTGCGCGCCCACCTGGTCCACCCCGGGCAGGCCGTGCAGGAAGCGGCGCAGCGAGGCGTCCGAGCTGGTCACGTCCGCGAGGTCGGACGCAAGAACTGTCACCAGGCCAGTGTAGGTAGCTCTGGCGTTAGGGTTCACCCGTGGAAATCGTGGTCGTGGATCACCCGATCGCCCAGGCGCGCCTGACCGTGATGCGTGCCGAGAGCAGCAGCAACTCCGAATTCCGCGCCGCGCTGCGCGAACTCGGGACGCTGCTTGTCTACGAGGCGGCGCGCTCGCTCGACACGGTCGACGTGCCGATCACCACGCCGGTCGCGCCCACGACCGGCATCGCGCTGGCCAACCCACCATTGCTCGTCCCGGTGCTGCGCGCCGGCCTCGGCTGGGCGGAGACCGCGTTCAACCTGCTGCCCGAGTCGCACATGGGCTTCGTCGGACTGGCGCGCAACGAGCAGACCCACCAGCCCGAGCCGTACATGGCCTCGCTGCCGGAGTCGCTGGCCGGCAGGCCGGTCTTCGTACTCGACCCGATGCTGGCGACCGGTGGCTCGCTGCAGTACTGCCTCGAACTGCTCGCCGAGCGAGACGCCGTCGACATCACGGTGATCTGCGCCCTCGCCGCGCCCGAGGGCGTCCAGCGCCTGGTCGACGGCCGGCTCGCCAGGCGGCTGTTCACCGGCAGCATCGACACCGGGCTGAACGAGAGCGCGTACATCGTTCCCGGCCTTGGCGATGCCGGAGATCGGCAGTTCGGGCCGCGTTAGCGGGCCCGGACCATCGAGCGCAGTGGGCCGCGTTAGCGGGCCCGGACCATCGAGCGCAGTGGGCCGCGTTAGCGGGCCCGGACCATCGAGCGCGGTGGGCCGCGTTAGCGGGCCCGGACCATCGAGCGCAGGGGCCGCGCTGAGTCGCTGGTCGACCCCGTGCCGGTATCTTGATCACTTCCTGATGATCGTCACCAAAGCGTTGTGAGTCGTACGCAACCGGAGCATCAGTTTCATCGTCTAATGAATGAGCGGACGAAACGGACACGGAGGGAGCGCGGTGCGCAAGTCACGACGGGGACGGTGGGGACGCGTCGCCACCTTGCTCGGCGTGGCTGCCCTGGCCCTGACGCTTGTCGCGTGCGCGCATGCCAGTGCCCAGAACCGTCAGGCCGCGAGTCCCACGCCGACCGTGCCGACGAGCGTCGGCTCCAGCGTCTCCAGTAGCGGCGCTAACCCCACCGGGGTGCCGGCGGTGCATTTCGCCCCGCCGCAGCAGGAGCTGTTCACTCCCTATGACGAGAACGGCATCCTGGACGCGGACATCTCCAAGACCGAGGCCGGCAAGTGCTGGACCAGCTCGATCGCCATGCCGATCAGCGGTGTCTTCCGGTGCATCGTCGACAACGAGATCATGGACCCCTGCTTCGCGCCGGCGGTGGACACCGACCCGGTCAGCGTCGCCTGCTTCAGCGATCCGTGGACGCCTGGCATCAAGCTCACCCTCAACCAGGCACTGCCGACCGAGGACCTGATCCTGAAGGACGGCAACCCCTGGGCCCTCGAGCTGGCCAACGGGGCGCGCTGCGTCGTGCTCACCGGCGCGCTGCCGGTACTCGGCAGGTACACGCTGCAGTACAAGTGCGACAACGGCGCGGTGGCCTCGCTGCAGACCGACGACAACGGCAACATCTCGGTCATGTACGGCCCGGCTGAGGGACCGCTCGAGCCGACCGGGATCCTCACCGCCTGGCGCGGGCAGTCCTACCGTTTCGGCTCGAACTGAGCTAGTCGTCCAGCGCCGCCGCGATCTGCTCCTTCAGTCGCGCCAGATCATCACTCGGATCGCTGTCCGCGTCGAGGACAAGCTCCAGGTACGCCTTCAGTTTCGGCTCCGTGCCGGACGGGCGTACCACAACGCGTAACCCGTCGCCCCGCAGCCGCACCCCGTCCGTGGCCGGGAGCAGGTCCTCGTACGCGACCGGCCGGCCGAGCAGTGTCACCGGCGGAGCTGAGCGCAGGCGGGCCATCATCGCGCCGATGTCGGCCAGGTCGGTGACACGCACCGAGAGCTGATCGGTGGCGTACCGGCCGTAGCGGGCCCAGAGATCGGCGAGCCGGTCGAGCAGGGTCCGTCCGTCAGCCTTCAGCGCGGCGGCGAGTTCTGCCACCAGCAGGGCGGCGCTGACGCCGTCCTTGTCCCGCACCAGATCCGGCGCGACCGCGTAGCCCAGCGCCTCCTCGTAGCCGAAGACGAGGTCGGGCGCGGCCCGGCTGATCCATTTGAACCCGGTGAGCGTCTCGGCGTAGCCGACCCCGTGGTCGGCCGCGATCGCGCCCAGCATCGAGCTCGACACGATCGTGGTCGCGTAGGTGCCGCGTACGCCCTTGGCGAGTAGCGCATCGGCGAGCAGGACGCCGACCTCGTCCCCGCGCAGCATCCGCCATCCCCCGCCGGCCACGCCCGCATCGGCGGGGGATCGCCCACCCGCGGGCGCGGTCTGGTCCGGGACGGCGACGGCGCACCGGTCGGCGTCCGGGTCGTTGGCGATGATCAGGTCCGCAGCCACCTCGCCCGCGGTCGCGAACGCCAGGTCCAGGGCCCCGGGCTCCTCCGGGTTCGGGAACGCGACCGTCGGGAAGTCGCCGTCGGGCTCGGCCTGCGCGGCGACGCTGACCGGTTCGGCGAAGCCCGCGGCGGCGAAGACCTTGCGCACCACCTCGGTCCCCACGCCGTGCAGCGCGGTGTGCACGATCCGCACTTCGCGAGGCCCCGGACCGGCGAGCGCCGCGACCGCGGCCACGTACGCCTCGACGACCTCGTCCTCGAGCACCTCGTAGGTCTCGGCGAGCGGCACCGCCCGCACCGAAGCAACCGCGCGGATCGCGGCCTCGATCTCGACGTCGACCGGGGGGGCGATCTGGCCGCCGTCGGCCAGGTAGACCTTGTAACCGTTGTCCCGCGGGGGGTTGTGGCTCGCGGTGACCATCACGCCTGCGACCGCGCCGAGGTGCCGCACAGCGAACGCGAGCACGGGCGTCGGCAGCTCACGCGGCATGATCTTCGCCTCGAAGCCGGCCGCCGCGAAGATCGCGGCGGAGTCGTGGGCGAAGTCATAGGAGCGGACTCGTCCGTCGTACCCGATGACCACCGGACCGGCCGCCCCGGTCGAGGTCAGCCAGGCCGCGAGCCCCGCAGCCGCCCGGCGTACCACCGTCTGGTTCATTCCGTTGGGCCCCGCCCGCAACGGGCCGCGCAGCCCGGCGGTGCCGAACGTCAGCGGAGCGGCGAAGCGGTTGGCGAGCTCCTCCCAGGCGCCGGCGTCCATGAGGTCCTGCAGGCCCGCCGCCGCGTTGGGGTCGGTCTCGTCGGCGATCCAGGCCTGGACCGCTGCCCGCAACTGGGGGGAGTTCACGGCAGCTTCGGAATCAGGTCGGCGAGCAGGCGCCCCATCCGCTCGGCGGCGGCTCTTCCGGCGGCGAGAACCTCCTCGTGGTCCAGCGGCTCGCCCAGCCCGGCCGCCAGATTGGTCACCAGCGACAGACCGAGCACGTCCAGTCCGGCCTCGCGGGCGGCGATGGTCTCGAGCACGGTGGACATACCGACCAGATCGGCGCCGAGGATCCCCGCCATCCGCACCTCGGCCGGGGTCTCGTACTGCGGCCCGGGGAACATCGCGTAGACGCCCTCGGTGATCGACGGATCCAGTTCGCGCACCAGATCCCGCAGGCGCTTGGAGTACGCCTCGGAAAGGTCCACGAACCTCGGTCCCACCAGCGGCGTCCGCGCGGTGAGGTTGAGGTGATCGGCGATGAGCACGGGCTCGCCGACGTGCAGCCCGGCGCGCAGGCCGCCGCAGGCATTGGTCAGGATCACCGTCTTGACCCCCGCGGCCGCCGCGACCCGTACGCCGTGCACCACCGCCTCGATGCCGCGCTGCTCGTAGAAGTGGGTACGCCCGAGGAACGCCAGCAGGCGCACCCCCGCCACATCGATCGAACGGACGCGACCGGCGTGCCCCTCGACAGACGGCGGCAGGAACCCGGGCAGGTCGGTGTTGGTCAGGTCCGCGACGGTGCTGCCGAGGCCATCGATCGCCGGCACCCATCCGGAACCCAGCACCAGCGCGACATCGTGCCGCTCCACTGCGGTCTTCTCGGCCAGGACGCCCGCGGCCCGGGTGGCGAGTTCGTACGGCGAAGCGTCGCTCATGCCGCGCAGGGTATCCGCTGACAAGGGTGAGAGAGATACCCCACGCTCCTCTAACGGGCGCGTCAGGTGCGAAATACCATCGCTGGATGCCCGCAGAACAACCATTGAGTCTCGCGGCCGAGTTCCCCGCCGCCACCGCCGAGCAGTGGCGCTCCCTCGTCGAGGGCGTGCTCGCCAAGTCCGGCCAGAGCCTTGCCGACCTGGACTCGGCGACTGCGGACGGCATCACGGTCCACCCGCTCTACACCGGCGCCGGTGAGGCCCCCGCCACAGCGACCGGTCTGCCCGGTCAGGCGCCCTACGTCCGCGGTGCGACCGCGTCCGGGGCGGGGCTGGCCGGGTGGGACGTGCGCCAGCTGCATGCCGACCCCGACGCCAGGGTGACCAACGCCGCGATCCTCGACGACCTCGCCGCGGGCGCCACCTCGGTGTGGCTGCGCGGCATCGATCCGGCGGACTACGCGACCGCGCTCGAGGGCGTCTACCTCGACCTGGCGCCGATCGCACTGGACGCCGGTGCCGGCACGCTCTCCGCCGCGACCGCGCTGCTCGAGCTGGCTGCCGCCCGCGGTGTCGACGCGGCCGAGCTGCGGGGCTCCCTGGGCGCGGACCCGGTGGGCCTGGCGGCGCGCAGTGAGAGCACCCCGGATCTGTCGGTGCTGGCCGAGCTCGTCGCCCTGCTGACGGATGGGTCGGCGTACCCGAACCTGCAGCTCGCGACCGTCGACGCCACCGTGCTGCACGACGCGGGCGCAACCGACGCGCAGGAACTGGCGTACGCCACGAGCGTGGGTGTGACCTACCTGCGCGCGCTGACTGAGGCCGGGCTCAGCCTGGACGAGGCGCTGGCCCGCATCGAGTTCCGCTTCGCGCTCACCGACGCGCAGTTCCCGTCGATCGCCAAGCTGCGCGCTGCTCGCCGGCTCTGGGCGCGCGTCTGCGAGCTCTCGCGCGGGGACGCCCCCAGCAGCGGGGGAGCCGGGGCGCGCGGGCAGCGGCAGCACGCGGTCACCTCCGCGGCGATGCTGACCCAGCGCGACCCGTGGGTGAACCTGCTGCGCACGACGATCGCCTGCTTCAGCGGGGCGGTCGGCGGCGCCGACGCGATCACCGTGCTGCCGTTCGACCACGCGATCGGGCTGCCGGACGAGTTCGCGCGTCGCATCGCCCGCAACACCTCCTCGATCCTGCGCGATGAGTCCTCGCTGGCCCGCGTGCTCGACGCCGGCGGCGGCTCGTACTTCCTCGAGTCGCTGACCGACTCACTGGCCCAGGCCGCGTGGGACCAGTTCACCGCGGTCGAGCGGGTCGGTGGCATCACCGTCGCGTTGGCCTCGGGCGCCGTGGCCGCGAACGTCGCCGCGGCCCGCGAGGCGCGCGAGAAGCTGGTCGCCACCCGGCAGGCGCCGATCACCGGCGTCAGCGAGTTCGCCCTGATCACCGAAGAGAAGCTGGTCCGCAAGCCCGCCCCGGTACAGCCCGGGGGTGGAGACTTCGCCCCGCACCGGTACGCCGAGGGGTTCGAGGCGCTGCGCGACCGTACCGACGCCCACCTGGCGGCGACCGGCTCGCGGCCGAAGATCTTCCTCGCCGCGCTCGGCCCGGTGTCGGCCTACACAGCTCGGCTGGGCTTCGCCACCAACCTGTTCCAGGCCGCGGGTATCGAAGTCGTGGTGGGTTCCGGTACGCCCGACGAGATCGTCGCCGGGTTCGCCGCGAGTGGTACGACGGTTGCGGGCCTGTGCTCCTCGGACAAGATCTACGCCGAGGAGGCCGCCGCCAGCGCCGCTGCGCTCAAGGCGGCCGGAGCTACGCACGTGGGCCTGGCCGGTAAGCCGGGTGCCCGGATCGAGAGCGATCGCGCCGCCGGCATCGACGGCTACTCGTTCGTCGGGGTAGACGCCCTCGGCCAGCTGCAGACGACGCTCGACCTCCTGGGGGTGGCCAAGTGACCAGCGCACTGCCGGAGTTCGGCAACGCGACTCTCGACCCGACGGTCGGCACGCCCCCCGCTGCCGCCGAGATTCCGGCGTGGGAGACGCCCGAGGGCATCGAGGTCAAGCCGCTCTACACCGCGGCCGACCGCTCCGGGCTCGACTTCCTCGATACGTACCCCGGCATCGCTCCGTTCCTGCGCGGTCCGTACCCGACCATGTACGTCAACCAGCCGTGGACGATCCGCCAGTACGCCGGCTTCTCCACCGCCGCCGAGTCGAACGCGTTCTACCGCCGCAACCTGGCGATGGGGCAGAAGGGCCTGTCGATCGCGTTCGACCTGCCCACCCACCGTGGCTACGACTCCGACAACGAGCGCGTGATCGGCGATGTCGGCATGGCCGGTGTGGCGATCGACTCGATCCTGGACATGCGCCAGCTCTTCGACGGCATCCCGTTGGACCGCATGTCCGTGTCGATGACCATGAACGGCGCCGTGCTGCCGGTGCTGGCGCTCTACGTCGTGGCGGCCGAGGAGCAGGGGGTGGCGACCGAGCAGCTCACGGGGACCATCCAGAACGACATCCTCAAGGAGTTCATGGTCCGCAACACCTACATCTATCCGCCCGCCCCGTCGATGCGGATCATCAGCGACATCTTCGAATACACCAGCCAGAAGATGCCGAAGTTCAACTCGATCTCGATCTCCGGTTATCACATGCAGGAGGCCGGGGCGACGGCCGATCTGGAGCTGGCGTACACGCTCGCCGACGGGGTCGAGTACATCCGCGCCGGCCTCGCGGCCGGCCTGGACATCGACGCGTTCGCGCCGCGCCTGTCCTTCTTCTGGGCCATCGGTACGAACTTCTTCATGGAGGTCGCCAAGCTCCGCGCGGCCCGGTTGCTGTGGGCCAAGCTGGTCAAGGCGTTCGAGCCGAAGTCGTCCAAGTCGCTGTCGCTGCGTACGCACTCGCAGACCAGCGGCTGGTCGCTCACCGCGCAGGACGTCTTCAACAACGTGATCCGTACCTGCGTCGAGGCCATGGCGGCCACGCAGGGGCACACGCAGTCGCTGCACACGAACGCGCTGGACGAGGCGCTCGCACTGCCGACCGACTTCAGCGCCCGCATCGCCCGCAACACGCAGCTCGTGTTGCAGCAGGAGTCCGAGACGACGCACGTGATCGATCCGTGGGGTGGTTCGTACTACGTCGAGAAGCTGACCGCCGATCTCGCCGCGCGGGCGTGGGGACACATCCAGGAGGTCGAGGCCGCCGGCGGCATGGCGCGGGCGATCGACGCGGGGCTGCCGAAGCTACGCATCGAGGAGGCCGCGGCGCGTACGCAGGCCCGTATCGACTCCGGCCGCCAGCCGGTGATCGGCGTGAACAAGTTCCGCCCTGACAACGAGGACATGCTCGATGTCCTGAAGATCGACAACTCGGCGGTGCGCGCGGAGCAGGTCGACAAGCTGCGTCGGCTGCGCGGCGAGCGGGACGAGGTCGCGACGCGGGCGGCGCTGTCCGCATTGACCGCGGCCGCGGGGACGAAGGCGCCGGGGCTGGAGCACAACCTGCTCAAGCTGGCGATCGACGCGGCCCGGGCGAAGGCGACCGTCGGCGAGATCTCGGACGCGCTCGAGGCGGCGTATGGGCGGCACGAGGCCACGATCCGTACGATTTCGGGCGTGTACTCGCAAGAAGCCGGTCGGGACGACGTGATCGCGCAGGCGCGCGAGGCGACCGACCAGTTCGAGGCCGCGCAGGGACGCCGGCCGCGCATCCTGGTTGCGAAGATGGGCCAGGACGGGCACGACCGCGGCCAGAAGGTCGTCTCGACCGCGTTCGCCGACCTCGGCTTCGACGTCGATGTCGGTCCGCTGTTCCAGACGCCGGCGGAGGTCGCCCGGCAGGCGGTCGAGGCGGACGTGCACGTGGTGGGCGTCAACTCGCTCGCGGCCGGGCACCTCACGCTGGTCCCGGCGCTGCGGGACGAACTCGCGGCGCTGGGGCGTCCGGACATCCTCATCGTCGTCGGCGGGGTCATCCCGCCGCAGGACTTCGACGAGCTGCGGGCCGCGGGTGCGGCGGCGATCTTCCCGCCCGGCACGGTGATCGCCGAGTCGGCGCTGGAACTGCTGCAGGCGCTGTCCAAGCAGCTAGCGTGAGACTCGTGGCGACCCGAGTGGCCGCTTATTGCCCGAGTGGGCCGATATAAGTGGCCACTGGGGCGATAGCTGGCCACTCGGCGCAGGATCTGGCTGAGGGTGTGCTCGCGGGGGACCGGGCCACGGTCGCGCGCGCGATCACCCTGGTCGAGTCCAAGCGCGCCGATCACCGGGAGCAGGCGCAAGCCCTGCTGGCCACGCTGCTACCGCACACCGGACGTGCGACCCGCGTCGGCATCACCGGGGTCCCGGGCGTGGGCAAGTCGACGTTCATCGACCAGTTCGGCGTGAACCTCATCGCCTCGGGCCATCGCGTCGCGGTGCTCGCGGTCGATCCGTCCTCGTCCCGTACCGGCGGGTCGATCCTCGGCGACAAGACCCGCATGGCCCGGCTCTCGGCGGACCAGCGTGCGTTCGTCCGCCCGTCGCCGTCCGGTTCGACGCTCGGCGGGGTGGCCAAGGCGACCCGCGAGACCATGCTGATCATGGAGGCGGCCGGTTACGACGTCGTCCTGATCGAGACGGTCGGGGTCGGGCAGTCCGAGTACGTGGTGGCCGACATGGTCGACACGTTCCTGTTCCTCACGATCGCGCGCACCGGCGACCAGCTGCAGGGCATCAAGCGGGGCATCCTCGAACTCGTCGACGTCATCGGCGTCAACAAGGCGGACGAAGCGCACGAGGACGAGGCCAAGCGCGCGGCACGTGAACTGAGCGGTGCGCTGCGGCTGCTGCGCGGAACCGAGGGGGGCTGGACCACGCCGGTCGTCACCTGCAGCGGCCTGCACAACCTCGGCCTGGACACCGTGTGGGACAAGATCCGACAGCACCGGTTCTGGCTCGAGCAGGACGGGCGGTTCGAGACGCGGCGCCGGGAACAGCTCGTCGAGTGGACCCGCGCGCTGGTACGCGATCGCCTGCTCGCCCGCCTCGAGGCCCCTGAGGTCAAGGCGGTCGTGGCCGCGGCCGAGGCCGAGGTCCTGGCCGAGAGGCTGACGCCCGACCAGGCCGCGTCCAGGATCCTCGCCGCGCTCGACTGAGCGCGCATCCGGACGAGAAAGGTCAGCGCCGCAGGGTGGTCTCGGTGCTGACCCGGCCCAGCTTGGCGGGGTTTCGCACCAGGAAGATCCGGCTGATCCGGCCCTCGGTGACCGCGAAGCCGGCCACGGTGTCCAGCTCGCCCTCCAGACGCACATGTGCACCGGGCGCTCCGTTGACCAGGGCCGGTTCCAGAACGGCGGCCCGCGCCACCTTCGCGAGACCCCGCAGCAGGTTCGCGATCTTCTTCGCGCCGGCGACCGGAACCCGTACCGCCGGCACGATGCCACCGCCGTCGGCGATGAGCACGGCGTCCGGCGCCAGGACGTCCATCAGCGCCTGCATGTCCCCGCCGTTCACCGCGGCCAGGAACCGCTCGACGACGCGGTGCTGCTCGGCGCGGTCCACCTCGCCGCGCGGCCGCCGGGCCGCGACGTGCGAGCGCGCCCGATGCGCGATCTGGCGGACCGCCGCCGTCGACTTGCCCGTCGCCTCGGCGATCTCCTCGTACGCCAGGTCGAACACCTCGCGCAGTACGAAGACCGCACGCTCGGTCGGCGTCAGCGTCTCGAGCACGGTCAGCATCGCCAGCGAGACGCTCTCGGCCAACTCCACGTCCTCGGCCACGTCCGGCGCGGTGAGCAGCGGTTCGGGCAGCCACTCGCCGACGTAGTCCTCCTTGCGGCGGGCGAGCGTACGCAGTCGGTTCAGCGCCTGCCGGCTGACGATGCGCAGCAGGTACGCCCGCGGGTCGCGCACCTGAGCCCGTTCGTCCTCACCGATCGCAGCCCACCGCAGCCAGGTGTCCTGCACGGCGTCCTCGGCATCGGCGGCCGAGCCGAGCAGCTCGTACGCCACGGTGAACAGCAGGCTGCGGTGCGCGACGAACTGGTCCGTCATGCGGCCGAACCTACGGACCGCGCGGCCAGGGGCGCCAGGTTGCAGGAGGCCGCGTAGCCCTCGGACTCGACGCCGAACGCGACGTTGGAGCGGGCGTAGAAGTTCGCCAGTGCGATGAACGCGGTCAGCTCGACCAGCGCCGGGTCGCCGATCTCCTCCCGCAGCGTCGCGACCAGGACATCGTCCACGGTCGGCGGCGTCTGGCTCATCGCCTCGGCGTACTCCATCACGTCCCGCTCGGCGGGGGTGAAGACGCCCGAGTCGCGCCAGCGCGGCACCTCACGTGCCTTCGCCAGGTCGAGGCGTTCGTTGGCGGCCTGGAAGTAGCCGAAGTCCAGGCACCAGGAGCAGCCGATCAGCGAGGCGACCGCCAGGTGGGCGAACGACTTCAGCGACTCGTCGCAGGCGCCCCACTTCTGGGCCTTGCCGCTGATCGACAGATAGCCCTTCAGGACCCGGCGGTTGTGGAAGTAGATGCCCAGGGGCTCGGGGACGCGTCCGAGCAGCTTCGTGCTGAAGCGCTTCACCGCCGCGCCGTAGAGCCCGGTGATGGGGGCCGGTGGGATTCGGGTGGTGCTCATGTCTCCTCCAAGGAATCTCGCCTACGACATGAAGACACCGGTGGCCCGCCGGGTGTGACACCTATCCGGCAGCGGTCTTCTCGAGTACCTCGAGGAACACCTCCGGGGACTGTGCTCCGCTCACCCCGTACTTGCGGTCGAAGACGAAGAACGGGACGCCGGTGATGCCCAGGCGTCGGGCGTCCTCCTGCTGGGCGCAGACCGTCTCGGCATACCGGCCGTCGCCCAGCGCGGCACGCACCTCGTCGGCGTCCAGGCCCGCCTCGGCGCCGAGGCGGGCGAGCGTGTCGACGTCCTCGACGTCCAGGCCCTGCTCGAAGTGGGCTTTGAGTAGCCGCTCCTTGACCGCGCCCTGCACCCCGTGGTGGGCGGCGAGTGCGATCACCTGATGCGCGGTGAACGTGTTCGCGCTGACGACGGTGGTGAAGTCGAAGGCCAGGCCCTCGCCCGCCGCGGTCTTGGTCATCACGGCGAGCATCTGCTCGGCGTCCGCGACCGACTGGCCGAACTTCGCCGCGAGCAGCTGCGCCTCGCTCTGCGTCTTGTCGCGTGCGGGGCTAGGGTCCAACTCGTAGGCGCGGTATTCGATGTGGACGTCCTCGGCGCCGGCGAAGCGCGTGAGCGCCTTCTCGAAACGGCGCTTGCCGACGTAACACCACGGGCAGACGACATCGGACCAGATCTCGATCTCCATGGGTGTGTCAGCAACTCTGAGCTGGTTCACATTCCCGGGGTGTGAACTGAGAGCCTGGCAGGAACGGCGTGGGAGTGGCCGCGAGAGAAAGAGGCGCAGTGGCGAAGAAGAACACCCCGAAGTTCACGAGTTCGTCGGGCAAGCAGAAGACGGCTGCCCAACTGCGGCTCGAGGCGAAGCGGGCGCTCGCGGCGCAGTCCGCCGCGACGCAGGCCAAGCGCCGCCGGCGGATGACCCTGGTCTACACCCCGGTGGGTGTGGTGATCGCGGTCGTGATCATTCTGGTCGTCATCGCCTCGACCACCGGCGCCGGGCACAAGGCCGCCAGCACCACCTCTGCCGCACCCGCGAGCGTCTCGGGACCTGTCACCAGCGTCCCAGCGACCGTCTTCGACCAGGTCGGCGCCGGCACCGCCAGCAGTAGCGCGGCCGAGGCGCTGACGGGCTCTGCGCTGACCGCCGACGGCAAGCCGCGCGTCCTGTACGTCGGTGCGGAGTGGTGTCCCTACTGCGCCGCCGAGCGCTGGCCGCTGGCGGTCGCACTCTCGCGGTTCGGCACGCTGAGCGGACTGGGCGTAACCCACTCGGATCCGAACGACTCCCCGTCCAACATCCCGACGCTGAGCTTCGCCGACGCCACGTTCACCAGCGATTACCTCTCCTTCAGCGGCAACGAGATCCAGGACAACAACCGCAAGACGGTCAAGACCCTGGACGCCGCCGATCAGGCGCTGTTCGATCCCCACGGCACCGGCGGCAGCTTCCCGTACCTCAACGTCACCGGCACCTTCCAGTTCAGTGCCCAGTACGACCCCACCCTGCTGACCGGGCTGAGCCAGGAGGAGATCGCCGCCGAGCTCAGCAACCCGAACTCCAACGTGACCAAGGCGATCGTCGGCGCTGCCAACGTGCTGACCGCGGCGATCTGCAAGGCCACGAACGACCGGCCGGCGGACGTGTGTACCTCGGCCGGGGTGACGGCCGCGGCGAAGACCCTTCCGTGAGCGTGGGGGCACCTCCCGCCTGCGGGGGAGCTTGCGCAGCGAGGGCGGCCCGGTGACCCGCGCACAGGTCCTCGCGCTGGTCGCGGCGGTACTGGGCCTGGCGCCGGCGACGTACCTGACGATCGAGCACTTCTCGTCCTCGCCGTCGTT
>Ga0164242_10003438_pt1 | contig 18094 bp, 15 predicted proteins | sample OricomgcompostMG_FD_108783 | JGI IMG/M metagenome (GOLD analysis project Ga0164242, IMG submission 108783) | Miracle-Growth compost microbial communities from Emeryville, California, USA - Original compost - Miracle growth compost (MG) ... | reverse complement strand
GGCGTCAGGCGGCGGTGGGGGAAACCCCACCCCGGAGACGGCGGTGGACGCCATGGTGGGCGGCGGGGAGGAATTCGTAGCGTCGGAGCCGTGGAGAAGACGACGAAAGCGAAGACGGCGGCGGCGAACCCCGTCGAAAGTCCGGCCCCCGCGGTGGAACTGCGCGACGTCCGCCGCAGGTACGGCCGCGGCGACGCGGCCGTGCACGCCCTGCGCGGCATCGACCTCACCCTGCCCCGCGGCAGCTTCACCGCGGTGATGGGGCCCTCCGGCTCCGGCAAGAGCACGTTCCTGCAGTGCGCCGCCGGCCTGGACCGGCCCACCGCCGGCTCCGTCCTGCTGGCCGGCGAGGACATCACCGGCCTCAGCGAGAACAAGCTGACCAAGCTGCGCCGCACCCGGATCGGCTTCGTCTTCCAGTCCTTCAACCTGCTGCCGTCGCTGACCGTCCAGCAGAACGTGCTGCTGCCGCAGCGGTTGGCCGGGCACCGCCCCGACCGCCGCCGCGCCGCGGCCGTCCTGGCCCAGGTGGGCCTGGAACGGCACGCCCGGCGCCGGCCGGGAGAGCTGTCGGGCGGCCAGCAGCAGCGTGTGGCGATCGCCCGGGCGCTGGTCACCGAGCCCGAGGTGGTGTTCGCCGACGAGCCGACCGGCGCGCTGGACACCGGCACCGCCCGCGAGGTCCTGGCGCTGCTGCGCCGGGCGGTGGACGGGGCCGGGGCCACGGTGGTGATGGTCACCCACGACCCGGTCGCCGCCTCGTACGCCCACCGCGTGGTGTTCCTCGCCGACGGGGCCCTGGCCGGCGAGCTGTCCGCGCCCGACCCGGCTGCCGTCGCCGAACGGATGGTGGCCCTGGCGGGCCGTCCGGCCGGGACGACCGGAGCGGTGGCGTGAACGGACTCGCCCGCGCCACCGTCCGGTTCCGCCCCGCCTCCTTCGCCGGCACCTTCGTCGCGCTGTTCTTCGCCGCCACCGTCGTCACCGCCTGCGGCGCCCTGCTCCAGACGGGCATCACCGCGCACCTGCCGCCGGTCCGGTACGCGCACGTGCCCGTGGTCGCCGTCGCCGACCAGGACGCCCACGTCACCACCGGCCACGGCGACGACCGCGACACCGACTCCGAGCCGCTGACCGGCACCCCGCGGCTGTCCACCGCGCTGGCCGGGCGGATCGCCGCCCGGCCCGGGGTGGCCGCGGCCGTGCCGGACGTCGCCTTCCCGGTCACCGCCTCCGCGGCCGGCGCGGTGGAGGCGGGCCCGCTGACCGGCCGCGACTGGTCAGCGCGCCTCGTCGCCGACCCGAGGCCCGGCGCCGCGGGCCCGGCCGCGCCGCACCCCGGCGAGGTCGTCCTCGACTCCGCCACCGCCCGCGCGGCCCATGTCGCCCCCGGCGGCACCCTCACGCTGACCACGCCCGACGGCACCGCCCGCTACCGGGTCGCCGGACTCGCTGACGCCGGCCGCTACGGCTCCGCCACCGTCTGGTTCGCCGACGCCCAGGCCGGCGCGCTCTCCGGCCACCCCGGCCGGGCCGACGCCATCGCCGTGCTGGCGCGGCCGGGGACGGCCGTCGAGGCGCTGGCCGCGCAGGTACGCGCTGCCGCGGGCAAGGGCGTCACCGTGGACACCGGGGACGCCCGCGGCGCCGCCGAGCAGCCGCAGCTCGGGTCCGCCAAGGAGATGCTGATCGCGCTCGGCGGCTCGTTCGGCGGGGTCGCCACCGCCACGGCCGTGTTCGTGGTGATGGGCACGGTCTCCCTCGCGATCGGCCAGCGGTCCCGCGAGATCGCGCTGCTGCGCGCCGTCGGCGCCACCCCGCGGCAGATCCGCCGCACGGTCGCCACCGAGGCGCTGCTGGTCGCCCCGGTCGCGGGCGCGGCGGGCATCGGGCCGGGCGTGCTGCTGGCCCGCTGGTGGCTGCGGCAACTCGTCGACCGCGGCGGCGTCCCGCACGGGGTGGAACTCGACGCGGGCTGGATCCCCATGGCCGTCGCCGTGGGCGCCGGACTGGTGTCGGCGCTGCTCGCCGGGTACCTCGCGGCGCGCCGTCCGGCCCGGGCCAGGCCCGGCCAGGCGCTGGGCGAGGCCGCGGTCGAGCGGCGCCGGCCCGGCGTGGTCCGCACGGTGCTGGGCGTGGCCGCGGTCGTCGGCGGGGTCGTCCTGGCCGTCGTCGCCGCGCACGTCACCGGCGACGACGCCGCGTCCACCGCGCTCGGCGTCGTCTTCAGCCTCATGGTCGGCGCGGCGCTGCTCGGCCCCGTCGTGGCGTGGTTCACCTCCACCGTGCTGGGGCTGCCGCTGCGGGCCGGCGGGGTCCCCGGCATGCTCGCCGCGGCCAACGCGCGGGCCGGGGCGCGCCGGCTGGCCGCGGCGGTCACGCCGATCGCCCTGGTCACCGCGTTCTGCGGAACGCTGCTGTGCATGCAGGGATCGATCACGCACACCGCGGCCCGGCAGGTCCGCGCCGGCGTCCTCGCCGACCAGGTGATCGGCTCCGCAGGCCCCGGCCTGCCCGCCGCGGTCGCGGACCGCGCCGCGCGGGTGCCGGGCGTGGACGCGGCGGTCGGCGTCGTGCGCGGCGGAGCGCTCGTCCGCGAGGGCGGCGCGCTGGACTCCCTCACCGTGCTGGGCGTCTCGGGCAACCCGGCGCGGCTGGGGCGGGCCGTGGACCTCGACGTGCGGGCCGGGTCGCCGGGCGCGCTCACCGGGGACGGGAGCACCGTCGCCGTCGACACGCTGCTCGCGGAGAGCGCGCACGTGAAGCTCGGGGGGCGGCTGACGCTGTGGCTCGACGACGGCACGCGGATCCGGCCCCGCGTGGTGGCCGTCTACGGGCGCGGCCTCGGCCTCGGCCAGGTCCTCATGCCCCGGGCCGCGGTGGCCGCCCACACGCCGGCCGCGTACGACACGCAGGTGCTCGTCCGGGACGCCGCGGGGGCCGACCCGGTCGCCGTCCGGCACCGGCTGGCCGCGCTCGGGGTTCCCGGGATGACGGTCACCGACCGGTCCGGTTACCGGGCGCAGAACGACAAGGACCTCGAACTCAACGCCTGGGCGAACCAGGTGATGGCCGTGGTGCTCGGCGGGTTCGCGGCGGTCGCGGCGGCGAACACCCTGGTGATGACGGTGCTGGACCGGCGACGGGAGGTCGCGCTGCTGCGGCTGGCCGGGGCGACGCGGCGGCAGGTGCTCGGGATGTTGCGGTGGGAGGCGCTGCTGGTCGCCCTGGGCGGGCTGCTGGTCGGCGGTGCCATCGCGTGGGTGACGCTGGTGCCCGTCGCGCGGGGGATGACCGGGGCGGCGCCCTACGTGCCGCCCGGCACGGCGCTGGGGATCTTCTTCGGGGCGGTGGCGCTGGCGCTCGGCTCGACGCTGGTCCCGGCTCGTTTCCTGCTCGGGACCCGGGCCGCGGCTGCCGCGGGGCCCCGCGAATAGGTCTTCTCACGGGGATTGCGCTCCGCATGCCGGCTGCGGCCCCCTCCCGGCCCGCAGCATGTGGCCGGCTCCCGCGCCGCTGCCCGCGCTCCTGGTGCCCCGGCTGTGTCCGCCCCCTGCGGTACGCGGCCGGGTGCCGGACCGCCGTGGCCGCTCGTCCCCGCGCCGACGGCGGGGCTCCGGGGGCCAGGAGGCCGGGCGGAGAGCACGAGGTGGCCGGCGGGGAAACGGCCACCACCTGCGGGGAAACCCGAAGGACGCGTGCGCTGGGCGACCGTTCCCGTTCGTTCCGCATTGGGCCACGGGTCACCTGCGGAGCCGACCATCCTGGTGGGCGCTCCACGACCGGGACCGCCCCGTCCGCCTCACCGCCCCACGGGGGAACCGATGCCCGGACCCGCCGCCCAGCCCGCGCCCGACGCCTCCGAGCCGGGGCGCCGCGCCGACACCCCCGAATCCCGCACCGCCCCCGGCGGGACCACGCCGGGGGCACCCGTGCCGGTGCCCGCGCCCCGCTGGGTGGACCGCCGTGCGCTTCTCGCCGCCGGCGCGGCCGTGGTCGCCGCCGGGGGGACCACCGCCTGGGTCCTCGGCCCCGGCACCCCGTCGGGCACCGCCCGGCCGGCCGCGCTGCCGTCCCACACCCCCGTCCGGCCGGCCGCCTCGCGCCGCCCCGCCGCCGTGCCGCCGCCGTCCGTGCCGCCGTCCTCCCTGACCACGCTGCACAGCGTGGCCGCGCCCTGCGGGAAGAGCGGGTACCGGCGGCTGGCGGACGGCCCCGGCTGGCGCCGGGTCGTGCGCACCGACATCGCCCCGGCGTACTCCGGGCGGGACCGGCGCCGTACCGTCCTGGCCGCGTTCGTGCAGATCACCGACCTGCACGTGGTGGACGTCCAGTCGCCGCTGCGGTTCGAGTGGATGCGCGTGCACGCCCCGCACGACTGGCGCCCGCACGAGGCGCTGTCCGCGGCCGGCACGGTCGCGCTGGTGGAGCGGATCAACGGGCTGCGCGGCGGCCCGGCCACGGGCGCACCGCTGACCTGCGCGGTGACCACCGGCGACAACACCGACAACAACTCGTCCGTCGAGCTGGACTGGTTCCTCACCGCCATGACCGGCGGCGTGCTGACGCCCAACACCGGTGACCCGAGCGGCTACGAGGGCATCCAGAACTCGGGGCTGACGCTCTTCTGGCAGCCCGAGAGCGCCCGCGCCGACAACGACAAGAAGCTGGGCTTCCCGCACCTGCCCGGCTACCTGTCGGCCGCGGTGAGCCCGGTGACCAGCCCCGGCCTGAACCTCCCCTGGTACTCCACCGTCGGCAACCACGACGCCCTGTTCAGCGGCGCCTACGTCTCGGGCGCCTCCGGGTTCGCCGCCGAGGTGGCCACCGGCTCCCGGAAGCTGGAGCAGGTCGGCCGGTCCGACGCGCTGCGCGCCTACGAGGCGGCCCAGAAGCACACCGACCCCGACGGCACCGTCCTGCGCGACATCCTGCAGCACTACGCCTCCGCCGCCCGCACGGTGACGCCCGACGCCCGCCGGGTGCCGTTCACCCCGCAGCAGTACCTGGACGCCCACCTCGACCCGCGCCGCACCGGCGCCGGCCCGCTGGGCCACGGCTACGCCGCGGACGGCGTGGACGCCGACCACCTCTACTACGCCTTCGACCTCGCCGAGGACGTCCTGGGCGTCAGCCTGGACACCACCGACCGCGGCGGCTCGTTCCTGGGCTCCATCGGCACCGCCCAACTGAACTGGCTGGACCGCGTCCTGACGGCCAACGAGGACCGGTACGCCATCGTCTTCAGCCACCACACGAGCCACACCATGACGAACCTGATCCCGGACCCGGCCCACCCGGACGAGAAGCGGCACGACGGCAAGGAGCTCACCGCGCTGCTGGGCCGCCACCGCAACGTGCTGGCGTGGGTCAACGGGCACAGCCACCTCAACAAGATCGAGGCGCACGGCTCCTTCTGGGAGGTCAACACCGCCTCCCACGTCGACTACCCGCAACTGGCCCGGGTGATCGAGCTGGTGGACAACCACGACGGCACCCTGTCGCTGTTCACCACGCTCATCGAGTCCGCGGCGCCGCACCGCACCGACTTCGCCGACCTGTCGCCGATCGGCCTCGCCTCGCTCTACCGTGAGCTGGGCTACAACGCCCCCGGCGCCCAGATCACCCGCTTCACCGGCGCGGAGCGCGACCGCAACACCGAGCTGCTCCTGACGAAGCGCTGATGCCGGCCCGCGGCCGGTTGTTGCTGACCGCCCCGGGCCGGCCGCCTCGGGCCGACCGCGGCCGGCCCCCGCGCCGAACCCCCGTCCCCCTCCGGCGGGGGTTCAGCGCGGGGTGACCACCACGTACGCGGCCGGGGCGAGGTCGGCCGCGGCGGTCAAGGCGGTACGGACCACCGCCGCCTCGCGCTCCGGGTCCTGCCGCAGCCGCAGCGGGGCGACGTGCACCACGGTGATGCCCAGCTCCGCCAAGTGGGAGCGCTGGCGCAGCTGATGGCCGCGCACGGCCTCGTCGTCGGCGTCGAGCACCACGGCCACCGCCAGCTCGGGCCAGAACGCGTCCACCCCGCCCAGGGGCGGCCCACCCGGCAGCCGCAGGTCCACGTTCCACACCGGGTCCGGCAGCCGGTACCCGGCCACCATGGCGTACAGGCGCTGCTCGGCGACGCCCCGGTCCTCCGCCCGCAGCACGTCCAGCGCCCGCCGCACCCAGGGCCGCTCCAGCACCCGGCTGACCCGCAGCTCCCGCACCACCGCCGCAGCGTCGCAGTGCCCGCCCCGCACCGCCTCGCTCAACAGCGCCCGCACGGTGTCCAGGTCGTCCAACGCGGCCACCGTGTCGGCCAGCGCCCGCGGCACCGGGGCGCACGGCAGCCCCCCGACGTCCTGCGGCCGGGGCAGCTGCCGGGCCCGGTGGACGACGACGTCGCCGGCGCCGCGCAGCCGCCGCTGCCGGGACACCAGCACGTCGATGCACGGCAGCCCGATCACCGGCGGCACCGCCGCGAAGCGGTGCAGCGCAAGCGCGGCCGGACCGGTCACCATCACCTCCTGCCCGCGGCCGCCGGGCCCGTCGGGCGGCCCGGGCTCGTGACCGGCGTACAGCAGCGCCGCCTTGACCCGCTCCTCGCTGCTGGGCGGCCCGGAGTGCAGCAGGCACACCTGCGGCAGCACCAGCTGCCACGGGCCGCCGGGCCGGCAGCGGGCGGCCACCTCGGCCTGGGACAGGCCCAGGCCGCGGAGCTGACGGAGCGTCATCACCGTGGCGCCGAAGGCGTCGTGGCGGTCCAGGGCGTGGGGGGTGAGGTCGTTCAGGCTCATGGGCAGGAGCTTCCCGCCCCGGCCCGGGCCGGTAACCGCTGTTACCGTCCCGTCGACAAAGCCGGACATGGCCGGGCTCAAGTCACCGCCTCCGCCTGCCGATCGGAGGCTTTCCCCCGAACGGGTGACGGGGCCGCTCCCACCTGCCGGAACGGCCCCGCCCGCCGCGGTTCGACCCCGCGGCTCCCGTACGGGTGTTCAGCGCCGGGCGTCGCACTCCTGTGCGCGCAGGGCGCGCGCGAGGTCATCGCGCGCCTCAAGGACGAGCCGGCGCAGCGCCGGGGCGGCATCCGCCCGCTCCGCCAGCCACGCGTCGGTGGCCTCCAGGGTCCGCGGCGAGTCCTCGTAGGCCGGGTACAGCCCGCGCACCACCGCCATGCCGATCTCGATGGACCGCTTCGCCCACACGTCCTCGATCACGCCGAAGTACGGCGCGGCGTACGGCGCCAGCAGCTCGCGCTGCGCGGGCTGGACGAAGCCCGCGATGGTCGCCTCGACCAGCGCGTTGGACAGCTCGTCGGAGTCCACCACGGCCCGCCACGCCGCGGCCTTCACCTCCGCGTCGGGCCGGGAGGCCAGGCAGCGCACCTCGTGCCGCTGCCCGGACGCGGTGTCGTCGCGGCGCCGCTCCGCGGCCACCTCGTCCGCGCCGGCCTCGCCCGCCGCCACCAGCGCGCCCAGCAGTGTCCAGCGCAGCTCCTGGTCGACGTCCAGGCCGTCGATCCGGGCCGAGCCGTCCAGCAGGCCGCGCAGCAGCCCCAGTTCGGCCGGCGCGGCGGCCACCGCCGCCACGAAGTTCGCCCACGCCAGCTGGTGGCCGCTGCCCGGCTCGGCCTGCCGCAGCGCGCGCACCGCGCCCTCGGCGAGCGCCGTCCCTGCCTCCTCGCGGGCGGCCGGCGCCACGTACCGGTCCAGGGCGGTGCGGGCCTGGCCGTGCAGCGACTGGAGCACGCCGATGTCGCTCTCCCGGCCGGCGAACCGCAGCACCAGGTCCAGGTAGTCGCGGGCCGGCATCAGCCCGTCGCGGGTCAGGTTCCACACCGCCGACCAGCACACCGCGCGGGCCAGCGGGTCGGTGACGTCGCCCAGGTGGGAGCGGAGCGCCGCCAGCGAGTCCTCGTCGAACCGGGTCTTGCAGTACGTCAGGTCGTCGTCGTTGACCAGCACCAGGTCCGGGCGGGGCCGGCCGGCCAGCTCGGCGATCTCCACGGCGGCGCCGACCACGTCGGCCTCGGCCCGCGCGTACCGCTCCACGGCCCCGTCGGCGGCGCGCCGGTACAGGCCCACGGCGATCCGGTGCGGGCGCAGCACCGGGTGCTCCCCGGCACCGCCCTGGAGGACGGTGAGCCGGGTGATCCGGCCCTCGGCGTCGCAGACCACCTCCGGCGTCAGCGTGTTGACGCCCGAGGTCTCCAGCCATGCCCGCGACCACGCCGCCATGTCCCGGCCCGAGGTCTCCGCGAGCACCGACAGCAGGTCGCCCAGGGTGGTGTTGCCGTAGGCGTGCCGGGCGAAGTAGCGCCGGGCCGCCTCCAGGAACGCGTCCCGCCCCACATAGGCGACCAGCTGCTTGAGCACGGAGGCGCCCTTGGAGTACGTGATGCCGTCGAAGTTGAGCTTGGCGTCCTCCAGGTCCCGGATGTCGGCCACCACCGGGTGGGTGGACGGCAGCTGGTCGGCCCGGTACGCCCACGCCTTGCGGCGGTTGGCGAAGGTGATCCAGCCCTCCTTGTACCGCGTCGCCTCCACCAGGGCGAACGCGCCCATGAAGTCCGCGAAGGACTCCTTGAGCCACAGGTCGTCCCACCAGCGCATGGTCACCAGGTCGCCGAACCACATGTGCGCCATCTCGTGCAGGATCACGTTGGCGCGGCTCTCGTAGGAGGCCCGGGTGACCTTGCCGCGGAAGACGAACTCCTCGCGGAACGTGACGAGTCCGGGGTTCTCCATCGCGCCGAGGTTGTACTCCGGCACGAACGCCTGGTCGTACTTGCCGAACGGGTAGGGGTAGCCGAAGTTGTCGTGGAAGAAGTCCAGGCCCTGCTTGGTCACCTCGAAGATCGCGTCGGCGTCGAAGTGCCGGGCCAGCGAGCGGCGGCACAGCGCCGACAGCGGGATGTCGAGGACGGCCTTGTCGTCCAGCCGGCGCGCGTAGTGGTCGTGCTCCACGTGGTACGGGCCGGCGACGATCGCCGTGATGTACGTGGAGATCGGCTGGGTGGGCGCGAACCGGGAGACGGCGCCGCCGCCCTCGGCGGGCTCGGGCTCACCCTCGCGCGCGCCGTTGCCGAGCACGGTCCAGCCCTCGGGGGCGGTGACCTGGAAGGTGAACGGCGCCTTCAGGTCCGGCTGTTCGAAGTCGGCGAACACCCGACGGGCGTCGGCCGGCTCGTACTGCGTGTAGAGGTAGACCTCGCCGTCCTCCGGGTCCTCGAAGCGGTGCAGGCCCTCGCCGGTGCGGCTGTAGGCGCAATGCGCGTCGACCACCAGGGTGTTGCGCTCGGCGAGGTTGTCCAGCGCGATCCGGGCGCCGTCGAAGACCTCGGCCGGGTCCAGCTCGCGCCCGTTGAGCCGCACGGACGCCACCGAGGGCGCGACCAGGTCCGCGAACGTCGAGGCGCCCGGCTGCGAGCAGCGGAACTCGATCACCGTCGTCGAACGGAACGTGCGCGGGCCGGCGCCGTCCTGCGGGCTCCTGGGACCGACGGCGCCGCGCACGTCGAGGGCGACGTCGTACCGCTCCACGGACAGGATCGCGGCCCGGGCGCGGGCCTCCTCACGGCTCAGGTTCTCGCCGGGCACGGACGGCTCCTCTGCTGCTGTGGCGGTGCCGGACCCCTGCGGGGTCCGCGGTACGGGACGGTGCGCCCCTGGTCACGGGGCACCCGGGCATCCTCCCACGGGGGTGCCGGGACGCCACGGCGGCGGCACGGGGTGCGGCAACGCGAGGCCGCGGCACCGGCGCGGGGCCGCGCGGGAATGCGGGCGGGCGCCGGCGCGTTCTCGGCGTATGCCGGGGCAGGGCCCTGCCCCGGAGCGGTCCGGCGGGTGCCGGTCCCGCGCAGCGCACGACGTCGTCGGAGGAAGAGCTGTGAGTGCCACCGCCCCCGAAACCCCGGCCGAGCCGACCCCCGCGGACTTCTGGTTCGACCCGCTGTGCCCCTGGGCCTGGATGACCTCGCGTTGGATGCTGGAGGTCGAGAAGGTCCGCCCCGTCGCGGTCCGCTGGCACGTGATGAGCCTGGCCGTGCTCAACGAGGACAAGCTCGACACCCTGCCGGAGAAGTACGCCACCTTCCTGCGGGACGCCTGGGGCCCGGTCCGGGTGGTCGTCGCGGCGCAGCAGGAGCACGGCGACGAGGTCGTCGGCCCGCTCTACACCGCGCTCGGCACCCGCTTCCACAACCGGGCGCTGCCCAAGACCCGGGAGACGATCGTGGCGGCCCTCGACGAGGTCGGCCTGCCCGCCTCGCTGGCCGACTACGCCGACTCCGACAGGTACGACAAGGAGTTGCGCGCCTCCCACAAGGAGGGCATCGACCTCGTCGGCCAGGAGGTCGGCACCCCGGTCATCGCCGTGCCCGGCTCCGACGGCGAGCAGATCGCCTTCTTCGGCCCCGTCGTCACCCCCGCGCCCAAGGGCGAGGAGGCGGCGAAGCTGTGGGACGGCACCCTGATGGTCGCCTCCATCCCCGGCTTCTACGAGATCAAGCGCACGCGCACGCAGGGCCCGATCTTCGACTGACAGTGACCGGCAGCCCGGCGGGGCCGGCCACCGGTTCGTCCGGAGCGTCCGGTCTTTGGCGGGTCCCGACAGGGCCGGCCGTCGCCACCGCGCGCGGGAGCACGGCGGCCGGCCCGGGTCCCGCGCGGCGGCGCCGGAGTGACACGGGTCACGCCACCTGCCCAAACCCCCTGCGCGGCCCGCTTCATGGGGCCGCCGGGGCCGGGGCGGAAGCCTCCAAGGCGCGCCGCCGTGCTTTGTCGGAGTCCGACGATGATCGCCTCTCGGCAGGTGGACTAGCGTCGCGGTGTCCCACCGACCGCGCCCGACGCCCACCCTCTCGGAGGCACCCATGAGCACCGCCGCACCCACCGCCCCCGGCCTGGTCCTGGCCGACCTGCTGCCCGCCTCCACCGCCGCCCGGGCGCGGCTGCGCGACGCGGCCCTGGTGGCCGGCGGCGCCGTGCTCACCGGCCTGGCCGCGCAGCTGTCGGTGCCGGTGCCGCACTCGCCGGTGCCGGTCACCGGGCAGACCTTCGCCGCGCTGCTGGTCGGCGCGGCGCTCGGCGCCCGGCGTGGCGCCGCCTCCCTGGCCCTGTACGCCCTCGCCGGCATGGCGGGCCTGCCCTGGTTCGCCGGCGGCGCGTCCGGCTGGTCCATGCCCACCCTCGGCTACGTCCTGGGCATGGTGCTCGCCTCCGCGGTCGTCGGTGCGCTCGCCCGGCGCGGCGGCGACCGCACGGTGCTGCGCACGGCCGGCGTGATGCTGCTCGGCTCGGCTCTCGTCTACGCCGTCGGCGTCCCCTACCTGGCGCACGCCGCGCACCTGTCCGCCGGCCAGGCCGTCCGGCTGGGCCTGCGCCCGTACCTGCTCGGCGACGCGCTGAAGGCCGCGCTCGCCATGGGCGCGCTGCCCACCGCCTGGCGGCTGACCCGCTGACGCCGCCGGCCGGACCGCCCGGGCACCCCGGAAGCGGTCCGGCCGCAGGCCGTGGGAGACTCGCCCCATGCGCGTCTACATCGGCTCCGACCACGCGGGCTTCGACCTCAAGAACCACCTCGTCGCCTGGCTGGGCGCCAACGGCCACGAGGCCGTCGACTGCGGCCCCCACGTCTACGACGCCGAGGACGACTACCCGCCCTTCTGCCTGCGCACCGCCGAACGCACCGCCGCCGACCCCGGCAGCCTCGGCATCGTGATCGGCGGCTCCGGCAACGGCGAGCAGATCGCCGCCAACAAGGTCAAGGGCGTCCGCGCGGCCCTCGCCTGGAGCGAGCAGACCGCCGGCCTCGCCCGCGAGCACAACGACGCCAACGTGCTCAGCGTCGGCGCCCGCATGCACACGCAGGACGAGGCGGTGAAGTTCGTCGAGCTCTTCCTCGCCACCCCGTACTCGCACGCCGAGCGCCACCAGCGCCGCATCGACATGCTGAGCCGCTATGAGGCCACCGGGGAGCTCCCCCCGATCCCGGCGCACCACCCTCAGCAGGACTGAGCCGCTCCCCGCACCAGGACCGAGCCCGCTCCCGAACCAGGACCGACGCCACCCATGCCCGAGGGCCACACGATCCATCGGCTGGCCGAGGAGGTCCGCGACCGGTTCGCCGGCCGGCCCGCCCGGGTCAGCAGCCCGCAGGGCACGTTCGCCGACGCCGCGGCCCTGCTCGACGGCTCGGTGCTGGGCGGGGTCGACGCGCACGGCAAGCACCTCTTCCTCGGCTTCGACGCCCTGGGGCCCGCCGCCCGGGGAACGGACCCCGGCGACGCCGACGAGACGGCCGGGGCCTGGGTGCACATCCACCTCGGCCTGATCGGCAAGGTCGCCTTCGACGGGCCCGTCACCGACACCGTCCGGCTGCGCCTGGCCGGCGGCCCGGACGGCGCCCGCACCATGGAGCTGCGCGGCCCCGCCACCTGCGCCCTGATCACGCCGGCCGAGAAGCGCGCCGTCCACGAGCGGCTCGGCCCCGACCCGTTGCGGCCCGGCGACGATCCCGAGCGCGCCTGGGCCCGCGTCTCCCGCTCCCGGATCTCCGTCGCCGCCCTGCTGATGGACCAGAAGGTGCTGGCCGGCGTCGGCAACGTCTACCGCGCCGAGGTGCTCTTCCGGCACGGGGTGGACCCGCGACTTCCCGGCCGCTCGCTGCCCCGCCCGCTGTGGGACGCCATGTGGACCGACCTGGTCGCCCTCATGCGCGAGGGGGTGCGGCGCAACCGCATCGACACCGTCCGGCCCGAGCACGAGCCCGAGGCCATGGGCCGTCCGCCGCGGGTGGACGACCACGGCGGCGAGGTCTACGTCTACCGCCGCACCGGCGAGCCCTGCCTGGTCTGCGGCACGCCGGTGCGCACCGCGCCGCTGGCCGGCCGCAACCTCTTCTGGTGCCCCACCTGTCAGCCGCCCACCGGCTGAGTTCCTCACGCGGGGCCGGCGCCCCACCCGGCCGGCGGCTCAGTCCACCGGCACGCCCTGCGGCGACTTGATCCGCTTCATGATCATCTGGGAGTTGACGTCCGCGACACCCGGCATCGCGATCAGCCGCTCCCGCCAGAACCGCTCGTACGCGTCGGAGTCGGCCACCGCGATCCGCAGCAGGCAGCCCGGCGCACCGTAGAGCCGGTACGCCTCGACCACGTCGGGGGTCGCCCGCACCCCGGACTCGAACGCCGCCACCGACTCCGGGTCCCGCCGCACCTCCACCGAGGCGAACACCTCGAACCCGCGCCCGACCGCCGCCGGGTCCACCACCGCGCGGTACGTCCGGATGACCCCGTCCTCCTCCAACTGCCGCACCCGGCGCAGGCACGGCGAGGGGGTGAGGCCCACCCGCTGGGCCAGTTCCTGGTTGCTCAGCCGGCCGTCGGCCTGCAGCTCGCGCAAGATGCTTCTGTCGATCGCGTCCATGGGAGTGGTTCCTACCACGGAATCCACTGAAGACATCATGAACGCGCAATCAAATGACAAGTCTACGCGCATATCATTGTGCTGGGGAAGCACGGTCATCACGGGGTACGCGTGTAAGGGAGGCGGATACAGGCATGCGCAACGTCGTCGTCATCAGCACCGGGGGGACCATCGCCAGCCGCTGGCAGGGGGACGGCTACGCGGCCGAAGCGGCCGGCAGCGAAGTGCTCGCCGCCGGCGCGGTGCCGGACGGCGTCGACGTGCGGGTCGTCGACCTGTTCACCGTCAACAGCTCCCGGATCACCACCGGCCACCAGCTGCGCCTGCTGCACACCGTGCACGACGTGCTCGCCGACCCCTCCGTGGACGGCGTCGTCGTCACCCACGGCACCGACACCCTGGAGGAGTCCGCCTTCCTGGTCGACCTCTTCCACGACGACCCCCGGCCCGTGGTCTTCACCGGTGCCCAGAAGCCGCTGGACGCCGAGGACGGCGACGCCCCCGGCAACCTCTACGACGCCCTGCTCACCGCCTCCTCCGGGCGCGGCATCGGCGCCGTCATCGCCTTCGCCGGGCAGGTCTTCGCCGCCCGCGGCACCGTCAAGAAGCACACCCTGGACGCCCACGCCTTCGGCGACCCCGACGGACTCCCGCTCGGCCGGGTCGAGTTCGGCCGCGTCAGCTGGGGACGGCGGCGCCCCCGCCCCGCCGCGCTGCCGCTGCCGCCGGCCGAGGCCGTCCACCCGCGGGTGGACATCATCGCCCACCACAGCGACGGCGACTCCGTCCTGCTGGACGCCGCGCTGGCCGCCGGCGCCCGCGGCGTCGTGCTGGCCGGCACCGGCGCCGGCAACGCCACCCCGTCGATCGTCGACAGCGTCCGCCGGGCCGTCGCCGACGGGGTGCTCGTGGTGGTCGGCACCCGGGTGGCCGCCGGCACCGTCGCCCCCCTGTACACCGGCGGGGGAGCGGTGGACCTGGTGGCCGCCGGCGCCGAACTCGCCGGCACCCTGCGGCCCGCGCAGGCCCGGATCGCCGTCCTCGCCTCGCTGCTGGCCGCGGTCGGCCCCGACGGCAGCCTGCCCGCCACCGGGCCCGCGGACGTACTGCGCCGGGTACTGCGCGCCGAGCCGCAGGCCCTGCCCGCGTCAGAGCTTTATCTGGCTGATGGTGTCGGCCACTGAGTTGAGGAACCGGTTGATGTCCGGCGCCATGTTCGTGGAGGCCAGGAAGAAGCCGAACAGCGCGGCGATGATCGCGGGCCCCAGCTTTATGGTGTTGGAGCGGATCATCACCACGAGGACGATCGCCAACAGCAGCGCGGCGGACAGGGAGATAACCACAGCGGATCACTTCCTCTTTCGGTAAAGCCGGTCCGGGGACCGCGCCCGCCGCCCCCGCCTCGCCCGCACCCATACTGCCATCGGCCGCGGGACCGGGGGCGGCCTTGGCGACCGCCCTGTCCCCGGGGCCTTCCGGTGGGGTCCTGACGCTTTCGGTCCGGGCCCCATAGTCCCATTCCCGCCGCCTAGTCGCGGCACACCACGAGCAACGCCCGGTCGTCGTTGACGTCTTTGGCCACCGCCTCGATCAACCGCCAGGCGGCGCCCCGGAATCCGGTCGACACCAGCCGCTCCGCCTCGCCCATCAGCCGGTCCACGCCCTCGGCGATGTCCCGGCCGGGCGACTCCACCATCCCGTCGGTGAAGAGCATCAGCACGTCCCCGGACGCCAACCTGCCCTTGCACCCCGCGAACCGCGCGCCGTCGTAGACGCCCAGCAGCGGGCCCTCGGCGGCCTTCTCCTCCCAACGCCCCGTCCCGGCGTGGAGTTGGACCCCCGGCAGGTGGCCGGCCGACAGCAGCTCGTACTCCCCGGACTCCAGATCGAGCACCAGGTGCACCGACGTGGCGAACCCCTCGTCCCAGTTCTGCCGCAGCAGGTAGCCGTTGGCGGCCCCCAGGAACGCGTGCGGCGGCAGCGAGCCCAGCAGCCCGCCGAAGGCCCCCGACAGCAGCAGCGAACGCGAGGCGGCGTCCATCCCCTTGCCGGACACGTCGGTGAGCACCGCCTCCAGCACCCGGCCGCCCGAGGTGCGGGTGGCCACCACGAAGTCCCCCGAGAACGACTGGCCCCCGGCCGGCCGCAGCGCCATCTCCGCGTGCCAGCCCGCCGGCAGGGTCGGCAGCCGGCTCTGCACCCTGATCCGCTCACGCAGGTCGAACAGCATGGTGTGGCCGCGCCGCCACGGCACCCCCACCCGGGCCCGGAACTGGGCGATCACCAGGCCCGCCAGCGCCACCGCTGTGACCAGCAGCACGGTGCCCGGCGTGACCCGCCCCGGCCCTTCCCGGTACGGCCCCAGCACCGCCGACTCCACCACCAGCGCCAGCGCCGAGCCGGCGTACAGCAGCAGCAGGCTCGCCGGGCGCAGCAGCAGCCCGCCGGCCAGGATCGGCAGCACCAGGGCGCCCGGCGGGCACCACACCGGCGTGAGCACCGTGGTGAGCGCGAGCGCCGGGATGGCCGCGGCGACCACGGCCAGCCCCGCCCAGTCCGAGGCGTCCCCGCGGAAGTAGTCCACGGCGACGCGGCGCACGGCGAGCCGGACCCGGTGCATCCTCCTGCGCCACCGGAGCCGGACCTCTTCGCTCACCACCGCGTCAACCATGTTCCGGCGACCCTACCGAGCGATCGGGCCGGCGTGCAGGGCGGACAGGCTGTGAGCTTGCCAGGGGCGCGTGTCGGGGGCGCACGGCACAACCCCGGGCGCCCCGCACCGGACACCTCCACCGCCCTCCCTTTATCAGCTCGCCGACCCGCCCACCGGGCTGATAGGCAGACCCCATGGCGATCGAACTCAGGGAACTCGGCCCGGAACACTGGGACCTCTTCTACGCCCGGCTGGAGCGCGCCTTCAGCAGCCCCCCGGAGTCCGGGGAGGAACGCGCCCAATGGCGCAAGGTCGCCGAACTCGACCGCACCATCGCCGGCTGGGACGAGGGCGACCTGGTCTCCACCGCCGGCGCCTTCAGCTTCCGGATGACCGTGCCCGGCGGCTCCCAACTCGGCGTCGCCGGCGTGACGATGGTCTCCGTCCAGCCCACGCACCGCCGCCGCGGCGTGCTCACCGCCATGATGCGGCGGCAGTTGGACGACGTGCGCGAGCGCGGCGAGCCCGTCGCCGTCCTCACCGCCTCCGAACCGGCCATCTACGGCCGCTTCGGATACGGGATCGCCTCCACCCAGCTGCGCGGCGCCGTCGACACCACCCGGGTCCGCCTCGCCGCCCCCGAAGGCGTGGACGGGCTGCGGATGCGGCTGGTGGACGCGGCCGGCGCGGTCGAGGCGTGCGAGGCCGTGTACGCCCGCCTGGTGCCCCTGCGACCCGGCATGCTCGCCCGCCAGCCCGCGTGGGAGACCCAGCCGCTGCTGCCGCCGTCCACCCCGGCCGGCGCGGGCGGGCTGCTGTGCGTGCTCGCCGAGTCCGACGGTGAGCTGCGCGGCTACGCCCGCTACTGGATCACCCCCCGCTGGCCCGCCGCCGGCCCCGAGTCCACGGTCCAGGTCCGCGACATCGGGGCGCTCGACCCGGTCGCCTACGCGGCCCTCTGGCGCTACCTCGCCTCCATCGACCTCACCTCCGAAGTCGCCTTCGGCAACCGCCCGGTGGACGACCCCGTCCTCCACCTGGTCTCCGACGTGCGCCGCTGCGCCCTCACCCCGCGCGACGGCGTGCACGTCCGCCTGGTCGACGTCGGCGCCGCGCTCCAGGCCCGCGCCTACGCCGCGCCCGTGGACGTCGTGCTCGACGTCACCGACCCCTTCTGCCCCTGGAACACCGGCCGTTGGCGTCTCGGCGCCGACGCCGCCGGCGCCGTCTGCGAACGCACCACCGACCCGGCCGACCTCGCCCTCGACATCCGCGAACTCGGAGCCGCCTACCTGGGCGGCCCCAGCCTCCACGCCCTCGCCGGCGCCGCCCTCGTCACCGAACTCCGCCCCGGCGCCCTCGCCGCCGCCGCCCGAGCCTTTCACTCCACCCCGGCCCCCTGGCTCCCCCACGGCTTCTGAGTCCGGCGCGCCGGGAGCGGCCGGACGTGCCGTGCTCCGGGGGGCGGTGGGCTATTCGTCGCCGTCCACCAGGCCGAAGTCCTCGGGGATGGACAGCATCGCCTCGCGCAGTTCCGCCCGGGGCTCCTCGGCGGCAGCCCGGCGGAAGAGCGCGGCCAGCGCCGCGCGGTCGTCCGGGTCGAGCCGGGCGAACCGGTCGGCGACGTCGTCGAACCAGGCGGTGGCCAGGTCCGGGTCGACCTCCTCGTCCGTGGTCAGGTCGATGGAACTGACCATCCGCGCCAGCGCCCCCACCACCACGGTCACCATTTCCTCGCTCACCGCGCACCCCTCGCCCTCGGTCTGTCCTCGCACTGCCGGCTGACCAGCATGACCCATCCGGGAACCGGCGCCGCACCGACCGGCGGGTCGAGCGGCGCGCGCGGGGCCCCGGGACGGGCACGCGGCGGGCACGGAGGGGAGAGCGAGATCGCGAACGACGACGGCCCGGGTTGCGGAGCCTGTCCGCGACCCGGGCGGTCATAGGGGGAGCGGGCGACGGGAATCGAACCCGCGTAGCTAGTTTGGAAGACTAGGGCTCTACCATTGAGCTACGCCCGCGGCGCCAG